>ULUH01079555.1_pt1 | contig 12117 bp, 9 predicted proteins | sample 1958241 | NCBI WGS metagenome assembly ULUH01 (sample SAMEA4835753, study PRJEB28245) | human gut metagenome | biome: gut microbiome; material: fecal sample | place: Denmark | collected 2008 | reverse complement strand
GTTAGCCATAACCTGTTTCGATACGTTCCGTGAAGAACCGGTCGGCATAGTAGAGCAAGGCGAAATCCATCCCGTCCAGCGTATTGAGGGTGCGGTGCACATAACTGTACGGCAGGTCCGACGCCCGGACCAAGTCTTTGACAACCTCCTCGTTTTCGACTCCATACACTCCTGCGAGCGGCATCGCCATCCGGCCGATTACAGCGCCCGCCCGTTCGACTTTGGCGCGGTAACGCTCGCCGCTCCAGCGCAGCCGTCCTTCGGGTGTGTAGTCCGTGTCGTCGTAGAAGAGCGACGGGATCGTGTCGTAGAGGCGGTCGAGGTCGTAATAGGCGAAACCCGTGCGTTGTTGGGCGTGGATGGCACCGAGAGAAGCGATGACGAAGAATATCGCCAGAAAACTTATTCGTTTCATATTCGCTGCCGCTGCGGTTTTTCCTGCCGGATTTTACGTAGGAAACTGACCGTGTTATAATTTAATAGGGTAAATTTCAGTTCTTCGATATTCCGGTTGATTTGTTTGAATCCGTGATTTTTGAAAATTCGTACAGTCGCTTTTGCCATCAAAGAGTATCGAATTGCAACCCAAATTACGCAATATTTCCGATAATGCCAAATCCGATGCCGTAAAATGTCGGAATTATTTTGAGCTGCTGAGAAATTTTGAGCTTTGCCCGAACAATCTTTAACTAAGTTTTACCTGTAAATCGCTGTCAAGTCGCCGATATGGTAGCTTTTTTTCATCGTATCCGCTGTTGCAGGTTTCGTATCGTCTATAAAATCGTCGCCGGTCAAAAATGCTTCCGTAGTAACCGTGTAAACATACAGGCTGTCTTTAGTCAGCACGCTATATATTTTTTTTGAGCGGGGACCATCTCCATATTCCGCCGCAATTTCGATATAGCGAACAATTTTACCGTGTTCGTCGTGCAATATTAAATATTCTCGCGGCCCCGGATCGTCGCCTCCGTCGAGGACCAATCTCATGGTACGATTCCCGTCGAAAGGAATTCGATAATATTGTTTCCAATTTCCGTATCCCGTCGTATCGTTACCTAAAAGCAGCGCTAACCGATAGATCGTATCCCGATCCGTAATCATGGAATTGCCTGCTCGGTCCAGGGTGTAGTCCGATAATTTTAACCGATTGTTGAGATTGTCCGATTGCCGATCGATGCAAAATACCGTGCCCTGCAAGCTACGACAACTCGAACAAATGAATAATGTCATAAATATTATCGTGTGTTTCGTCATGGAAGGTAGCCTTTGTCCGAGAGGATCAATATCACCAAATTAAGCAAAATCCGGCAAAAATCCAAATTCGGAGGTAGAAAACCGCTGTGGGGATCATTCGGTGCGAACGAATATGATAATTCCATCTATTTTCCGGGCTTTGCGGCTGGTCCGGACTGTTTATGCCGGAAGGTTTTGTATTCCGGTGCTCCCGAAGCATACGCTTACCTTTACCGACCGAGGCGACGTTGCCTCGGTTAAAATCATTTGTATTATGATAATAGGTTATTTACGTGTCAGCATGGGAAAACAGCATCTTGCCAACCAGCAGGATGAGATCCGGCGTTTCGCCGAAAGCAGGAATCTCGTCGTGGATCATTTATTGCGGAAATAGATAGCTGGTGAAATTTTCTGTTTTTGTTTTTTTATAAAATAATTTTTATATTTGCACCCATATTTTGCGAAAAGGCCATGCAGATGGTTTGCTTTAACCGCAGACGAATGGTGATATGATAATATTGTAAACGAAGAAACCCTTAATTGCCTTATTAAAAATTTTTTTATGAAACATTTATTTGTTAATTTATTTTCTCTTGTATGCATGCTGCTTGCAGGAGTAGGATTGACGGGGTGTACCGACGACAAGACAGAACCAGACCCCGGTACTTGGCCTTCATTGGAAGTGAAGTTCCTTGAAGCACAGTATTCGACAGTCAAATTGGAGGTGACTGCCGCTAATTTGACAGAAATTGCTTACCTGGCGACGCCCAAGGCCGATGCCAAGGAGACCCCGACGGCAACGATCGTCTTTGCGACCGGCGTCAAATCTGCGATTGCGGACGGCGTTTCTTCGCTGACCGTAAGTAAATTGGACCCCGATACGGAGTATGTGATCTATGTGGCTGCCACCACTGCGAACGAAGAGTTCTTTGAGAAGGTTCTCGAGGTTGAGGCCAAGACCGCTTCGTTCGGCGATGACGCGTACGACGTGTTTGACGTGGACTACATGAGTTTTAGCATGAACGTGAAATTCCAGCCGACCGATCCCGAGAATGTGATCAAATATCTGCTGATAGACATGTTGACGTATAATTATCAGAGTATGATGGGCTATACCGACGCCGACATGATGAATCTCTTCGACGATATATATCACAACTATATTACCGAGAATACTGTTTTTGTATTCAACGAGGAGAATTCGATTTTACGCGACGAGAATGGCGAGCCTATAACCAATGAGGACGGCTCGATGATGACGCTCTGGAACCCGATGGTGCCTGGACAGCTCAATTATGTGCTGCTCGGCGAGTTCGCATCCGGCGAGCACCCTTGGGGCTTCGGTCAGGGATACTATTTGCCCCTTTGGGATCAGGACGCATACTACGAAGCTGTCGGCGGTGGCGGTGGTATCTTGGGAGAAACCGGTTCCCGTGCCGACGATGTAGAGCAGGGCGATTTCTGGACCGGCTACTACCAGAAGATAGAGGTTACCAACAAGAAGCCCGAAAAACTCGGTGAGATCAAGATCAATACCGATAAATTGAGACCCAACGGCGGTCTGCTCACTTTCGAGTTGTGCGAGGGCATATCCTATTTGGTCCTTGGTATTTTCGAGGAGTATGACATGGAGGGCATTAAAGCATCACTGCTGAAAGATGACCTGTCGAATATGCAGTGGGCGCTGACCTCTTTCAATGCGCCTTATGTTATGAACGCCCTGGTTTATGAGATTCCCAAAGGGGAGACCGACTTCTCTTTCAACCTGACGGAGTATTTCATAAAGTTCACGCCGGGTACGAAGTATTACGTCTATGCGGTGGGTATCAACGATAATACCGGTTCGAAGCAGGCTTTCGCCAAACTCGAAGGCTTTACGCTGCCCGAACCTACGAAACCGGCTCCCGAGGTAACCGTTACCGGTATCGATGCTCCGGAAGGTCATGAGGAGTCGCCCTACGAAGTTTGGTTCAATATCAAATGTACTACGGGTGACGCGGTGACTGCCAAGTACGCTGCCAACTACGAGCGTGAGTGGGAGGTCGAACTCAACGCCGGCAAGACTAACACCGACCTGATCGAAAACGGTAACGCGTTTACTCCGGATGAGATCGAGAAGATCAACTCGGCCGAGGGTTACAACGTAATGTTCTCGACCCGTCCCGACGCCAACACCTACCTGGGTGTAATCGCTTACAATGACGAGGGTACCGGCAACGATCCCGACGAAGATGGTTCTGCCATCGGCAAGAAGCGTTCTATGCCTGTACCTGATAAAGAGCCGGTAGATTCGAAGTATTTCGAAAGTCTGCTGGGTGAGTGGACGCTGTCGGCTGAATACGAGGGCGGCGAGGCGCCGATGACCTGCAAGGTGGAGATCGTTTCTGGACTGACGTGTCCGGAGAGTCTGTCCCAGGAGGTCATTGACTACTATCTGAATAACACAAACTACTCGAAAGAGCAGGTAGAGAAGTTGTACGAGGGCTTCAAGAAGCAGCTTAAGCTCTACAATGAGCGTCTGCGCGGCCAGAACCGCCTGCTTTGCCTGGGACTCGATATCGACCGTCCGAAGTACGAGTACAGTACCAACTACCTGGCCGGCTGGAAGACGCCATACGACCTTTTCATCGCAACTACGGAAGAGTACAACGGCTACGATACGGAGTCTATGTTCTTCGATTTCGGTCCGAAGTGGTATCTCGAGATGAAATCCGACGGTTCCGTAGTCGCTCCGTTCGACGTAACCAACCTGCCGCCGCTTACGTTATGGAACAAGGGGGCCGAGTACTATTTCATTGGTATCAGCAAAATGGCGATTACGCAGGGTGAGTTCCCCGTAACGATTAGCAGCGATAACTCTACGATCACTGTAGGGGGATATGAGTACCAAGGTGATACTTACTACCCGAATGCAGCGAAGATAATGTACGGAGGACAGTATTCGACCGTCACCCGGGTATGCGGCGCACTGACGCTGACCAAGGGTTGGAATGGTGAGTCCGTGAAGTCGGTTGTCAAGGGCGGCAAGTCCGTGACGACGAACGATGTGCTGGGTGCCGAGCGTGCTGTCCGCCCGTTGAGCCGCACGAGCGTATCTGATGCGAAGAGCTACGAGCCGCTTAAGGTTACTCCTCTTGCCGAGAAGTCGCTCCGCGAGCGTTGGAAGCAGCGGGCGGCAGGTAAATATATCCGTCGCTAACAGACTCTTTTGAAATAAGGCAGGGGGAGGTACCCGGAATGGGAATTTTCCCCCTGCTTTATGCTTTTATAAAATAACCGGATGCGCAAATCCGCTGGAGGTGCGGAGGCGTATTTTATGGAAGCAGAAGAGAGTTACTCTTTAAATCGAAAAAAGATTCCGATATGTTGAAAAAACTGTTTGGCTTGGCGCTTGCACTCTTGGCGACGCTTGCCGTTTCGGCGCAGGTTCGCGTGGGGGAGGGCCAGCTCTCCGGTAGTTTCGAGAGCAACTCGATCTACTACCAGGACGACTCGGGATTGGGTGCAGCAGGCACTGCTCCCGACGATCGTTTCGGTTCGAACAACTACATGAAACTCGACTACATGAACGGTCGTTTTTCTGCGGGACTCCAGATTGACGCTTATCTCCCTGCATTGCAGGGATATGAGATCGGCCAGCAGCCCGGAGCCTATCACTTCTATCTCTCCTCGAAGTATATCCAGTGGCAGGATCACAACTATTCCGTGCGGGTGGGTGATATTTTCGACCAGTTCGGCAGCGGACTTATTTTTCGTTCGTTCGAAGACCGTCAGCTGGGATTCAACAATTCGATCGAGGGTGTGCAGGGTATCTACCGCTTCGGCGACTACGTCGAGGTGAAAGGTATGTACGGTCGTCCCCGGCTCTACACCGACTATGCGGATTCGTGGGTGCGCGGTGCCGATCTGCACATTTCATTGAATGATATTTTCGGTTGGAACGTTGCGCAGTTCTCGGCTGAGGGCAGCTACGTCAACCGCTACGAGTCGCTCGACAAGGATCAGACGATCGACTTCGCCTCTCGCGGACTTACCTCGCCCAACCTGAACATGTATTCGGGTCGCCTGAATTTCGACTGGAAGGGGCTTTCGCTCAAAGGCGAATACGTATATAAGGGGAAGGACATCTACTCGACTGTTGCGGACGTAGCCGCAGCCGGCAACGCCATCTTGGTCGAGGCCGGTTATAACTACGGACCTTTCAGCATCTCGGGTAGTTTCCGCCGGTTAGACCGTATGGGGACGATGCTTTCGCTTTACGGCTCTGGTACGGGCAATGTACTCAACTACCTGCCCTCTCTGACGCGCCAGTACACTTACCTGTTGGCCAATTTGGAACCGTATATCGTTAATACCGACGGCGAAATAGGCGGTCAGGTGGATCTCTACTATACGTATCGCAGCAAGTCGAACCGTCATCGCTACTGGAATTTCCACGCCAACTTATCCACTTTCTATACGCTGCGTTCGGAGCAGAGCGAATCGGGCGAGCGGGAGTTGATGTGGCGTGATATTAACATCGATGTAGAGCGCCAGTGGAACAAGAAACTCAAAACCTCGCTGCTTGTTTCGATCCAGAAGCGCAACCCGAGTCATGGTTTCCAGCGTCAGACCTACGTATCCAACATTTTCATAGGCGATGTCACCTACAAATTCGACTCGAAAAAGTCGTTGCGCGTCGAGGCGCAATACCTTTATTCGACCGACTACGAGGGTGACTGGGTCGCGGCTTTGGTGGAGTTCAACATGGTGCCGCATTGGAGTTTCTTTGTGAGCGATATGTATAACCTCGACGAGACCGAGGCTAACTCCTTTACTAAAACGAATTATTACAGTGCAGGATTCAGTTACCTGAAAAATCGTACGCGTATTCAACTCAGCTACGGCCGCAATCGTGCAGGCTATGTTTGTTCGGGAGGGGCGTGTCGTTATATGCCGGCTTACACGGGTCTGAACCTTGTGATCACTTCATCCTTTTAATTAAAAAACAGATTATGAAATTCAAGAAATTCATTATCCCTGCGCTTTGTATGGCTATGTTGAGCGCGGGATGTTCGGGGCAGGATCCGGTGACCCCCGGTAACGGTCAAAACGGCAATGGGGGTACGAATGAAAACATCGAAAACGGTCTGCAGGTGACGGCATCGACGACGGTAATCAATGCCGACGGGCAGGATGCCGCCCGCATTAATGTCTATTATGACAAAGTGAAATTGTCGCTCGACGCAGTCGCTTTCTACGATGCCAAGAGCAACGACGTGCTCGACCTTTCGAAATTCACCATCGAGGACAACACGCTTGTGTACACTGTTACCGAGCCGGGTGAATTTTCGTTCTGGGTTGCTTATAAGACCCACAATACCAAAGATCGTCCGACAACCATTTCTGCTGTAGAGTTCTCGGTGCCTGACGCTCCGGAAGATCCCCAGCCGGACAACACCTCGTTCGTCCGCCGGACGCTCATCACGCAGTTCACGGGCTTGGGTTGCGGCTACTGTCCTTTTATGATCGCTGCGATGGAAGATGTACGCAAGTCGGCCGAATATGCGGACAAGTCCGTACTGGCAGCCTGTCACACCTATGGGGGTGATCCTTATCAGCCCGATGTGCCTTTGGATTACGCTATGGGTGTCAGCACGTATCCTTATGTAAATTTCGATTTCCAGACAGGGGTAGGGAATAATGGTTACAACAACAACGTATCCAATATCAAGCAGGCGATCGACAAATCGCTTTCTGCGGATGCTGGGGCAGGTATTTCGGTCGGTATGGAAGTTGCTGGAAACAAATTGGTCGCTCGTGTTACGGTGAAAGCAGCTCGCTCCGGTTCGTTCCGCGTAGGCGCTTGGGTGCTGGAAGATGGTCTGACAGGTACTCAACTGAACAATGGTATGAAGGGGGATTACGATTTCAACACGCATAATAATGTTATCCGCCACGTGAACAGCCGTTACTCTGGTTCGGATTATTCCGGCCATGAGGTCGGTGCGCTGGCTGCCGGCGGTACCGGTGAGCATCTCTTTACGATGACCTTGGATGAAAGTTGGGTCGTGAAGAATTGTCATGTGATATTCTTCGTAACGGAGCTTGTCGATAAGGGTTACGCCGTAACCAATGCTATCGACGTTCCCGTTAAGTCGTCTACTATACCGTTCGAGTACAGATAGTGTATTCGAACGTAGCAGCATACTGCTGTAAAATTTGCGGGGCGCCTCCATCGGAGTCGTCCCGTCTTTTTGACGCACGGCCGATCCGTGATGCCGGCCGCAACGCAGTGGAGGAGCGGTCGGGTAATGCTCTGCCGTTCTTTTGGCGACATTTTACGGAGTTGGACGAAGATATGATGCAGCGTAACAGGAGTTGCCGCTCCGCTGCACGATGCCAAGACCAATGTTGCCTTCACGCCCCTTACCTTGGTTGCCATGAGCCTACAGCCGCTTTGCCTGGGTTTGTCGGCGAAGTCGTCCGTGAAGTCGTACTTCGCTGACAAACCCGGCTATGAAAGGTTTTATACTGAACTTACGGGAACCGTCCAAATATTTCTCAAAGCATTCGATAAGTAAGGGGATCAAAACGAAGTGTATCAATAGAAAAAACAACATTAAGTAGGCAAAGTTGGTGTAATATAGTGAGATAGGTGTAAAACTACCCCGAACGGTCAAGCGATCGAAATGTAACAAAGCTGTTGCTTTTGTGTTACACTAAATGGCATTCGAACGGTCTGTTCAAGCGATAAATGTTACATGTCCTTGAATAGTCCCAGAAATATCCTAAAATACGGAGGAAAATAGCCCATTAAGAAGACAAAACCCCGTCAGAATCCGATAAAACGGCGATTCTGGCGGGGTTTCTGCTATATGTGGCAGGCTTGCATGGGACAAGGTATTCAAGGTTCAAAATACAGTTCAAATTTCCAAAAACATTCTTTCAAACAACTATATCAGCATACGTAATGATATGGCCAATTTTTAATTAAGACGGCAATTTCGATGTGGAAAAATGCGGTAAATTCAACGGTTAGTGCATTAAATTCCCTTCAAAATGCAATAAAATAGCGTTATAAATACCCCTTAATGACATTATTTTTTGACGTAGATCAATTTTGTATTCTATATATTACATTGATTATCAATACAATAATCTGATATTTTATTATTTGTTGATATAAAAACTGTGCGAAACACTATGACTATCCCATTGTATTGAATCGGATACTTGCTTTTACCAATGCTAATGCTTGAATCGAATTTGCTGGGATCTCTTTCGGCGAATGTTGGGGATTATGATTGACTAAACGTACGTATCGTTCATTGTCAGCTTTCTGAATATATTTGATTGTAGTATAACTCTTTCCATCGATTACGAATGACAACAGGTACATCTCTCCCCAAAGAATACCTTCCGCTCGGCTGGGTATTTCTTTATAAAATAAAGCGCATTATCCGCGTATTGGACAGATACAAGGCGGAGGTTTACAATCTTGAAGCGATAACCTCCCTCGCTTTCCGTATCGAATCGTTCGGAGCGGCGAAAGTCCTCAGGGCATTGTTGGAAAGGATTATGCACGGGCGAAAAGAGAAAACGACGGTATTCGTGTCGGTTGTTTCGGATGGCAAGCCCAACAGCCGTTGGAAAGCATGATGATATATCAGCATACCAACATATCAACATGCAAACCTATCACTATGGTGATATATATTGCAGGTTCTATTCCTCTTTTCAGAGGAAAGCGGAGCAAATCATTTCCGTTTATAAAGGCAAAGCAAGTACGGGGCTTTATGTCGGCTAAAAGGTCGGGCGGTTGCGCCGTTTCCCGATAAATCTTCCTCTTGCTTCGTTGCGAGCGTATTTATCGGGAAAACCTTGTATCCGACTGCCCCATACAAAAGAGCCTTTGAAAATGGAAACGACCGCCCTGCCACCGACCGAAAGGGAAAAAATAAGGTGGGGTTATATGGGTAAGCAGGCGGCAGGAACAGCCACCGCAAAAAGGCAGACGGACAGACAGACGGCATGCTGCAGGGTATTTACGGAGAAAATACCGTAGGCTTATTAGGGAATTTTCCGAGCCGCATTGCAGGCAACGCTGAAAATTCCCCAATAAGGCAAGGGGCAAGCCCCTTTGCACTTCCCGTTGAGGATTGCATTTCGCCGCTCTCAAAGATAGTCAGATTTATTGTTTTGCAAGCCAAAAAAGAAGGTGCTGATATATATATTTACACTGGAAAATCTTAGAAAGGCTGGTGTCGGGAAATCCCCGAACCAGTCTTTTTATGTAATTTTGCAAGTGAAGAGGAAGTGCCCTCTTAAATGGCATATTAAATTTAAGAAAGAAGCGTTATGCTTATCTTGTAGTTTGAAAACGTAGGAAATTTCAAAAGTATGTAAAAGGATTTGCATAGTGATTCTCACGTTATAGCGTGGGCCTTTATTGTTATATCTGTATATACGGGTTTCCTGCGACCTTCAAACTAAGACGTGGCATTGCAGTTCCACGCTTCGATGTTTAAAAGTCTTTGAGGAACTGGAAAGACACTTTTCATTAGTATGAAAAAGAAATTTATCAGAACGGGAACAATCCGTAAGGTAAGGATCAGATATACATTGAATAGCAAACAAAATCCGGAACTTTCACAAACAATAATTTTATGCAAATAATATCATTGCGACAGTCAACAGAATATCTCGAATCTGCGATAGCCTACTTTCAAAACAAGTGGGCTTCGGAAGAATCCAATATGGTGTATGACGATTGTTTTCGTAACTGCCTGAATGCAGAAAACCTGTTGCCACAGTGGTATCTGCTGCTCGACCATGATGCCATTGCCGGATGTGCCGGACTGGTCACCAACGACTTCAACTCACGGATGGATTTGTATCCCTGGCTGGCGGCATTGTACATTGAAAAATCCTACAGGGGCAGAAACTTGGGAAAATGGCTCATTGATAAAGCAATGCAGGATGCCTCCTATTATGGTTTCAAATACTTGAATCTGTGTACAGACCATGTCGGGTATTATGAAAAGTTCGGTTTTCGATATATAGGAAACTGCCATCATCCTTGGGGGGAAACCACAAGAATATATCAGATTAAACTTTAAAATCAGACCAAAATGGAAATAAGGAATTTAGAACATACCGATTTTGAAACCATCTTTCACGGCTTTAAAAAAGCATTTGCCGATTATGAAATACATTTTGAGAAAGAAGAGGTGCGTTCCATGCTCAAACGGCGCGGATATAATCCACAATTATCATTTGCCGCCTTTGATAATGACGAAATTGTAGCATTCACCTTAAACGGAACAGGAACATTCAATGGTGTTCTTACTGCCTATGATACAGGGACTGGAACGATAAAGCAATATAGAGGACAGAGTATAGCCGGGAAAATCTTTACTCATTCCCTCCCTTTTCTCAAGGAATCGGGTATCAGCCAATACCTGTTGGAAGTCCTGCAAAACAACCAAAAAGCGATTGGCGTTTATCGCCGAATGAATTTTGAGGTAACACGAAAATTTGACTGTTTCAGACAAACGATTGAGCACATTGACAATCGAAAAGTAAACATAGACTGTATCATAGAGCAGGTTGATACCAATTCCATCAGACAGGCACAACGCTATTGCGACTTTAGTCCTTCGTGGCAAAACAGCTTTGAATCCATTGAAAGAGGGATATCCGAGCTGACGTGCCTTGGGGCTTTCTTGGACGGGAAGATGGTTGGCTACTGTGTGTTTGACATTCATACAGGTGATTTGACTCAAATAGTCGTTCTAAGCGAATATCGCAGGAAAGGAATAGCCTCCCGATTATTGCAAGAAGTCATAGCGCGTCTGAAAACAGACTTCATCAAAGTCTTGAACATCAGTTCCGACAATCCAACCATGCCTGTTTTTCTCAAAAGCAAGAACATTCCCTTGGCAAGCAAACAGTTTGAAATGGTATTACCTCTTTAACAATAATGATACAGACTATGAGAAAAGTAATACTTTATATTGCCGTCAGTTTGGATGGCTATATCGCTGATGGCAAAGGTGCCGTTGATTGGATAGGCGGACATGATGAAAACGTAGAGATGGAAGATACCTTTACACCATTCTTCAGTGGCGTGGATATGGTCATTATGGGAAGAAAGACCTACAACCAAATTGTGACCGAACTTTCACCCGACCGATGGCCCTATGAGGGAGCAACGACCTACGTCTTGACCCATCACAAAGAAACTGACAACACAAAAAATATCTGTTTCAAGAATATAGATGTGTGCCGATTTGTTGAAGAGTTGAAGCAGAAATCAGGTAAAAACATTTGGATTTGCGGAGGTGCAGAGGTGGCGCAGCAACTCATATCAAATAATCTGATAGATACTTATCATCTGGTTGTCATTCCGGTTATTTTGGGTGGAGGCATCAGTTTATTTGGTGGTTTTACCCGAAAGATTGACTTGACTTTGGTTGAAACTAAGAAATACAATGGAATAGTGGAGGTAATATATAATCAGAAACAAATTTAGATTATCATTCACGTTCTTTACCCGACAAAGGACAAAACCAATTACCTACAGGCTTGACAGAAATAGGAGCGAACTGTTTTATGAATTAAATGAATAATCTTTGATGATTTAATTTTCATTGCCGACACACTTCGTCTGTTATCCGGCAATACCTGTCGCTTCAACATATGGGCCAGTTCCGTGTTGTCCAGTACGCCGTTAATCCGTTCGGCGCCTGTCCCGTACAGATAGACGGGCACCATCGCTGCCGTATGTCCGCCGGTGCTGAAACAGTACTCGATCCCGGCCTCCTCGTGCTCGAAATCGACATTGGCCGAAGGAATCGAAAGACCGCCCGTTTCGTGATCGGCCGTAACGACCACGAGCGT
>ULUH01010617.1_pt1 | contig 12157 bp, 19 predicted proteins | sample 1958241 | NCBI WGS metagenome assembly ULUH01 (sample SAMEA4835753, study PRJEB28245) | human gut metagenome | biome: gut microbiome; material: fecal sample | place: Denmark | collected 2008 | reverse complement strand
TATTCATACTTATATTATACCTTTTTTTGCTGCTTTTCAAGGATTTGTGCGGTTTTGCCTATATTTAATGTATGTATCAACCATTATTATTCCCCTTTGTACTGTATAGTAAGTTGATTGATTTCAGCTTGATCGTTTGTACGCATAATAACTACATTGATTCAATATACTCTGCAAAAGAGTTATTGATTTGTATTGGTTTTTCACAGCCAGGAAAAGTTTTATAAACAGACCCATTTGAATCCTGCCAAATCACTATTCCATCAATGCCTGCTTCCTCAAGAACATAAAAATTCTCCGGTACAGAACAGAGTTCTCTATTCTTTTCTGTCACACTTCGAACATTTAGCCTTTGAACCGATGTAATTCCTGTCAATTCTATGCCATCAAATGCAGCAATACCATACACTAATAAGTACTGCTTATAATCTTCTGCAAATCTTAAACCCAGTTCGTTCTCAATATCGGAAATTGCACTTGGACTGCTGCCCTTACCTGATAAAAAGTCTTTTTGTATTTTAAGGATTGAAACAATATCTTCCATTTACACTCCTCCAACTGATTTGGCAAATGCTTTCCAGAATTCTCTTCTTACTCCATCAAACCCAGGTCGATCAATTTCAGATACTTTTCCGGCTGTATTAAGAATAGCTGCATTGCCTTGATGTTGTGCTTCATTTAATACAGCAAGGGTAGCATCTGCTTTCTGCCCAATATGGTGAAGCTGAAGTGTCTTACCGGTTGCCGGATCTATTGGGGCATAACCCAAAACCATACGTTCAAGATTTGTAGCCATTTCTCCGTTTGGAAGTTCTGACACAAAATCAAGGTTAATATCCTGAACGAGTGCAATTTTTCCGTTTATCATCTGTGCCTTCAATCCGGCATCCTGATATACTTTATACTCATCCATACTTTTCATCTGTGCAATAACGTCAAGTGGATATCCCGATTCCTTTTGAATTACTGCAGCTTCATCCATTGTAAGACCATTAAGCGTTAATCCATGAAGCGAGATTGCTTCCGACACTCCGCCTGCAACTGCACCGGTAACAGCACCCCACTTAAAAGCTTCACTTCCATCAAGAGCCGCCGCTTTTACAGCCTCATCAAAATCACCGGTTTCGATGTCTTTAATTACACCTGAAGCTACACCACTAATAACCCCGGAAGATAATGCAAATGTTGCAGCTGTTTTTGAAGAAGCCGCAAATATCATACTCACAGCAGGCGCTCCTGCTCCGCCGGTAACAGCAGAAACAGTAACACATATCAGGATAACGCCTGTGCCTATGGCAACATTCTTTATTACCTGTTCGTATGTATCATCATAATCTTCAAATGGCTTAACTATCGTTGTGCCATCTTCCCCAAGTGTAAATACAAATCTTTCACCTGAAAAAGTATTTTCAACATCTTCAAGAGTATATCCGAAGAAAATGTTGGCTCTTGAGTTATATTCCAGTTCTTCAAGATATTCTTTTGACACATAAACAGCACTTACTTCTTCAACAAAATAATCATCACTGTTCAGCTCATCAACTATTCCGGAATATATGTTATCTTCAACATACTTAAGGAGATTTTCATCGGATAGATCTGAAAATTCAGGTACAACATCAGTATATGTCAAGGGAACATTTTCTTCTTTTCTTTCTTCGGATACACTATAAGTTTCTGATGTTGTATCTGCTTCATCACTTTCCATTACTGCGGATGTTGTTTCAAGCGATGTTGCTTCTGTTACAGCTTCTGATAACTCCTGCTGTGACAATCCACATCCTGTCATTATCATCATGCAAGACAAAAATACAGCAAGGATCTTCGATGCTTTTTTCAAATCTATCATCTCACTTTTTTATTTTTATGAATGCTACTGCTGCAATCACAGCTGTACATACGGCAATGATCGGAACAGAAATATTTCTTGGCTGTTCAGTGATATCTGTTTCTGAAAAAGTATCAACACACTCTTCTTCCTGTGTCTCTTCTTCTGATTCAGCTTGTTCATCAGTATCTTCTAAATTTGTGGCTGTCAACGTTTCAGTTTCCATTACTGTTGTTTCCACTATCTCTGTTTCAGTAACAGGTGGTTCCGTTTCAATTACAGGCTCAATAAGTTCACCATTTTCACCAATAGAATAACCTTCATCTAACTTTTGATTTATTGCATCGACAGAATTATTATTCATTTTAAGAAGCTTATATAGTTCATTTTTTCCCACATAAATTGTTTTTGTCATTTCTCGATTGGTATATTCATTTGATACAGTAAATGTGTATATACCCTCTTCGGTATATACATCAGTTTCATTTGCAGGTCTGTTAAATCTCTGATCAAGATTTATACGTCCATCTTTTTCACTGATTACTGACCTTGTAACATTGATTTTCAGATATCTTGACCGAGCCATATCAAGAGAAAAGCCATTCTCTGTGATTTCATAATCAGACAATTCTTTTCCTGATTTATTGTCTTTCGGGAACACCATACAGTTTCCGTTCCTGATTTGGAACTTGAAAGGAATTTTATAATTAGTGATCTTTATTCCGCTTTTTATTTCATAATCAAGAGTAACCTCATAATCACCTTCTTCATATAACCTTACTCTTGTTTCTGCCCCCGTGCGAGTATTAGCTTCCAGATAGTTTGTATATATTATAGGATCACTCTTCTTATTCTGATAATCAGTATGCCTGATAATCAATGTTCCCCTTCCAAAATTGGTTTGCGGAACATCCATATTTCTATCATATCCATTTTTATCTTCCGAAATTATCTTCTTATCATCACCATCAAGCTTGTTGATATTCTGTGACAAATTAAACCACAGAGTTATATCATCACCAACTGTCTTTAAAAAAATCACATCTCCGTCAGCAGAAGTGATTTGTTGAGTATATCCATTAATTGCAAACTTTCCTATATCCCAACCCATATGTGGATCTTTATTATCAATCGGTTCATTGCCGGAATATCCATTATCTTTACCTGTGTTTATTTTGTCTTTGAATTCATAGCGAGGTTCCGTATCAAAAGTCAACGATGATTTCTCGGTATTAACGTCAATAATATAAAAATCATATACCTCAACTATGTCTTTCGTATCATAATTTTTTGTATCAAAAAACAGAATTTTTCCGTCCTCTACACGTTTCTCCATCTTATATGCAGCAATTACCCTATAATAGCAGCCATTTTGAAGCTGAATGTCCTTGGTTGTATATATTGGATTATTCAACAATGATGATTCCGTAAAAACATTCGTATATATTTTTTCTGTTACCCAATTTATTCCGTCAAATGATGTCTGAACAACAATGGCACCACTTTCAACTTTAGAACCAAGCTGAATATCGCTGATTGCTTTCCGGCTGTCACTTTTTATATGCCATTCAGTTTCATCAGCAGTAAGTTTGTTTGTATCGATCTGATATGATATTGAAATCTGCTCATCCGACGATGCTGAAAAAGAAGCAAATCCGTTTTTCATTTCGTTATTAGTCCTTATATCACCAACCAATGATAATGTCCCCATAGACACTTCATTAGCTGCTGCTTCTTTGTTTTCAAAAGAATATTTTCCTTTTTCATCGAGTACATATATTTTTGACGAAGCAGAAATGGTATTTTCTTCTGCTGATACAAAAATACATCTACAGTTTACTAACATTACAAGACTAAAGATTGAGCATATGATATATGATAATACTTTCTTCATATTTTTCCCTACCTTTAAAGATATTTGATTCAAATTCCTTTTCTTAAAGTCATTATACCATATTTTACGCATTTATTCAATATATTTTGTACTTATATACCATTATATCACACAATGTGTGTCAAAATACGGACAGCACTAAAAAAAGGCCGTGCATTCAAAAAATGCTGTCCAAATTACAAATACTAAAAAGTCTTTAGGTAAACATTACATAACTTAACCTGCCTGCAAAATCCAATTCTGTAAACTGTCATACAGAACACGATAACGTCTGCCATAGTATCATATATTGCCTTTTAAGTCAAATAAAAGTTACGCCGAGCAAAATGTTCCACCGGAACATAATACTCGGCTCATTTCATAGTATCAATAATTCAGCGTTTTAGCCACAATCCGATCCGCAGGCTCACCGTCCTTACCCTTGTCAGTACGGTAAGCAAGCACCGTTATCTTCATATCGGGAAACAGTCTTTTGTCAAGTTCATTCGCTTCACACTCAACAGTAACCTCCGAACCGTCCGCTGTCCTTATCTTCACACCGTACCAATCAAGCATTCTGCCTGTTTTCTTTATCACAGTGACCTCAATAACCCTGCCCTGAACTATAACCTTGTTTTCCATATTGATTTACCTCCATTATACGTTTGTCTGCTCAAAATAAAGAGCAAGTGCCTTTTCGATTATTTCATTCGCTTCTTTCTTTGAATAACTGCTTAAATACCGCTTATATGTAGCTGTCGGGAGCGTTATCTTCTCTCCCTTGTCCTTCGGTGCGGTGTCCTCTTTCCCGTATTCGCCTGTGAGTATCTCCGTTATCAGCTCTTCGGAAACAACAGCGTATGATGAAACTATCTCCCGAAGCTGTTTCGCCGTTTTCATGTCAATGACATTCACATTCAGCTTGACCATAACCGAATAGGTAAGCTTCTGCTGTTCCTCAGTCATAAAGGAAATATCAACGGCAGAACGGAGCTTGATGTTCTCCTTGTCCACAAGCTCCTTGAACTCGTCAATAAGCTTGTTCACCCTCAAAAGCCTTGCCACCGTTGCCGAGCTGATACCGTACTCATTGGCTGTCGCTTCTCTTGTAGTCGAATGTTCCACCGGAACATCTGCATTTGGATTCGGCTTTCCGTTTTCAATCAGATACAGCTCGTCATTGATGCCTTTAAGCTTCCGTTCATCAAAAAGCTTGCTGTACCGAAGCCCGACAGCAAATGCCTGTTCGCTTATCTTCAAATCCTTGAAGCCCCTCTGAATGAGGTTCGTTTCCACAACGTAAATTTCCGCATCTTCATCGGACAGATCAGTCTTTACAACAGCAGGAACACTTGTTATTCCTGCCTGTCCTGCGGCATACACTCTGTTGTGTCCCGAAAGTATCTCATACTTTCCGTTCTCTATAGTTCTTACGATTATGGGCGTAATAACCCCATTTTTCTTTATGCTCTGAATCATATCTTCCAGACGTTCACCCTTATATAAAGTGAATCTGTGATTGCGGTACGGCACCAGCTTGTCTATTGCTATGCTCGTTATTCCCTGTTCGGAAGAAAAGTCCAGACCGTCCGCAACTCCGAATTTGCTTGTAACATTCCTTGCCATAATGCTCTCCCCTTTCAGCCTATAATCTCATCAGCAAGCCTGTTGTAATCCTCTGCGGCAGTACAGTTCGGTGCATATTCTATCAGCGTCCGCTTCTGTGCCTGCGCTTCCTTGACTTTTATGCACTCACGGATAAAAGTATCGAAAATCTTTGTATTCATACTCTCCGCAACGGTTTCAAGCGAAGCTCTGACCTCTCTCGAAAGATTTGCCCTGCTGTTGTACTTTGTGAGAAGAAGTCCTGCAACCGTAAGCTCCGGGTTCTGATGCTTCTTTATCGCCTTTATCGTTTCGTTGAGCTGTGAAAGTCCCTGCAAAGAATACCTGTCCGCCGTAACAGGGATAATGACTTCATCTGCGGCTATCAAACAATTATGCAGTATGGAATTCATCGCAGGAGCAGTGTCAATGATTATGTAGTCATACCCCTCGCACTTCTCCAAAGCGTCAGCCATGCGATAAAGCCCGTCAACGCTTCCTTTCAGCTTTTCATCCGCCTGCCTTAAAAGGCTGTCCCCTGCAAGTATCTCTCCGCACTCGGTATGCTGAACCGCTTCCGCCACACTTATCCTGCTGTCATCGAGAAGAACATCATAAACAGTCGCAGCACCCTCGGTTTCCGCGCGGTAGGTATCAGTGCTGTTGCACTGCTGATCGCAGTCGATAAGTAGCGTTCTGTATCCACGCTCGGTAAGTATCGCCGAGAGAGCTGTTGCGGAACTGGACTTGCCAACTCCGCCTTTCATATTCGCCAAAGTTATAACTTTCATATCGGTATCCTTTCTCACGCAAGCTCAAGCCTGTTCATTTTGTCTATCCACTTATCAACAGCATTGATAATCCCCTCAAAAGCTTCGTACCTTTCCATTTTTTCATTGTAAAGGTCAATATCGTCCTCGTCCGCATCTTCGGGAAGTTCGGGCTTGTCATAGTAGCCGTTAAATTCAAGGTAGTCACGGCGTTCTTTAAGATAGCCGAGAAATGCGGAGTGAATGCCCTTGGCGTAGTTCTTGTTCTCATCGTTAAGGTCAATGATTTTCTCCCTGATGGCTTCGCAGGTCATTTCATAGCGTTCCGCATCGAGGTCGTCTATAACACAGAACGATGATCTTGCAATGTCCTCCCAATCCTCATAATAATCGGAGGTTTCGCAGGCACAGCCTATATCCTCCAAAATGTCTGTCACTCTCTCATAGCTTTCATCGGAAATTCTTAACATAACAAATACCTCTTTTCATTTATTTACATATTTAAGCGTGTTCCAAACCGCCCTGCGCTCTTCGGCAGTCATCGGCTTACGCCGTGGCTTCGGCTTTCTGCGTTCGGCATAAGCCATTAACGCTTTTTCACGGATATTTCTGATCCTTTTCTCACGGCTGATAAGGATCTCTGCCTGTGCCGAAAGAATCGTCTTGGCAATGATAAGCTCATTCTTGGCATCAGTCATTTTCGTCCTCCTTTATGCGTCCCTGCCTGTCATATTCACAGTACATTCTGCCGATAACACCGCTTAAAAGCTCCTCCGCATAATCGTTAAAGGTCATATCGGTTTCGCTGTCTGCCTTTTTCAAAAGGCGGAGCTTGTTGAAGTCCTTATCCGAAAGACTGAATTCAAATTTAACTGCCATAGATCATTACCTCCGTTTGATGTTCCACCGGAACATTTCGTTTCGTGTTTTCCTTACATTTATATTTTACTACTTGCGACAGTAGCTTTCAATAGTTATCCCGGACAAAGTTTTCGGAAAATTCCGGTGCATTGCGCACATTGACTTCTGCGTTTGGGTGTGATATAATAAGATATTAAATACTTACGCAAGTAGAAAGAGTGATAATATGCCTGTATCGGAAAAGCAAAAGGGCTATGCCCGTAAATGGGACAAAGAAAATATGCATACCGTTTCCACCCGTGTCCGAATGGAAGAGTTTAGGGACTACAAGGCTTGGTGTGAAATGCGTGGTGTTTCCGTCACCTCCGAAATAAAGCGTTTTGTTATGGAGGAGCTTAACAAATATTATGCCGAGCTTGACCGCCTGCATGAAGAAGAATTGAAGAAAAAGTAAGCCAAAACCGACTGCTTTTTCTGCCGGAATATTTGCTTTTTCTGTACGGATATGGTATAATGGTTTTGGAAATTGGTCGGGTGAACCGCCCGATACGTCGGAATTTAAAGGGGATGAAATTTATGGATACTGCCTTGTGTAATGCACTTTTGAAAATATGTATAGACTATTTTCAGAAAGTCTATGAAGATGCAATGATGCAAGAGAATCAAGGCTACTATGGAACACCCCCTGAATGCATTATTATTTCTTTTGGTTTTTCTCAAAAAAATGATTATTGGAAACCTATAGCAAAAAGGGAAGCTGTATTTCAATATTCTTCACAAGGACTAAAATCGGTTTCCCTTGATACAGTTCCTGATTATACTGAAAATGGAATGTACCACAAAGAAGCGTATGCAGAACTTTCCTATCAGGAAAACGGAATTGCTTTTATGATGATCCAGTTCGGAAAACGATATGCAAGATGTTATCGTTATGATATTATAAAAAACGAAAAAAACATACAGCTTATCAATGAAAAGTTGATTTGGGTTTCCTAAAACTATTGCAATATATTTTTCCATTTTTAGAACAAACCACTCATCGCAGCACTCAAACGGGTGCTACGATTTTTTCTGTTTCACCGCATAATCAATCACCTCGCATAACACAACTCGGAGAAGTTCCGAACATATTCTTCATAATGAAAATCCTGTTTTCTTCCTGCTCTGCGGTTTCCTATCCTCCTGCACCTCACTCCTTTCACGTTCAGCCCTCTGACGTTCTTCCTCTCTCCGAAGATTTTCAAGTTCAGCCGTTGCCTGCTCAAGCAAAACCTGATAATCGGACTTCATCTGATTTTCATACAAGGCATAAAAATCAGAAACGGTCTTTTTCTCGGCAACAGCTTCACGGATTTTTCCGTCAGCATCTTTAAGCCGACTTTTCATATCTGCAAGCATCAGCCTGTGCTTTTCCGCATCGTCAAGCGAGGTTATCCCTGCATCTTTCAGATAATTGTATTTCGCAAGCTCGGAAATATCCTTTGGAAGTAAAGGCCTGCGTTTCAGAATTTCAAGATACTTCGGAATATCGCCGATGAGTTTTTCCTCATCGACAATTTTTTTTTAAGGCTTTCCTTGTTGGCGTGCCAGTGCTTACCGTCCATATCGTAAGGACATACAGCAAAATGATTATGGATATGCCAATGGTCAGTATGGGTTGCACACAGCGCGACTGACTTTTTCCCGAAAACCCTTTCTGCCCATTCCACTCCGATTTGATGAGCTTCTTCGGGAGTGACCTCACCCGGCTTGAATGACTGTATGTAATGATGAAGCCGAATTTTCTGCTTTTCGGATTTTGCCGTTTCAGATCTTATCGACCTTTTGAAAAATCTCTCACCGCTGAACATTTCAAAACCGAGTTTCATATCCTCATAAGCTTCGGAAGCATTCGCCGAGCAGTTAAGCCCCGTGACAAGAGTTTTTTCCGTTTTCTTTTCGTTGGTCACATAGGAAAGCAGTCTTTTCATAGCTCACACTTTCGGCTTTTTTGCATTGCGGCGAATAATAAGAACCGTACCTGCCACAGCTGCACACACGGCGGAAATTACTGCGATAAGCTTGACTGTTTTCTTGGATTTCTTCCTGCCACCGCTTTCACCGAAAAACAGAATATCAAAATCTTCGGGAAGCGGCATTTCAGAATCGGTATTTTTTCTGTAATAGATCATTTAGGGATTCTCCTTTTTACATCTCAATGTTTTTTCTTCGTTTTTCATTTCTGCCCGAAAGGACAGCTTTCAGCCTTTCGTTCTCACATTTTAGCCTGCTCACCTCCTTTCGCAGCACTTTATTTTTAGCCGCAAGGATATTTATTTCATCGGCAGCAGAGGAAGCGGAACTTCTGCCCTGCTTGGTTCTGTTCTCTTTGCGGAGAATTGCCCCTGCCGCCGTTATTGCTTTTTCATCAAGCACACGTTCACCCTTGGCGTTGGTTTTGAGTTTCTTAGCCAGCTCCGGGTGTCTGCTCAACATTTTGTAAAACTCCAGCGTTCGGAAATTGTTGTTCCTGCAAAATTCGGAGATGGAACAGGATTTCTTATTCTTTCTCATTGATTTGTTGTCCTTTCTTTTCAAGCGAGTGCTTGACAATTGAAAAAAAGCGTGTATAATATAATTAAACACGTTTAATAAGGTGAGGTGATACAATGTCAGATAAAATAAAGCGTGACCTTGAAGCAACAAGAAATGCTCTTTTAAATTCAACTGCAAAACTTATGACGGATTGCAGTGAACCTTCGGAAGTTACATCTCGAGCTATTGCAAAAGAAAGCGGAGTAAATCTTGCAATGATTAATTATTGCTTTGGTTCACGAGAGGGTTTGCTTTATGAGGTGTTTCGAAAGCTTTTGTCAGATGTTCAGAAACACGATACGGAATTTATAAAGATTATGTCATCGGGAATGTCGCCTAAACAGAAGCTTACTGAATTGCATTTTAAAATGATGAGGCTTATGATTGCAAATTACAACTATTCGCAAGCGGTGACAAAATATATATTGTTCAATCGCAATGATGATTTTGGTATGGAAAGCCTACCATTTATTGTAGAACATTTTAACGGTAGAAAAACCATAGAAGATTGCAGATTGATTGCGTTTGAGCTGACAAGTATACACGAACTTTCAGTTCTGCGTTATGAGACAATAAAAAGCTCCTGTAATATCGACCTCACCGATGATGAAACACTTAAATGGTATATTTGTCAGAATATAAACAGATTTTTAGATTAGGAGAAATTAATATGTCAAACAAGAAAGCGCTTATAGTTGTAGATATGCAGAACGATTATCTTTGGAATAGAAGAAAAAAGATGTTTTCCTATAACACTCCCGAACTTGTAAACGCTGTCAATAGTCTTATTAGCGAGTTCAGTGAACGGGGTGATGATGTGATTTATGTTGGGCAAGTATTCCCCAATATTATCACAAATAAATGGTTTATAGGCTTTTCTATAAAAGGTACATCTGGTGCTGAAATTTATCCTGATGTGGATATCGTATCTGATAATTACTTTGAAAAAAATCTGCCTAATAGTTTTACTTCGCGAAGCTTCAAAAGCTTTGTGACTACAAAAGAATATTCGGAAATCACAGTATGCGGACTTGACCTTTGCGGTTGTGTGGGAGCAACTGCAAAGGGGGCCATTAAAACAGGAATGGCTGTAAAGCTTTCAGAAGCAGCTACGGGGTGTCGCTTCGGAAAAGAAAAAGCAAATAGAATGAAAAAAGATTTGATTTCATTGGGTGTCAAAATTATTAAATAGATATAAAAGTGAGCCGTTTTAAGCCTGTGACGGGTCATTCTTCGGCAAATCTCAAATACAACTGCAACAAGCAAAAGTTCAGCCACTTTTCTCATTCCTTTCAATTTTCCATATCATAACAGCAGCTTCATTCCCATATTGTGTTCAAAGCCTGCAAAGGTGGAGTTCATCAGCGTATAAACAGAGTTGAACAGCGAAGTTGTCAGGAAGCGGTCTATCCTGCTTATCTTGTCGGGGTAATTCACAAGGCTGTGCAGGACATACTGAACGTGGTCAAAGGTTATCTTTCTGTAAGCAGCTTTCGCCGTTTCCTCGGACACACGTTTCCCCTCGGATATTACAGTCCGTTCTCCGCATAGAACGTCCACCATCAAATCCTTAATTTCCTCAACCATTTTTACAACCGAATCGTCCTCATATGACATAAGGCAGTCATAGTCGATCTGTGCCTTTACTTCTTCCTCTACTGCGTTTCTGTCTATTCCATCAATCAATCCGTCAGCTCCGGGTGAAAAATTTTGAAAGTCCGTCCGTGGCAGATTGATAGATTGATCGTAAGTATAACTCATATCAGTATTATTTATATCAATATTATTAGAGTCCGAATTTCGTACTTCAAGAAGTCTGTTTTTCGGATTTGCAGAAGTCTGATTTTCAGACTTCTTGAATTCCGTTTTCCAGACTTCTTGATGTCGGCACACGATCGGCATTCTGCTCTCTTTTAACAATGAAGTTCTTCACATACAGAATTGACGGCAGTCCCAGACCTCGGCGTTTCTTCCTCACAAGCCCGATTCCTGATTGATCGTCAAGCTCTTTAAGGAGATTAAGAGCCTTTTCGTGACCAACATCAAGACTTTCCTCAATTTCTTCCACAGGGAAAATGATATACACCCTGTTGTGCTTGTCTATCCAGTTATTTTTACGGCTTAAACTCATACGTTCAAGAAGCAAACCATACAGAAGCTTTGCTTCATTGGATAAATTACCGAAATGCTCCTTATCGGTAAACAGCACCCTCGGAACACGAACAAAAGAAAATTGCTCCGATTCCGCACCGTAGTAATAGTCAAATTCTGTTTTGGGCATATACTTCACCTCATTTTTTCTGAATTTAATAAAAAAAGCACCCCGACTTTTACATCAGAGTGCCCGTAATTAAAAAATCTATATAAACAAAAAATCCCGCATACTGTAATTGTTATATAAACTATCACAGTATGCGGGATCGCAATTATTTTATTGGCTGCTTGTTGCAGGTAATTACTCACACATCACTCACACAAAACTCACACAAGTGTGTGTTTACGACAGAGCGGTTTTGCATCATTCACACAAAACTCACACAAATTGCCTAAGAAAGAATGTCAAAGCAAAAAGAAAACCACGCAAACGGCTTCGTTGCGTGGCTTTTTGGCAGGGGCAGAAGGATTCGAACCCTCGGCACGTGGTTT
>ULUH01033132.1_pt1 | contig 12360 bp, 8 predicted proteins | sample 1958241 | NCBI WGS metagenome assembly ULUH01 (sample SAMEA4835753, study PRJEB28245) | human gut metagenome | biome: gut microbiome; material: fecal sample | place: Denmark | collected 2008 | reverse complement strand
CGGAGAAGGTTCCGATGTCGGAATGGGCGCTACCGTTGGGGTAGGCGCTACGGTCGGTGTGGGCTCAACCGTCGGAGACGGTTCTACAGTAGGTGTAGGCTCTACTGTAGGAGTGGGTTCGACAGTAGGAGTAGGCTCTACGGTCGGACTGGGTTCCACAGTCGGAGTAGGATCAGTCGTAGGAGTAGGATCTACCGTAGGAGTAGGATCTACCGTAGGAGTAGGTTCTATCGTCGGTGTAGGCTCGACCGTAGGGGTAGGTTCTACTGTTGGAGTAGGTTCTACTGTTGGAGTAGGCGTGGGATCTCCGCCGGCAGGGCTTACGGAAACGGATACGGAATCAGCCGATATAGCGGGGCTATCGGTACCGGGAACCATTACGCATTCCCTAAGGCCTGAGGTAAATGCAGCCTGAGATTCGTTTGTTATGTCGCTCTTGGCGGTAAAGGTCAGGGTCATTATAACGCCTGCGGGGAGAGTTTGATCAAGGTTCATATCGAACCAGTTAATCTCAAGATAGTTATCGGGCGCGGTACCTTTTATAAGGTCTGCGCTGAGGTTGCTGCTCACAGAATTGCTGCCCGTAAGTTCGAACAGGTTTCCGTTAAAGCCCACTGTGAACGTGGCTGAGGCCATATTGATTATAGCCTCCTCAAGCGTAAGCGAAACGTTTACGCTTTCGCCCGCCTTTATGGCGGCGTTATCTACGCTTGGCGTAAGGCTTTGCGCCAATGCACCGGCTGCAATGCCCAATACCAGCGCAATCGCCAGTACAACAGAAAATAGTCTTTTTTTCACTTTATGTATTCTCCTTTATCAGTTGGCACTTGCGGGAAAACTGCTTATCTTTCCCTTGCAGTAAAGAATTATGTTGCCGGCATCGCTTGAGGTGACCTGTCCGTCGCCGTTTACGTCTGCCGCAAGAAGCTGCTCAGCGGTAAGCTCAGTCTTACCCTTCAGGTAAAGTATGACTATACCCGCATCGGTGGAAGTTACTTCGCCATCGCCGTTCACATCGCCGTACAATAGCGGCATTACCTTGCCGCATACGCTGCACTTGGTCTTGTCACCGGTGCCGCGGATATGGTGACGGGTCTCGGTGGGGCATTCCACATAGTAGAACCTTATAATGTCACCCTTTTTGAGAATATACTGGTCAAGCCTTGCTTGAGTTGTCTCATCAAGCATGGGAGCAGAACCGTTCACGGTGAACATCCAGCCGGACCACGGGCCGTACTTCTCATCGGCCAAGCCAAGGGTTATGCCATCAGGCGAAGTTACCGAGTTAAGGTATGAACCGTTGCCGGTATAGGTGTAGCCGCTTTCGGTTATGGCTGCAACGACGGCATCCATGCCGGTCTTGTAATCTTCGCTGTTGCAGGTGTAGGTATAGCTGAAGTCAACAAACTCGCTGTTTATGGCGTTGCCGTCCATGTTTACGGTAACACTTATAGTCTCGGCATTGGGATTATCTATACCTTCGGTGCCTATGACCTTCACTACTATGCTTATGGGCTGCTTGTAGAACTTGGCAAACTGAGCATAGTCGGCATTGTCCTTGAACTTCTCGTAGTACTTAGAATACTCGCTGTAAGAAAGCACGCTGTCTATCTTAACGCTGGTATTGTACTGCGGCTTAGTCAGCAGCAGGTTTTCGTGCTTAATTACCGTATCCTTGCTGGAGCGGAAGCAGCGGTATTTTTCGGAGGCGTACCAGCCGTCTATGCTGTCAGCCTTTACGCCAACGCCCTTGGCATCATCGGCCGTGCGGATGAATTTGTATCCGTCTCCATCGGGAACTATCTCGATGAAACTCCACATATCGCCTGTTATGTTGTCCTTAGCGGAGTTGGCCTTCTTTATGCCGTCCCAATACACTTCCTCTGTGCAGACCTTCTTCATGAAAGCTGCCGCGGTGTCAAGCTCGTTCTGGGTAAGCGGCTGCACGGTAACTTCTATGGCTGCGCTTGCGAGCACAACGGTGGCTTCGCCTTCGCCGCTCGGTCTATCCAGTATTTCTATGGTAATGGTAACGGTTTCGGCTTCACGGCCGGGCAGCGGACGATATGTCAGCACGCGTGCTGCGTTATATACATCGGTTGAGCTGATAACATCTTCGTTGCTGCTGGTGATCTTTATTGGCGTATACTTGCCGTCAAAGTCCTTATTATAAAGCTGCATGCTCAGCCTGCTAAGGTCTTTGGTGGTAAAGAACTGAATATCGCTTACAACGTTTGCTTTGTCAATGTTGCTGTCATTGCGCGGATTGGTAAGCGCGTCTTCGGTTTCCAGCATCTTGTTCAGCAGTTCCTGATAATCTACGTCCTTTTCAACAACGCCGCCCTTTAAGGTAATGTTGTATACCCTGGATACATACAAATCTTCTCTTCCGTTGTAGGTAAGCTTAAGGGTAAGCGTTACGGGTGCATCGTTATTTGGAATGCTTACGGTAACCTTATAGGGCGAGAATGGCGGATAGCCAACATCCGATATGGCAATGTTCGTGCTGCTGCTCTGCCATGTTGCAGTGGTCCAAAGCTCAATGTCATCGGATTTGTTGTAATCAACCTTGCTTTCATCTACGCCGGCCTTTACGGGGTATTTAGGCAGCTTGGTAAGATCCTCGGCGCTTTCTACGGTTTCAGGTACGGTTATCCTGTCCGCAACGGCATTCAGGGCTGCCTTAGCCTTGACCTCGTCCAAACCCATGCCAAAGTTACAGGCAGTGGTTTCCTTGGTGTAAGTCTTGTAGGTCAGAACGAATACAGGACGCACATAGCCTGTAGCGCTGGGAGTAGTGCCGTTCTCATTCCATTTATACTTAAGCGTGCCGTCATCCGCGACGCCAACATAGTTAGAGCTTGCGCCGGCCTTTACGGAAACGGCAACGTCGGTTATGCCGGCTGCCTTCAGCTTGGCCTGAATCATGGTAAGGGCATTGGTATCCGTACCGTATTTGGGCAGATATGTGCCTTCTATGGCTTTTTCGGCTGCGGTAAGCTTAGCGCCGGCTTCCTTCTCCTCTTCGCTCTTGGCTTCGGTCCAAACGGCGTAAAGGTTGAAGGGTTCGTTATCTTCGCTGCCGTCTCCCCAATCATCTTCTTCCCAATCGCGCTTTATGGTTGCACCATCGGCATAAGCTATAGTTGAACCATAGCTGCTGGTAGCCCAGCCTGCAAAATCGTATCCGGGACGGCTATATGCGCAAGAGTTGAGCTTAACATTCTCACCGAACGGCGCAGGCTGATCCGCCATTGTACCCGTTGCAGAGGGTTTGTCGGAATACTTTATGTTGTATTTTATTATGTACTGATATCCGCGCCACTTGGCTATGAGCGTTACCTCATCGCCCATGGTGCTGAAATCCGTATCCTTGGTAACAGCCGCGCCAAAGCGTGCATCTCCCTCACCATCAAGTTTGATATACCAGCTTTCAAGCCGCTTATCGGTGGGCATATAGCGCTCCGCCAAGTAAGGCAGATTGGTATACACCTTGCCGGGTACTACGGTTTTGTCGTTGATGGTCTGCGTATAGCCGTTGCCGTCGAAATGTACGGTTATGCCCTTTTCCCAATGGGCATACATGATAAAGCCGTTTTCGGCATCTTCGGCGGTGAACTTCTTGTTGGATGGAGTAACTTCATTGCCGCCTTCGGGGGCGTCATACCAGCCAAGGAATATCCAGCCTGTGCGCGTGGGATCAGGAAGTGAGTCCTGCTTATATTTGCCGTCATCTTGACGCACATAGTTGTAATGGGAGCCAACCATGCCTACGCGTGTGATGCTTTCGGCGCCATCGTAGTTATAATTTACGGTAATGTTAACAGGGTTGCCCTTCCACGTCACATACAGAGTTATGACTTTGTCCTGAACATTTGTAAGGTTCTTTACCGTGCCGCCATCCTGTACGGTGGGAGTCATATAGCCTTTATATGTGCTCCATCCGCTGAATGTGTAGCCCGTGCGGGTAAACCTGCCTTCGGCAAGAGGAATTGTTACTTCCTGGTCATAGGTTGCAGAGATACTATCCATGCTGCCTTCGCCGCCGTCAGCATCAAACGCTATGGTATAGGTTATGGGAGCCCATTTGCCGGTGTAGGTTATATCCTCATTTATGATGGTTTCTGCGGTAAGCTGAGTTCCATCATCGTTGAACCAACCGACGAAGGTATAGCCGGTGCGCTTTACTGCATCGGGAATATTGGTCGCGCCTATCTGTGCGCCCTTAGCAATGGCAACGGTTTTGTCTTTGGTAGTACCGTAATTATAATTAAAAGTTACGGTAACGGCGTCGGCCCACACGGCATAAAGATCCATAGCTTCTTCGGTTTCTATGGTCGCCTTGTCGGCATAAACTATTTCGCCGTCTGCACTGGTGGCCCAGCCGGCAAACAGTTTGCCTTCGCAGGTGAACGTGTTGGCGTTGAGCACGCCTTTGCCGCAATATATGTTCTGCGTGGCGGTTTCATCGGTGCCGTTGTTGGCGTGCAGCGTTATAATAGTGGGCGCGCCTGCAGCAAAGCTGCGGATATAGACGCAGTCGTCATTTTTGTTGCCGCTGCTGTCTTTCTTATAAACTATGGTTATTACATCGTCGCTCTTGGCATCGATTTCAAGCCGCGTCCAATCTATTACGCCGCTCACGCCGTTCACAAGCGTTTTGCTTCCCTGAGTGATGGTCAGCTTATCATAGTTTTTTTCGGTAGAAACCTTATATTCAAAGCTGAGGTTTGTGTCGGCGGTCATGGTAAGCTGCAGCGTGCTGGAGCTGCTTGATTTGCCATTATTGCCGCTCATCAGCACGTCCTCGCCGTCAAGCGTGGTTACTTTCCATTTTTTAGTGCTGTTAGGTGAGCCCGGTTCGGTTTCCGCTATGAGCGGGAGTCCGGCGAAAAAGTCGCCGAATGTTTTGTTGGCTGCGAGTGCGGATGCCGGCAGTATGCTTGCAAGCATCAGCAGCACAAGCAGCAGGGACAGAAGTTTTTTCTTCATTGTTATTTAATACCTCCTAAGTTGCATGTTTTTCGGTCATTAGAGGCGCTTTTTATAATAAAAAAGCCAACGGGATCCATACAGATGATATGCTTCCGCATGGTATCTTCGTTGGACTTCGGTTCTTCCGATAGTCCGGCCTCACAGCCGTAAAACTTTTCTGAATTTTAGTTGTGCGTCACTTGATTTGGACGCTTTTCTGCACCTCGGCATGAACGGGTTGTCCGCCCTTTACGGTTATAACAAGATGGCCGTAGTCCATCTCACGCATAAGCCTGAGTACCTGATAGTCCTGCGTGGTTATTTCCTTTGCTGCGTCCCGTGCATCGCACGCATGCTCCGTCCTGCCCTGTTCCATAAATTTTATGCGCTCCTTTCCCTTATACTTTGGGTATTTTCTCCGCTAAAAAAGACCCACACATGCCGTGCGGATCTTGTCTTTCTTGACATTCATGAACAAAAAAGCAGCTTCCCGGTGACGGCAGGAACCATACGATCCTATAACGTATCTGACTTATCCCACAAAGGGCATCACAGTGACCGACTCGCGGGGCATCTCACCCACTTCCGTCTCCGAACCTATTCGGAAGGATCAACAGTTGATATTTGGCTTTTCAAGCGGCAGACACCGCTTTTACGTATATATGTTACAGCATATTTGCGGAATATACAACCCCTTGGGGGATATATTTTTCGTATATGTTTACGGTTGGTGATGTACTCAATACGCTAAAATGTTTACCTATTGTCTTCAATGCATATCATTATAAACCTATCAATTTCCTCTTTGCCTACGCCTGCAGCATTCGCAGCATATTCGGCCGATGAGCCGAAGTTGCTGTCGAGCGTATCGAGCGCAGCCGTGAGCCAGCATGGGCAGGCAGCGAAGAAGCCGAGTACATAGTTGGCGGCAGCTTTTTCATTTCCGCTTTTTGCCATGGCAAGCGAGTAGGCCTGAGCAAGCTCATGCTCAAGCGTTTCGTTTGTGTGCATGTAATCGGCATATATGGCGGCGTCATCTGCGCCAAGCAGCCTAAGCAGAAGCGCCGCTACTACGCCGGCACGGTCTTTACCCGTTGCACAATGGAACAGCACAGCTCCCTTTTCGGCATTAACAGCGCGTATTATTCCGCGTATGCATACGGCGGTGTTTTCGGAAAGAACTATGCTTCGGTATACTTCCCTCATCCTTTCGCTTGCGCTTTGCTCACCGCGGTAGTAACCGGCAAGTATATCGTCCACCTTATCTTCAAAAGTACGTTTGCTTTGGGTGAATTTCCTGCGTCCGCTTTCAGAAACCTGAATATGAATATAGTCCGCGCCGGGAAAAGCAGGATCTGGATGGAAACTGCGTTCGTTTTCGCTGCGCATATCGAAAACCGCGCTGAGTTGACCAAGAGTCGCAGTATTGCTTATACGCCACAATGCGCCTGAGCGTATCAAGCGCATTGGTTTTACCATTCCGTTTTTTGTGCGTATCCCGCCCAAGTCTCTGAGGTTCGGGCATTCGGTTGTATTGAGCATAGCTTTATTCACCAAAGTAACTGTACAATACTTTTACAAATTCGGGTATGTTCTGCTTCACACACGCTGCGGAATTGCTGCGCACCATTTGAAGCTCGTTATCAAGGCATTCCCCTGCGTAATTCAATAGCTGCACAACGCTGACGGCACTGCCGGTAACATTGCCGTAAAGCGAAGCGATGGTTTCAAGTGCTTCCTTGCGGTTTATAAGGGCAAAAGCGGAGAATATGCATATGCCCATGTTTTCAAGAAGGAATATCTGCCTATACAGCATATCAAGATCGTCTATTTCGCTTAATTCCGGATATAGCTTGCCAAGATCCAGCCTATGCGCCGAATCGTTGGTATTTGCAGGTTTTGTTATGCGCCGCTGTATTGAAGCGTTGTCGCAGTAAAGCGAGCCTATTGCCACAGTTCCGCTGCCTAACAGCCGCCCGGTTATGCTGCCGCGCTCTATTTCACCAATAAGCTCCATAAGCCTCTCAGACGAAGGCGTTTCTCCATTAAGCTCCATATACATGGCCGCAGTATACACAAACTCGGTTGTGTTAAGCCCAAGCGCCATTCCGCGTTTTGAAAGGGCAAGCGCTGTATTGGCACGCTCACTTTCCCCCATCATTCCGAAGCAATGCGCCATAGCCGCCTTAACTTCCGATTCTTCCGGCGCGGAGAACACATGCCCATCCGCAGCAGTATGCCTGTTCAGGCAGCCGATTACGCATCCCGGTGCGCAGCAGTAGTTTAACCTGCCGTCATTATCGAGTTTACCGTGCGCACGGCGTTCGGGTATTTCGGGTATGGCATTGCGGCTTTTGAGCAGATGCAATATGGTTATCGATCCAAGCCCTGGCAGCGCCCCGCCGCATATTTTGTCGGACAGTATCATTCCGGCAAGCTTCTTTGAATTGGCCTGCAGTGCGGCCTTATTAGCACAGTGCTTGCCAAAGTATGCTTTGCCGTTGATAACTATCGCCCGTATGCCTTTGCTTGCGGCAACATCGCCGAAGCTGCTGCGCGGGCAGGTGAAGCGCGGAGCGCCTTCGGGATATGTAGTAAAAAGTGCGCCGAGAGGCAGCAGCATATCGGCCGCCCGGCCGGTACCTATGGCTGCGCAATTATTGCCGAACGTTGAGCGTATGTATTCAACTATATCGTTGCAGCTTTTGCCCTGAAGCTGAGGCATATGCTCTATTCGTATGGATGATGCTTCAACCAATATTACGGCATTGCCATCGGAGTATTTGCCTGTGAGCACAAGCGCGTCTATGCCAAGCGAAGCAAGCTTCTGAGGAAAATCGCCAGAGATACTGGACACGGCAACAGCGTTATTACCCATGGCTGCAACGCTTGCGCGGTTTGCGCAGGGCGCGTTAGTGCCTGTTAAAAGACCGCAGACTATCGCAAGCGCGTTTCCTTCATCAAGCCTTGAACAGCCATCCTTTGCATATTGCCGTACAAGCTTCATAGCAAGGCCGCGTCCATAGTGTTCGGCAGGCGTGGGCATCTCGCTTATGCTGTTCGTATTTAGGTTGATGACGATTGTTTTGCCCACGATTTACTTATCCTTTCCCTTCAGATGACCGCCGGGAGCGCCGTAGCGCACCTGCTGTATCTGCGCCATTATGGAAACGGCTATCTCCTCCGGCGTTTCGCCGCCTATATCAAGGCCTATTGGCGTATAAACTGTGCTCAGTTGTTCTTCGCTTGCGCCCTGTGCAGTAAGCTTAGCGAAAAGCGCGGCTATCTTTTTGCTGCTGCCTATCATGCCTATGTATGCAGCGTTTTTATCAAGCACACCTGCAAGTGCGGCGCCGTCGTGCGCATGGCCGTGCGTAGCGATAACATAATACGCACCATCCGGTATATTCATGGCCTTTATTTCGACTTCAAAATCCTTTACGCGCACAAAGTGGCCTGCCGAGGCAATTTTATCGGCTATCTGTTCATCTGCCCTGTCGTCTATAAGCAGCGTATCGTAGCCTATAAATTCCGCAATATGCATTACTGCCGCGCCAACGTGCCCCGCACCTATCATAACAAGCAGAGGCTTGGCAATGAATGCTTCTATCAGCACGCTCATATCACCACCGCAGGTCATTCCTGTGTTTGATGAAGGCGAAGTGAGGTCATATTCTTTATAGGCATTTGCACCATTTTCAATACACTTTATTGCATCCTTAATGGCAATAAGCTCGACCGCGCCGCCGCCTATGGTTCCGCGCGTTGTACCATCGGCATAAACTATCATTTTGCCGCTGCTTCTTGGTGTCGAGCCATCGCTGTGGACTATTGTCACCACGGCATAGCTTTTGCCCGCATCATATGCCGCAGCCTGTTCTTTTACTATATCTATTGCGTTCATGCGTTTGTTTCTCCTTACACTTATTTGGCCCTACCCATGAGGAAGCTGCCGTTGTTTTCAACAATATCTATGTTTCCGTATATAAGCGAAAGCTTTTGCTGCACTTCGCTGCGGTTTGCCGCGCGCATGTCCAGCTCCCCTACTATGTTGCCTTGCTTTAGCATGAACAGCCTGTCGCAATATGCCATGGCAAAGTTCGGGTCGTGCAGCGTTATAAGCCCCGCCTTGTTTTCTTCTTTTATAAGTTCGCTTATTTTCGAAAGAACCATATGCCTGTTCAGAAAGTCAAGCGCACTGTCGGGCTCATCCATAAGCATTACGGGCGAATCCTGCACAATGCAGCGCGCAAGTATGACTATCTGCCGCTGGCCCTGGCTGAGCGCGCCGAAGTCCTTTTCGGCAAATTCGGCGCAGTTTAGCCGCTGCATTGCCTCAAGCGCTGCGCGTTTATGCTCCGCAGAAGGAGATTCCAGTAGGCCAAGCTGCGAGTTGAAGCCCATCAGCACCACTTCGAGGGCGGTACGCCCACCCTGCAAGCTGCATACCTGCGGAATGAAGGACACGAGCCTTGCGCGCTTCTTTTCGTTAAGGCTGCGGCAGTCTGTACCAGCCACGATAAAACTGCCATGTATGGGCAAAAAGCCGCAGCAGCCATGAAGTATGGTTGTTTTACCGCTGCCGTTAAGCCCCAGCAGGGCGCAGAATTCGCCCGGGGCAATGTCTATATCCACGCCATGGACAATCTCTGTTTTGCCATAGGCTATTCTTACATCCCTTAGTGAGAAAAGTTCGCTCATGCGGTCTCCTTTCCGCGCGTACAAAGGAAATAAACCAATATCGGCACGCCTATAACGGTTGTAAGTATGGATATGGGCAGTTCGGCGCTGTAAAGCACCCTTGCGAGTATGTCAGCAGTAAGCACAACAAACGCGCCCACCATGCCGCTCATAATAATCGTTATGGAGTTGTTGCGGCGCAGCATAAGGCGTGCTGTATGCGGCGCGATAAGCCCTGCAAAAGATATAAGGCCGGTAACGCTTATTATGGAGCCTACCATAAGGGTTGAGAACGCAAGCACTGCCGCGCGCACGGGCTTCAACCTTACGCCCAATGCACGGCATTCGTTATCGCTGAGGGACATCAGCTCTATCTGCCGCCTTAGCAGCAGTATGCCTATAAGTCCGATAAGAAACATGGGCAGTATGGAAAGAAGCTTTGAAAGCGTTGTGTTTCCGAATGTACCCATCTCCCAGTATTCCATTGCCGCAAGTTCGTTTTCGGGGTCGGCAAAATATTTGAGCGCCATTATTATGGCCTTGGATATGGCGTTTATAACTATGCCTGCAAGCACATATGTGCTTGTTGACCGTGAACGCGTGGCTTTAACGAGCAGCATAACGCATACTACAGCGGCCAGCCCGCCCCAGAAAGCCCCGCTTGCTATTGCAAACATGCCGGATGTTGAAACGGATACTATCGCTATGGCTGCGCCAAGGTTAGCACCGCCGGCTATGCCGATTATATCGGGCGATGCAAGAGGGTTTTTGAATATTATCTGGTATACGCTTCCGGCTACGCCAAGTCCGACGCCCGCTATTATTGCCATTATGGTGCGCGGGAGGCGCAGCGTTAAAAATACCCTTCGGGTCATATCGTCCACCTCTTTGCCGGCGAATATGGCCCGTATGTCATCAACAGTAATGGAGTATTTGCCTACGCAAATCGAAACCACCGCGGCAACTAATATTGCCGCGGTGACTGCTGCAAATAATGCCGGCACAAGGCCTTTTTTTGCAGATTTTCCGTTCACTTTTTAATTATGCAGCCTTCTCTGCGCTTTCGGCAAATATGGAAGAAGTGTCCATATCAAAGCCGTAGAAGGTCTTATAGAAATCGGTGGCATCAGCCGCAAACTCATCCATGCTATATACTTCGGGATGAAGCTTTGCGGTCATCCAAAGCATGCCGAGTACGCCGGAGGGAACCGGAGAATCCCATGCTTCAAAGCCGGTAGGCATATTGTATACCGCGCCGTTCTTAACGGCAGTGATGTCCTTAAGCTGTTCATCCACCATAACGTCGGCGGCGGTGAAATCCGGCTGGCCGTTGGCCATGTTGTTGGTGGGGATGATTATAACATCGGGATTCATGGCAATAAGCTGCTCATAGGATATATCTACCCATGAATCGCCTTCAAGTTCATCACCGGCATTCTTGCCGCCGGCGGTGGTTATAACGCTCGCCTGATACATATCCTTGGGAGCGGTGGTGAGATAGGAGCTGGTGCCGCACATATACACAACGGGCTTTGCATCGTCCGCGATGTTAGCGGTAAGCTCGGCTATCTTGGCCAGCACTTCGTCATAGCGGGCTATGAGCGCAGCGGCCTGCTCTTCAGCGCCGGTAAGCTGGGCAATAAGATTTACCATGCCCACAAGCTGCTCGTGGCTTTCGGGGTTGACAACTATTGCGGGGATGCCCATTTCGGCGAGCGTGGCAGCATAATCCTTTGCCTTCTTGGGAAGGATTACCAGATCGGGCTCGGCAGCTATGCAGGCCTCAAGGTCAAACGCCTTGGCGGAACCAACGTTGCCTATGGTGCCGATGAGTTCGGGCGCGGCAAGCTTATATATGGGGCGCTTGTCGGTCTTTTCCTCAGTAGCGACCAGCTTATCCTTCAGGCCAAGAGCTATGCAGGTGGAAGAAGATATATAGTAACCGGAAACTATGCGCTCAGCAACATGTTCAACGGTCACTTCATTGCCGATCTGATCGGTAATGGTCATGGGGAACGCGCTGGGGTCTTCGGCTGCAGGAGTAGTTTCGGGTGCAGCGTCGGTAGGAACAGGCTCGGTGGGAACAGTTTCCGTAGGAGTAGGTTCTTCGCTGTTGGCGGGAGTTTCGGCAGGCACATTGGTAGTGCAGCCTGCAAGCAGACCTATGACCATCATTATGGCCAGAAGCAGAGATAGTGTCTTTTTCATTACATTTCTCCTTGAAAAATACAGTCATTTTGATGCACGGCATCGATTTTAGCCGCACATCAACTGTTATTTTACTATATTTTTTGCCAAAAAGGAAACGATATATATAGATAATATTATACGCGTTATTCGTTAAAACGATTACGCGCACTGTTTTCGTTCGAATATAACGCTAAAGTCGTTATTCATGCATGGGAATATCGAGAGAATGAGATGATACAAACCTAACTGATAAATGCAAGAAATAATGGCTTATTTTAGGGTGTCAACTATAAAAATAAGCCGATGTAAATCACATGCACCGGCTTAATGTTACAGAGAAAATCTTGTTGTGCGCTGCATTACACAGGATATGCTTTTTGATTAAAACTTACTTTAATCGATATAAAAGGTATATGTTTTACATTGTTTCATACGGCAATCACCATGGATACCATATGTAAAGGCGGATTTTTTGGTAAATTATTTATGAGGGGCGGGAAGAAGTGCAAAAGAAAA
>ULUH01052954.1_pt1 | contig 12642 bp, 5 predicted proteins | sample 1958241 | NCBI WGS metagenome assembly ULUH01 (sample SAMEA4835753, study PRJEB28245) | human gut metagenome | biome: gut microbiome; material: fecal sample | place: Denmark | collected 2008 | reverse complement strand
TGTCCCGTCTAATAAACTATCACTTTTGTCGTATTTCCCAAAACCTTGACGAGATATGCTCCCTTCTGCACTGATAGCCTGTCTGCCGACGACGAGCAAATGTGAGAGGCGACCAGACGTCCGTCTGGCGTGTAAATGTCGGCTGTCTTGCCTTCTGCATTAATCTTGATATAGAATCTGCATGGGACAGCTTTTGATTGCATAATTTTCCATATAGAAAAGGCAGGACTGGGCAACCGCCCAATCCTGCCTTCGGGTTATAGCGACTATTTCACAATTACTTTCTGCCCGTTCACGACATAGACTCCTGCGCTCACTGCCACAGCGGTCTTGTCGGCCGAGAGTGGCAACACAAGAGTTGCAGAATAACTTATCCCTTCCCTTTGGGAAGGTTAGGATGGGTTAAAAAAACAGACGAGTTGGCACCATTCATGTCAACTCGCCTGTCTGTGCAAAGGGATTTATCTTACAACCACCTTGTAGCTCTCCGTGCCAACCTTCACGATTACTACCTCGCCAGGCTGGGCATTCAGAGTGGCGATGCCGTCAGTGGCGTTTGTGCTGTCGAGCAGCTTGCCGTCGAGAGATAACACCTGGATGGTGGCGTTGCCGCTGAGACCGGATACGGCGATTTGTCCGTCGGCAGTCGTAATCATTGGCTTAGCGGCAGTCTCGGTCTTTTCGATGCCGGTGGTGAGAGCCTGGAATTTGCCGAATTCGCTCCAGGGGGCGGTAGTCTTGTATGCATTCATCGACTCGCCCGGCACATAGAGCGTCATGTTTTCTATCGGCGAATTATCAAATGCGCTCGAATGCGTTTCCGGAACATTCACTGCCTGACAATATATGTCTTTCAACGCCTTGCACTCACTGAATGCACTAATTCCGATGCTATTCACCGAACTTGGTATTATGATGGATTCAAGATTGCGGCAATTCTGGAAGGCACGATGTTTGATGGAGGTCACCGTATTAGGTATTTTAACCGACTCAAGGTTTCTACAATTTGAAAACAGACCACCCTCAATGGTCTCCAAAGAATTTGGAAGGATGACTGATTTGAGATCTGGACAACCAGCAAACGTATATGCTCCAATTGCCGTCACAGTATTGGGAATGTCGATGCTTGTGAAGGGGCAACCAAGGAAAGCACTCGTTCCAATCGAAGCCACTGATTTAGGGATGGAGACGGAAGTGATATTTGAATACTCGAACGCACGGACTCCAATCGAAGTCACGTCGTAATTGGCATGGCTGAATCCGATATCCGTCGGGATAACGATGTCTCCTTCGTATATGATTCTACTATTACCGTCAGGATTGTTGATGATGGCAGCCTCCCAGGTGTTATCATCCAACCTGTACCATAGACCATCCTGCTTCACTTCGTCGGTGGTAAAGATATGACCGAAATCTCTCCAATAATCAGCACCTGTATAAGCATCCTTGCGATTGCAGGGCACATGGAGATTTACCTTGTTCAGATCAACATTTACAAAAACATTTTCTGCCGTCTGTGGGGAATTATCACTGTAGCAATAGAAATCCGTTAAGAAGCGACAATCTGCGAATGCATACTCCCCAATCGACGTCACCTCGCCAAAGAGCTTTATCGTCTTGAGACCGGATCCCGCAAAGGCATGCACTTCAATTTGTTTCACGGACACCGGAAGAGAGATATTCTCCAACTTGTCACAACAAACGAACGCACTGACCTTAATCGCTTCTACCCCATTGGGAATATTTATCTCTTCGAGAAGACGACAGTTCGAAAAAGCGAATCTTCCGATATAATATACAGAACTGGGAATAGAGACCGACTTGAGTTCGTAACAACATTCAAAAGCATAGTCACCGATTTCAACCACTTTTTTCTTTTTGCCGTTCCATTTTACTTCAGATGGAATTTTGATTTTGCCCGTATATTTCTTGTTGCCGTGGGTCACGACAGCGTTGCCGTAAACGTCATAACAATAGTAGATGCCATCCACTTCAAAGTCGTAGGCATAACTTGTCACGGCCATTATCACCAGTAATAAAGCAGTGAAAATTCGTTTTGTGTTGATCATAATCATTTAGTTTTTGCTGCCATCGAGCTCCTTGTGTGGCAAGTTTAGTCTGACATGGTTCCGTTGCGTATGGTCGGAGGCAGTGGAGCACGTCTCGCGGCAGGGTGTCTGGGGTGCAAGACACGGTCTCGTATATACGCAAAATCCCCTCGCCCCACAATAACTGCTAATATTGCATGGAAGGGGGATCGCTGCAAATATTATAATATGTTCCAAAGGAATAGGAGATTTTTTATAATGTAGAAACTTTTTGTCCTCTGATTTGTTGGTAGCCTGACTTTTGAGTCGTACTACTGTACCAACGCTTGGCAAAGATATCATCACGACCTTGAAAAACACTACGAAATAGCGCAACCTTTTCCTGTAGACTCAGCTTTGAATCTGTATGGAATATGGCTTGTAGGCTTTCTTTCGTTGTGACATTAGGCTCGGTTACAATGTATGGTATTCCATGCACATCAAGAATTTTTCTTAACCTGGCATTTTCTTTCTCTAATTCTTGAAGCTTGGCAATAAGCTCATTTGCATTTAGTTGTTTGCCTGTATCCATAGCGGTTCTTGTTCCCAACCAACAGGGAATCCAAGAGCTGCCATGTCTATCTCTGGAAACTTGCTGAACAAATTGTGCATTTTGTCAAGCATGTCATTGTTGGGAGAGATGATGTCAAGGAAATACTTGATGATGCACATGTTATAATAGATTCTTCGCTTGTCCGCAGGAATAGTAATCCAAGGACGAGTCATGCCTCTCATATCATTTGGAATAATCTTGTTGACTTTGTTCCAAACACGAGCGTGATGACAACAAGCGTTGCGAGTAAGCGTAAGCACAGAAAGCCAAGACTCAAACACTGGAGCATGAAGGCAGAAACGCTTGGCGATCTGCTTTTTGAGTCCTTTATCTTTCAAGTTCCTGTAGTACATATTCACGCTACCCATTGGGAGTAGTTCACCAAGAATCCATCCTGGTGGAAAAGGTTCTGTATATGTTCTTTTGAAGTGTTCTATAAAGTCTTCAGTAGAACGTTCATACTCCTTCGACAACATTGCCATACTATTGACGAAAATGGACTGATCACGAAAATGTGCAGAATTTGTAAGCCAATATATATCACCAGTCCGTTCAGCCGTCATATTCATTACGGCTTCTCTTACAGCAATTTCGATCTTCTCAATCTCGTTAAAAAGGAGTAAGCGCAACTTTTTGTCAAAGCGATAAAGCATCATCACTTTGTTAAATGTAGCACCTTCCTTATACAGATGAAGAATCTTTGGAGTCTTCAACAAAGGATGCATATACGCAGACAATCGATAATAGCCAATGCTCTCCAAATACAATTGAGCCTTTTGCCTATCATTGATTATCAATCCACGATTTTCCAATAAGGTTACAAGTTCTCGTGGAGTCTTGTAATCTTTTCCAAAATTTCTCTTTGGCATAGCTTATAAACAAAAAAGCCCAGCCTATTTAAGCATTGTAAAGAGGCTCGGCTGGAACTAACGCTGCAAAAATACAAATAATCATTGATAATACAAACTTTTTAGAACTAAAAATCACGCAAAAGTGGAATTCTTTGACATTCTTTGTAGAAACTTTTTGTCCTCTGCCCTACAAAAAAAGGGCGGCACACCGCAAATCCGCGCCGTGCCGCCTATGCATAAGGGTTGGTTGTCCCGTCTAATAAACTATCACTTTTGTCGTATTTCCCAAAACCTTGACGAGATATGCTCCCTTCTGCACTGATAGCCTGTCTGCCGACGATGAGCAAAGGTGAGAGGCGACCAGACGTCCGTCCGGCGTGTAAATGTCGGCTGTTTTGCCTTCTGCATTACATACAGCTATCAATCCTTCTAAACCAAAAACCTTAGTCTCAATGCGTTGTGTAATCCCAACATCGCTTACATCGCCAACCGTGACACTGCATTCCGCATCCGGGCATTCAATAAGCACGCCGGCGGGTGTCGACAGTTTGGCATTGATTATTTTTATAGTGTAGATGCCTGAAACCATGTTTTCATCGATGGTCAGGGTGGCATTCAGAAGTGTGCCGCTGTTGCCGTTGTATGCTTCGTTCGACAATGTGGCTATCTTCAGCGTCTGCCCTACGAGGTTGGCTTTAAGCTGCTGGTCATACCAGCGGTCGGCGTCGTGCTTCACCATAGGATTGCCGCGCTTGTCGGCCTTGACCGAGATGCCTTCGGGCAGCACCACCTGCAACTGTACGGCTGAAATCTCGTCGGCATTGACCAACTCGATAGGCAACACGCTCTCTTCGCCTTGCATGACTTCGAAATCGCTGATGGCGAAGTAATTGGCATACACGCGCTCGGTCACGGTGACGATGCATTGGGCGCTGAGCAAGGTGCCGTCGGCGGTGGTGGCTGTTATGAAGGTCTGTCCGGTGGTGAGTCCGGTGACAACGCCGTCGGAGCTGACAGTTGCCACCGCCTTGTCTGAACTGTCCCACACCACTGCCGTGCATGAAGCGTCGGCAGGACTGACAGAGGCTGTCAGCTGCACCGTCTTGCCCACCTCTACCGACGCCTCTGCCTGGTCGATTGCGATGCCTGTGGCCTTTATCTCCTCAACGGTCATCGTGAAGCTGAAATCGTCGCATTCAATCAGCTTGCCGGCAGGCGTCGACAGCTTGGCGTTGTAGACCCTTACCGGATATGCGCCGCCCTTCACGCTCTTGTCAATGACGAGCGGTATGGTGAGCAGCGTGCCGCTGTTGCCGTTGTATGCCTCGTTCGACAGTGTGGCTATCTTCAGCGTCTGCCCTACGAGGTTGGCTTTCAGCTGCTGGTCATACCAACGGTCGGCATCGTGCTTCACGGCGGGGTTGCCGCGCTTGTCGACAGCCACGCCAACTCCTTCGGGTAGGTCGACAAACATCTGTATGGCTGAAATCTCGTCGGCATTGACCATTGCCACCGGCAGGGTGAACGTCTTGCCGGGATTGGTGGTGAAATCGTCGACCACAAGATAGTCGACAGCCGCGGGCTTGGTCACGGTCAGCGTGCAGTAGGCTTTAAGGTTTGTGCCGTCGGCGGTCTCGGCTGTGATGGTGACCGACCCTGCCTTCAGCGTTGTCACCACGCCGTCTTTCACCGTGGCTATCTCCCTGCTCGACGTGCGCCACACGACAGCCGGATTTGTCACGTCATGGGGCATCACCGTGGCGGTGAGCGTAAGCGAGTGTCCTGCCTCCACGGTGGCTTCCGTCTGGCTCATGGTTATCGACGTGGCTTTGACCACTCCGGGCGTCACCGTCACCTTGCAGCTTGCCGACACGCCGCTGCCGTCGGTTGCCGTTGCCGTAATCACCGCCTCTCCGGGGCTGACGCCTTTGACCACGCCGTCGGCCACCGTTGCTGCTTCTTCGTTGTCGGATGTCCATGCCAGCGCTTTTGTCGTGGCGTTGGATGGCATGACTGTCGGCGAGAGCGTCAATGTCTCACCGGCGCGGAGCGACTCCTCGGCGTTGGCAAACGCGATGCTCTCAACCAGCGTGGCGGGCACCGTTGCCTTGCAGCTCGACGGGCCTACGTCGTAGAGCTTGCCCTGTGGCGAAGAAAACTTCACGTTGTAGAGGCTGACCGTGTAGCTGCCGGCTTTCACATCGCTGCCTGCCACGATGGGCACCACAAGCACCGCGCCGCTGTTGCCGTCGTAGGCTTCGTTCGACAGCGTCGCCACCTTCAGCACCTGCCCGTCGAGGTTGGCCTTGAGCATCTGGTCGTAGGCGCGCTCGGTCTGGGTCACGGCGGGATTGCCGCGCTTGTCGGTGCCTACGGTGAATCCCTGCGGCAGCCTCATCTCGAGCGACAATGCCGATATTTCTGTGGCATTGTCCATCGAAATCTCTACTTTCTTTGTCTCCCCGGCTTTAATCTCGAAGTCGGCAATCTGCATGGAGTAGCCATCGAGGGCATACGCCGGCACGCTTGCGAGAACGGCGAGCGCGGAGAGGAAAAAGGTTTTCAAAAATGTCTGTTTCATAATTTTTCAGATAGAAAAGGCAAGACTGGGCAACCGCCCAATCCTGCCTTCGGGTTATAGCGACTATTTTACAATTACTTTCTGCCCGTTCACGACATAGACTCCTGCGCTCACTGCCACAGCGGTCTTGCCGGCTGATGCCTCAACGGCAAATGCACGGCCGTCGACGGCTACAATCTGAATCATGGTGTCGGCTGGCGACTCGATGCAGATTTCTCCGTTGCCGCCATACACGCGCAGACGGTCGAAAGCCACGCTGTCCACTCCGCTCCAATCCTTCACGACGACTGAAGAGTCTGCGTCGGGCAAGATGAAGAGATTGCCGCGCGCGTCAGACATTTTCACGTTGCGCAGGCTGATGCCGTAGCTGCCTGACGGCATTGTCTTGTCGACCGAGAGTGGCAACACAAGGATAACACCCTCGCTGCCCTCGAAGTCGGCGCTCTCTGCCGAAAGCATTGCCACCTTCAGCACATTGCCCACCATATTGGTCTTTATCATGTGTCGGCTGGCGCGTTCGCCTGCCTCTGCCTTTCCGGCGGTGATGCCTTCCGGCAGCGTGATTTCAAACTGTGCGGCGGTCAGAGCGTCAAGGTTTGCAAGGTCAAGGCTGAGCATAGCCGTCCCGCCCTGGCAAATTTCGATGTCGGCGGCTGTAAGCTCGTCGGCGTTAGGCTCTGTTGCCGATGTCTTCTTTATCGACTTCGTGCTTTCTGTGCCCACCACGGTGTTCATGATCAGCACGGCGTCGTTGATTTCCACCGAGCCGTTGCCGTCCATGTCGGCAGCCTTGGCGTTGAATGCCGGAGTGTCTGCGCCCACGATGTGGTTCATCACGATTACGGCATCGTTGATGGCTACCAGCTGGTCGCTGTCGACATCGCCAAGCACGTAGTCGCGCAGCGTGAGTGTGGTCTTGGCGTCAGGACGCGAGGCTACGCCGGTGGCGTTGACAAACTTCACGTCGGTGACCTTCAACACATAGTCGGCTGGAGCGGTTGCCTCGTCGGGAGCAATGGCGATGGTAAACACCGCACCCGTATTGCCCGTATAGGCTTGCGTACCGCTGGTCTTGACTGTCAACACATTGCCGTCGACCGCCGCCGTGAGCGTCTGGTCTGCCTTGCGCTCTGTCTGCTCCACCTTGAGCGAGCCGTCGGCTTTCTTGGCAATGCTGAAGCCCTCAGGAATCTGCACCTTGCACTCGATGCCCATAACCTCTGTTGTGTTGACAAGCTCTACCGGCACCACAACCTCCGCGCCCTTGCTGACGGCGCTGGCAGGGATTGCGATGTAGTCGGTTGAAGCCACAAATGAAACATCCAGATTCGTGTCGCCGTTGATCACCGGTGTGGTAAACAGTCCGTCAACCACCTGTGCGGTGACGTCTTCACCGGCGTATGTCACGCTCTTGATTTCATTGCCTTCATCAGGCACGATTCTGAACGTAAGTGTCGAATTGTCCTTGGCGCAGATATTGGCGCTGTCGTAGGCTTCTGCCGTGATGCCGTCGCCTTCGTCCTCTTCCACGCCCTCGCCTTCGTCTGCGGTGGCATAGAATGCAGCCACTTTTACAGGTGTCGGAGCGGTGCCGAAGTTGTTGCTGTACATAACGCTGCCCTAACCGTCAACGCCGACAAGCACACTCGCCGTGTATTCCACAAACTGTCCCCAGTATGGAGCGCGGAAATAGTCGAGATAAACGCTCTTTGGCATTGTCAGCACGCAAACGTCCTTGTCGATGCCGTTAAGGGCTGACTCGCTTGCTATTGTGGGCGGCACAAGCGACGGACTGCTGATTACGCTTATCGCCTGGCAGCCGCTGAACGCGTATTCACCGATGGTCTCCAACGATTTTGGCAAGTTGAGCGACTTCAGCGATGTGCAGCCGCTGAACGCGTATGAGCCGATGGTGGTGAAGTTCTCACATTTGAACAAGTCGAGCGACTTCAGCGAGCGGCAGCCGCTGAACGCGTATGCGCCGATGGTCTTTGTCGGTGCCACAAACTGAATCTGCCTCAACGATGCGCAGCCGCGGAATGCATAGTCGCCGACTGCCTCGATGAAGAACGGCAGATACACATTCCTAAGCCCCGAACAGCCGTCGAACGCATAGCGTGGTATCGATGTGATGTCCATCGGATTCATAAGGTCGGCGGTCACCAATGCCTCGCATTGCTGGAATGCGCCTTCGCCGAGCGTCGTCAAGCCGTCGGGAAGCGTCACGCGCGTGATGTTGCTGCATTTGCGGAATGCGTATGCGCCAATGGTTTTCAAACCGGCGGGAAGCACTGCCTCCTGCACATTGCTGGCTTCAAAAGCATGGTCGCCGATTGTCTGCAGGCCGGCTGGCAACGTGACGGCATACAGATTAGCACAGTTTTGAAACGCATAGTCGCCTATCGCTGTCAAGGTTTCCGGCAATGCCGGGTTGAATTTCGCGTTTCTACAACCTAAGAATGCATAGTTGCCTATTGTCTCCACGCCTGCCGGAATAGTCACTTCATTGCGCAGGGCAAAGCATCCCCTGAACGCATTGTTGCCTATGGCTTTCAAGCCGGCAGGAAGCGTGATTTCGAGCAGACCGATTTTGCCGTTGAACGCTTCGTCGGGCAATGCCTCTATCTCTGCGTCGCTGAGGTCGATGGCGTAGCAGGAGCGCATATTGGTGTTGAGCGCGTTGATGATGTCGTCGTTGGTCAGCGGACCGTGCACCTTGATCGACGTCACACTTGCAGGCGTGATTTTCGCCTGGGTCATGATGGCTTCGGTCAGGTCGACGGTGGCTGATGTTGTCACCTCGATGTCGTTCTTGCCTTCGCCAATGATTGTCATGTCTTTCCAATAGTTGGCGGCTTTGTAGGCTTTCACGCTTGCCGGAGGCACGATGGCTGAGAGCATCGGAAGCTTGGACGCAAGCACCGGTGGCGTTGTCGCCTTAATTTTGATTATCGGATATGTAACGCCATCGAATGCGTTGCTGCCGATTGTCTCTACTGTGGCTGGAACCGTGACGAGCGTTATGCTGCCGTTGCCGGCAAAGGCATTGTCTGCAATCTTGTAGAGCGGATATTGCGCGCCCTCAAATGCCACGTTCTCCGCCAGGCAGATTTCCGACTCAGTCATGATGGCTGCCTGCACGTATGCGCCTTTGTCGTCAATGCGGTAAGCCACGCCGTCTATAATCTCTTCTCCTCCATAATAATTAGAGAAGTCCTTCCATCCATAAGCCTTTTTGTAGGCTGCAATGCTTGCCAACGGCACTTTTATGCTTGGCATAATACCGCTGCTAAATGCATTGTCACCAAGCGTCGGCGGCGTTGCGGCGTTGCAAGTGATTGACTGAAGATTGCTGTTAAAGAGAAATGCGTTGTTGCCGATCGATGTGATTGTTGACGGAAGTGTCAGATTTTGCAGTGAATTAGAATTAAACGCATAGTTGTCAATAGTCTGGACTCCTTCCTGTATAACCAAGTCTGTCAAACCACAATTGTAGAATGCACTCTCCTCAATCGTTTTGACTTTTGCCGGGATGTTTACGCTTTTCAAAGATTGATTGCCATTGAATGCGGAGCTTCCTATTGCCTCCAACGACTCGGGCAGCGCCAACGCATTAAGATTGCAAGACTGGAAAGCTCCATCTTCAATAGTCATTACTCCCTCTGGAATTGTCACGCTCTCCAGCGATGAGCATTCGCGGAAGCAACTACTTGGAATTGCTGTTACCCCAGATGGAATCTTAACTGTTTTTAGCGATTTGCAAGATCTGAAAGCATTGTAGCCAAAAGTTTTCAACGATTCGGGCAACGTTACGGATTCGAGGTTTTTACATCCAGAGAAAGCACCGTTGCCTATTTCAACCAATCCATCTGGTAGCGTTACAGCCGTCAGATTCGTATTGTCTGCAAATGCATAACCATTGATTTTTATTACCAGATATCGATTGCCTTCAAATTCTACTGCGGAAGGAATATTCGCTTCCGTAAGCGATGGTTCTACTGCAGCAACCATAGCTTCTTTTTCATTAATCCTATAAGTAATTCCATCGGCAATCATCTCACCGCCATAGTAATTAGAAAAGTCTTTCCATCCAAAAGCCTTCCTATAGGAGGCAATACTATGAAGAGGCACTTTTATACTCGGCGTAATACCACGGCTAAATGCTTCGTAGTCAAGCGTCGGCGGTGTCGCAGCGTTGCAAATAATTGACTTAAGATTGTTGTTATTGCCAAATGCACTTCCACCGATTGATGTAACTGTTGACGGAAGTGTCAGATTTTCCAGTGAATTTCTATAAAACGCATGGCTGCCAATAGTCTGCACTCCTTCCGGAACAACCAGGTCTGTCAAACCGCAACCAGAAAAAGCTTCGTTGCCAATTTCTATTAAAGATTCAGGTAGCGTCAAAGCTTTTAATTGTGAACGCCCATAAAATACAGAATCATTGATCCTTATTACCGGATACTGATTACCTTCAAATTCTACAGCAGAAGGGATATTCGCTTCTGCAAGAGTAGCTTCTGCAGCGGTAATTGTAGCGCCATTTTCATCTATCCGATAAGTGATTCCATCTGCAATCATCTCTCCTCCATAATAATTAGAGAAGTCCTTCCATCCATACGCCTTTCTGTAGGCTGCAATGCTTGCCAACGGCACTTTTACTTCTTGTATATTACTCCCGTAAAATGCATCGTCGCCAAGCGTCGGCGGCGTTGCGGCGTTGCAAATAATTGACTGAAGATTGTTGTTATTGCCAAATGCACTTCCACCGATTGATGTAACTGTTGACGGAAGTGTCAACGCATTAAGATTGCAACCATAAAAAGCAGAATTTCCAATAGTCGTTACTCCCTCTGGAATTGTAACGTTCTCCAACGATGAACATCTATAAAAGCAATTGTTGCCAATTTGGAGTAAATTTTGTGGTAGTTTTACAGACTCCAAAGCGGTGCAACCATAGAAAACTTGTTCATACAGATACTCAACACCTTCAGGAATTTCAATAGATGTAAGTGACGAACAACCATAAAAAGCATTGCTGCCAATTTCGCTAACTCCATGTGGGATTGTAATAGCCGCCAGCGATGAACAATTTATGAATGTGCCATTGGGAATTTCTGTTACGTTTTCAGGAATAGCTATATTCTTCAGATTCCTGCAATTACGGAAAATGCACCATCCACTAAAATCGTCCAAATTGGTTGGCAAAACGACGGTCTCTAAACTGCCGCATTCATTACATGCATATTGTCCTATACTTGTAATGCATTCCGGCATAGAAACGCTTGTCACGGCACTACCCTGGAATGCGTATTCTCCGATTTTTGTCACAGAATATTCCGTGCCGTTGTTGGTGACAGTTTCTGGAACAGAGATTGAACCGGAGTAGGTATTGTTATCTCTGTCGGAATACGTCACTTCAACCGTGTTGTTGCCAGTGATATTGTAGTAGATACCAGCCGACTCAAAGTCGTAGGCGGCGGCTGAGAGTGAGGTGGCTATTGCCGATGCGAGCAGCAAGAGCCGAAAACATCGTTGTTTAAACATAGCTTTTTTGTTGTTTATTGGTTTGTTTTTTGTTAGATTAATGGCTTGTGCAGCAGTATTTTACTTAAAATAAAAGCCGCTTGCGTGTGAAGAAAACGTAACAATGTGTCTATGTCATCCCTAAGTTTGTCTTTGTGTTTCCTGGTCCTCTTTAGAAACTGTTAATAATTGAACATAAAAAAGGTGTGAGGATCATTTTTTGCTCTTATCCTTAAATCAGGCTCTCGCATAGCCCCTTCCGTAGATAAAAACAATAGCCCCACACCGAATATGCCACAACACACGCATCAGCACCACTGCCGACACGCGCGCAAATAAGCAAATTAGCGCAGGTGCCATTGTCAATCATCTTCACGAAAGATTCAAATTTGCGAGATTTGATTTAAGAAGATAATCACAATAACACCTATTTTCTGCAAAGCAAGACTCTGCAAGAAGTGGGGCTACTGTAGAAAAGTTTATAAATATTTATTCGCCACATTTATGCCGATAGAATTGCCTGCAATCCCAAAAGTATCCCAACAGCCAACTCTTCAGCCGCATAAGGACACCGCAAATATAGTGCTTTTCAAAAAGATAATGCAACATTTATGTGTTAAATTTTTACTGACGCCAAAAAAATCAACTTTTTTTATTCACCTTATAAAATAGGTGGCATCTTGACCGCGTGAGCGCATAATGACTATCTTTGCATAACATAGGTGGCATCTTGACCGCGCGAGCGGTCGCGTCTGCAGTTAACCCCCGACAGCGTCGGGGGGAACGCCAACAGTGCGGAATGCGCCGCGTGAGCGCCGCCGCTGAAGCGCATAATGACTATCTTTTCACAACACAGGCGGTATCTTGACCGCGTGAGCGGTCGCGTCTGCAGTTAACCCCCGACAGCGTCGGGGGAACGCCAACAGTGCGGAATGCGCCGCGTGAGCGCCGCCGCTGAAGCGCATAATGACTATCTTTGCACAACACAGGCGGCATCTTGACCGCATGAGCGGTCGCGTCTGCAGTTAACCCTCGACAGCGTCT
>ULUH01063765.1_pt1 | contig 12696 bp, 11 predicted proteins | sample 1958241 | NCBI WGS metagenome assembly ULUH01 (sample SAMEA4835753, study PRJEB28245) | human gut metagenome | biome: gut microbiome; material: fecal sample | place: Denmark | collected 2008 | reverse complement strand
CCTGTACCCACCGGTCGAGCCACCGCAATCACCGTATCGGCACAATGTAAATGCGCCTCTGAAAAAATGTGTTTGCCTGACGGCAAAGATTTAATAACACCTCATCCGTCACCAAAGGTGACACCTTCCCCTCAAGCTACGCAGGGGAAGGCATTTTAGTAGCGCCTTTACGCTGATGCCAATACGTTTTTTGCGTCAGCCCGACCGGGAACTACCGACTAAACCATGGCAAGCGGAACGGATAAATCCGTTCCCTACGAGGTGCAGGGGAAGACAAAGAGGGACGGTCTGCGGCCGCCGCCAATGAATAATGAATGATGAATAATTAATAGTGAATAGTGAACAGGCGCGGTGGGGGTGCGGACAAGAACTTTTGTAAAAAATGATAAAACGCAAAAAAAGCGCTTGACAAATGGCCGAAACGGCGCTACTATGCCCACGTCAAAACAAACTGACAAATCTCGAGGAAAGGCAGAAAGCATCGATGAAGAAGCTGAGCAACGCAATGATGATGATGTACATGTGCATGTGCCGCATGTGCATGTTTCGTCGCGCTCACTTCGGTCAGAAACTTTCTGAAACCTGTTTAACGGCTTAAAGCCGAACCTCTTTGGATAGCAAACAGCGGAAGGTCGATGACCTCCCGCTGTTTTTTGTTTATCCGAAACGATTTCGATTTGAAAGGAGATGTGCCGTATGAAATGGCAGGTCATGCGAATGTGTCCCCGGGACACAGAGGATATTAATTACTGACAGACGACACGGCTCATTAAATTCAAAACTTTTAAGGAGAAAACGAAAATGAAAAAGTTCACCAAAATAATCGCACTTGCACTCGCGGTAGTGCTCGCATTCAGCCTCGCGGCATGCTCCGGCTCCGGCAACGGCGGCGACAACGCCTCCGACAAGGTCATCAAGATCGCAGTTCCCAACGACACAACCAACGAAGCCCGCGCACTGCTCCTCCTCCAGGAGGCCGGCATCATCAAGCTCAAGGACGGCGCAGGCATCACCGCAACCAAGAACGACATCGCAGAGAACCCGTACAATGTTGAGATCGTTGAGGCCGAGGCCGCGGCGATCCCCCAGCTCCTTCCCGACGTTGACTACGCAGTCATCAACAGCAACTATGCAATAAACGCAGGCCTCAACCCCGTTAAGGACTCCCTGTTCAAGGAAGGCTCCTCCTCGGCATACGGCAACATCCTCGCAGTCAAGGAAGGCAACGAAAACACCGACGCAGTCAAGGCACTCAAGGCAGCTCTCGAAAGCAAGCAGGTAGCAGACTTCATCAACGAGAAGTACAACGGCAGCGTAGTTTCCACCGTAGATAACCTCACCGACGGCTTCGACAGCAGCGTTGACTACGCAGCTCTCGCAGGCACCACCATCTCCGTTGCAGCATCCCCCACTCCGCACGCAGAGATCCTTGAGATCGCAAAGCAGATCCTCGCAGAGAAGGACATCACCCTCGACATCCAGACCTACAACGATTACGTCGTTCCCAACAACGTCGTTGAAGACGGCACCGTCCTGGCAAACTACTTCCAGCACTCTCCCTACCTCGATGACTTCAACGCCGAGCAGGGCACCCACATCGTCTCCGTGGCTTCCATCCACGTCGAGCCCATGGGTCTGTACGGCGGCACCCAGACCACTCTGGACGCAGTCTCCGGCAAGTAATTAATATTAAATAGCAGCCGGCAGGGTCAATCTCCCTGTCGGCTACATCAGAGAGAGGGAAACGACAGTGATCGAACTAAAAAACGTCAGCAAGACCTTTGACTCCGGAACAGGCGAGGTAGACGCGCTCAAAAACGTCACGCTCACCATAAACGACGGAGACATATATGGAATAATAGGCATGTCCGGCGCAGGAAAGAGCACGCTCGTGCGATGCATAAACCTGCTCGAAAAGCCCTCGAGCGGCGAGATAATCGTAAACGGCGAGAGGCTTGACACAATGAGCCCGGCTCAGCTTCGCGCGGCAAGACGCAACATAACGATGATCTTCCAGCACTTCAATCTGCTCATGCAGCGCACATGCCTGAAGAATATCTGCTTCCCGATGGAGCTTGCAGGCGTCAAAAAGGCCGAGGCCGAAAAACGCGCAAGAGAGCTTCTTGAGCTTGTCGGTCTGCCGGATAAGGCAAACGCCTATCCCGCTCAGCTCTCCGGCGGCCAGCAGCAGCGCATAGCAATAGCCCGCGCGCTCGCCACCGACCCCAAGGTTTTGCTGTGCGACGAGGCCACCAGCGCCCTCGACCCGAAAACGACACGTCAGATCCTTGAACTGATAAAGGACATAAACCGGAAGCTCGGCATAACGGTCGTCATCATCACCCACCAGATGAGCGTTGTCAAAGAGGTGTGCAACCACGTTGCCATCCTCGATGACGGCGAGGTCGCCGAGGAGGGTCTTGTCGCCGCGGTGTTCGCCGCGCCCAAGTCCCCTGCCGGACGCAGGCTCGTGTTCCCCGGCGGAGTTGACGAAATGGTCTCCGACCCCAAAGCCGAGCGTCGCGTAAGGCTCATTTTCCGCGACAGTCAGACCACGGCTATCCCCCTTGTCGCGCGCCTTGCATCCGAGGAGAACATCTTCTGCAACATCATTTCCGCATCGACGCAGAAGCTCTCCGAGGAGGTCTACGGCAGCCTTCTGATAGGCATCCCCAGCGCCCATTTTGACAGAGCGCTGAAATTCATTTCATCCGTTGCAAACGTCACGGCAGAGGAGGTGGACGGCAATGTACAGTAATCTGTTTTCCGAAAAGTCCGTTCAGGATCTTATCTCGATACTGCCCAGTCTGCCGACCGCTCTGTGGGAGACGTTTTACGTCACCGTTCTGAGCACCGCGCTTTCCCTCGTGATCGGACTTCCGCTCGGCGTTCTGCTCGTCACCGGCGAAAAGGACGGCGTTCTGCCGCTGCCGGGCTGGCTTATGCACCTGCTGAACATCATAATAAACCTGCTGCGCTCGATCCCCTTCCTTATATTAATGATCATGGTCCTTCCCCTCTCCAGAGCGCTCATAGGAACTGCCGTCGGCACGACGGCGACGATCGTTCCGCTGGTCGCGGCTGCATTCCCCTTCGTTGCGCGCCTTGTCGAGAGCAGCCTGCGCGAGCTTGACGGCAACATCATCGAGGCCGCGCAGAGCATGGGCGCATCGCCCTTCCAGATAATCTGCAAGGTCATGATCCCCGAGAGCGTACCCTCGCTGATCCAGAACGTCACCATCGCGCTGACGACCATCCTCAGCTACTCGGCAATGAGCGGCATCATCGGCGGCGGCGGCCTCGGCAAGATCGCCATCGACTACGGCTACTATCGCTACAAGTACCTCATCATGGTCGTTGCGGTCATCATCCTCATCCTGCTCGTCCAGTTCTTCCAGAGCCTCGGAACATATCTGGCAAAGAAGAGCGACAAGCGGCTCAAATAAAAATCCTCTTTTTTTCATATTATATAATGTATAATGAACAGTCCTTTTCGGACTGTTCATTTTTTTAGGCAAATCGCGCCTAATGCTTGATTTTAGGACTGATAACTGATATTGTCTATGTTAAATAAAGTTACTTTATTGTAAGTTTATTTTGAGTAAAAGTCGATGCAAGGGTGGTTATATGAAGAATACGTTCAAAATATTCTTTTCCGACATTAAAAGCCTCTCCAGGCACTTCTTTGCAGTCCTCGTCGTGATCGCCATAATGATCATACCGGCACTGTATGCGTGGGTAAACATCTACGCAAACTCCGATCCTTACGGAAACACTGGCAACATAAGCGTTGCCGTCGCTTCCGACGATCTGGGCTATGAAGGCCAGAACATGGGTGAGAGCGTACTCGAAGGCCTGAAGGACAACAAGTCGATAAACTGGGTGTTTACCGGCAGCACCGATAAGGCCATCAAGGGTGTTGAAAGCGGTAAATATTACGCCGCCATCGTCATAGGCGAAAATTTCAGCCGCAACATGTATGATCTCAAAAGCGCGCTGACCGACAACGAAAGCACCGTTACATATTACAAAAACGCGAAAACGAACGCCATTGCCGTGAAGATAACCGACACGGCGGCCGAAACGGTTCAGAATAACGTTAAGGTGCAGTACCTCAAGGTGCTGTTCCAGACCGTTTTCACCAAGGGTCAGGAGCTTGGCGAGGACATTGACGAGGAGCAGGCGGTAAACGCCGTTATCGCGCAGCTTACCGACCTGAGCAAGAGCCTGCGCCATTACAGCGACTCGGTCGGCCGCTTCGTCAGCGACAGCTCGTCGATATCCTATGTTCTCTCGGGCATTGGCGGCAGCACGGCAAACGCCTCGGCGGCGCTCTCCGGCAGCCAGGCAACGCTAAACTCCGCGCAGGCGGCAGTTAGCAATGCGCAGGCCTCGATAGATCAGCTCGCCAACGGACTTGACGGCAAGCTCGCAGAGCTTGAGGCTGATCTTGACGCGGTAACGGACGCGCTGAACAAGCTCGCCTCCAGCGAGGTCATAAACGGCAGCATCGAGCTGCACAATCAGATGGTCGATAACGCGAAAAACGCGGCGGCCAAGCTTCAGACGCATCTTGAATCGCTGCGCGCCATCCTTCCGGAAAACAGCGCGCTGAGCGGAACGGCATACGTTGCAAACACGCTTGACGCGCTCATCGAGCGCACAAAGCAGATGCAGAACCAGCTCGACCTGCTTTATAACGACGCGAGCTTCGTCGAGGATGCGGCGAACATCACCGGCGCGTGCGCCGACACGGTCTCGCTCATGCGCTCGATGATAACAAACCAGCTTAAAACCGGCATCGACATGATGCTCACCAATCTCTCGAGCACGCTGAACATGATGAGCCCGCTCATCTCGAGCCTCGGCATAACGCTTGACGATATCGCGCCCGTTGTCGAGTCGGCAGGCGATACGCTTTCGTACGTCTCCTCGGCAATGACAAGGCTCCAGTCGCTTATGACCCGCGTTGCAGACGCCTGCGACCAGCTTCTCGTCAAAATAAACGAGGGTACGGCACACGAGCGGCTCCAGACGCTCATAACCGTCCTCAACGGCAACGCGGAAAAATACGCGGAATTTCTCTCCTCGCCGGTGAGCGTGACGGAGGAGACCATCTATCCCGTCGCAAGCTACGGCGATGCAATGACGCCGTTCTATTCCGCGCTGGCCATCTGGGTCGGCGGCGTTATCCTCACCGCGATACTCAAGGTCGAGGCCGAGCCTAAGGGTCTGCGCAACGTGACCGAAGGCCAGAAATACTGGGGCAAGTTCATCCTGTTCTTCGTCCTCGGTCAGATACAGACCGCGGTCATCGTTTTGGGCGATATATATCTGCTCGGCTGCCAGTGTCAGGAGCCGGTCATGTTCTGGGTGGCGTCGGCAATAACGAGCTTTGCCTTCACGGCGGTGATCTATTCGCTGGCGCTGGCGTTCGGCGATATCGGCAAGGCGATCGTAATAGTCATCGTTGTCATGCAGGTCGCAGGCTCCTCCGGCTCCTACCCGATCGAGATCCTGCCGGATATATTCAGCAAGATCTATCTCTTCTTCCCCTTCCCGTACGCCATAAACGCAATGCGCGAGGCGATATGCGGCATGTATCAATGGGACTACTGGATCTATCTCGGCGAGCTTATGATATTCGCCGTCGGCGGCATACTCATCGGCCTTGTGCTGAGAAAGCCGTTTATAAAGCTCAACCGCTTCGTCGAGCACGAAGTGGAGAAATCGGGGGTGCTGTGATATGGCGAAGAAACTCAATGTCCGCGTCCGCGAAAACAGCACCGATGTGCTTTACGGCAAGCTGCTTATGTACGCCGAGCAGGTGCATCAGGGCAACAAGCGCCGCATAAGGCACGGCCTTGTGAGCCTTATAGTGATCCCGATCGTTCTCATGGTCGTTCTTCTTCTGACAGAAAGCTCGCGCATAGTGTTCCTGCTTATCTGGATCGCGTGCATGTTCGTCGTTGCGGCGTTTTTGCTGTACGTCGCTTATTCCGACTGGATGCTGCAAACCACGATAAACGAACTATCGCGCGATGAGCTGGGCGAGCTGGACAGCCTCATTGCCGTCAAGCAGCCGCGCAGCCTCAAGCTGCTGAAAAAGCTTGAAGAGGAGGTGACGAAGTGAAAAATATCTTCGCAATATGCAGAAACGATCTGCGCAGAATATCTTCAAACGTCGTCGCCATAGTCCTCGTCCTCGGACTTGCCGTTGTTCCGTGCCTGTATGCATGGTTCAACATCTTCTCAAACTGGGACCCCTACGGTCCGGACGCGACCTCGCGCATAAAGGTCGCCGTCGCGTCGGAGGACTCCGGCGCCTCGGTGCTGGGACTTAAAATCAACATCGGCTCGCAGGTCATATCCGCGCTCGAGGCAAACGACACCATCGGCTGGCAGTTTGTTGACACGAAGCAGGAAGCACTCGACCTTGTTTACAGCGGCGACTGCTACGCGGCTCTCGTCGTGCCCGATGATTTTACCGCAAACGTCACAAGCTTTCTAAGCGGAGACATCACCAATCCCGATATCATTTTCTATCAGAACGACAAGAAAAACGCCATCGCGCCGAAGATAACCGGCAAGGCAAAGACCGCCGTTCAGGAGCAGGTAAACGCCACCTTCGTTCAGACGATATCCGACGATATCGCGTCGCTGATCTCCGTTGCCAACGCAAACGGCATCTCGGCCGAGGATCTTCTCAACGATCTGAGCAAGGACATAAACGACCTGAGCACCAAGCTTTCCGACTGCTGCGCGGCTCTGAGCGCGGCAAACGGACTGACAAACTCCGCGCGAAACCTTATAAACGTTTCGGTGAAGCTGTGCAACAGCACCTCGGCAAGCCTTGAGCAGTCAAAGGCTCTGCTGGACAAAACCGGCGACGACGCTGCAACGATAAATAACCGCATCGACACGACGGTGCAGAGCGTGACCACCGCGCTCGCGCAGGCAGACTCCAACCTCGCTGCCATTCAGGCAAGCCTCGAGGACGCTTTTTCCGACATAAACCGCTATAACGACTACGTTTCCACCGGCCTTGCGGCCGACGTCGCCATGCTCGATGCGTTCAGCACCAATTGCAGCGATATGGCGCAGTCGTTCACGTCCATCGGCTTTGACGCCGCGGCAGCCCAGATGAACGCGCTTGCCGCAAAGCTCAAGGCCCTCAGCTCCGCTCTGTCGAGCCTCAAGGAGGCAAACGACGACAGCTGGGCCGGCATCCGCGAGCAGCAGGCCGCGCTCATCGACCAGATCACCTCCGCACGCGAGACGATCAGCAATCTCTCGGCAAGCGTCAGCAGCGAGCTTTCGCCGAAGCTGCACGAGGCGCTGAACAAGGCGCAGGGCGCATCGTCGTCCGTCAGCTCCGTGCTCGGCAAGCTGCAAAGCTCGACGAGCGCACTCAGTGGAACGCTCAACTCCTACCTCGGCTCCATCGGAACGATGCAGACCGGCTTTGCCGACACGCAGAAGGCCATTGAGGGCGCGCAGGCCGAGCTGAAGGTCGTTTCCGAGTTCGTTTCCGCCCTTGCGGGCAGCAATCTGCTCGCCGAGGTCACGGACACGCTCGAGAGCGAGGGCGACCTTGTCGGCAATTATCTCGCCTCGCCCATAAAGATGGACACCGTCATCAAATTTGACATCAAAACCTACGGCTCGGCAATGGCTCCGTTCTACACCGTGCTTGCCCAGTGGGTCGGCGCACTGCTGAGCGCCGTGTTCCTCAAGGTCAAGATCCGCAAGGAGCACGAGCCGGCAAACCTGCGTCTGCACGAAAGATTTTTCGGCAGATACGGTCTGTTCTTCCTCGTAGCCATCGGTCAGGCGATCATAGTTTCGCTCGGCGATCTGTTCTATGTCCAGATCCAGTGCGTCGCACCGTGGCGGTTTATACTCGCATCCGTGGTGACGGGACTTTGCTTCTCACTCATAAACTACGCGCTTGTTTTTGCGCTTGATAACATCGGCATGGCGATCTCCGTTATCGTCATGGTCTTGCAGGTCGGCGGCTCCGGCGGAACGTACCCCGTCGAGGTGCTGCCGGAGATATTCCGCAAGATGTATGACTTCATGCCGTTTAAATATGCAATGAACGCAATGCGCGAGACCATCGGAGGTATGTACGGCGATGTGTATCTGCACAACATTGTTGTCCTCCTGTGTATATGCGTCGGTTCGATCATTCTCGGACTTGCGCTGTACTATCCCTGCCTTGGTCTGAACCGCTTAATTGAATCAAGTAAAAGAAAGAGTGAGATTATGCTATGATCATCGATTTCAAAGCGCATGTTATGCCCGGCATGGACAAAACCTGCAAAAACCGGATCGACACTATTCGCCGCCTTATGGCGGCGAAGGATGCCGGGGTCGATCTGATCGTCGCCGCGCCCGTTTACGATCCCGACGAGTGCAGCGTCGAGGAATTTCTTGACCGCCGCCGCCAGAGCGAGGATATCCTCGGCAGTCTCATGAACGATGAGCTTCCCGAGGTCATGACGGCCGCGATGGTCAAATTCAGCGATAAGCTTCTGACAGCCGACGAGCTGGATAAGCTCTGCTTCGGCGACAGGTGCTTTATCCTGAACATGAGGGACACAACATGGGACGACACCACCGAGGCCGTGCTGCGCAGGCTCACGGGAAGGCTGTGCATGAACGTCATTCTTGCCGACGCGAGCGAGGATGTGCTCAAAAACAGCGATAAGCTCCAGCAGCTCGGAGTCCACGTCATGCTCGATCTCGAGGAGATCCACCACAAAAAACAGATCCGCGCCTATCTTCCGCTGATCGGAAGCGGCCTTATCTGCGCCATCGGCAGCGACTGGGGTTCGGAGGCGCCCTACCGTTTCCTGCGCAAGACCAAAAGGCGTATGGACGAAGCGTTTGACACCGTTATGGCAGCGTCCGCGCACCTGCTCGGCCGATAACGCCACAGCACGCAAAGAAATAGAGACGATTTTACCCCCGGCGGATCCCGCCGGGGGTAAGATCATGTGTGGGTGTGTGATGCGGTTTATCCGCGGCGGTCCGGGTAAAAGAAAATCCCGAAGCTCAAAAGCTTCGGGATCAACTATGGTGGACGATACAGGACTCGAACTTGCGGAGGCCTGCCGCTTTGCGCCCGGCATCCGCCGCCTGTTCCGCTTGAGCAAGCTCAAGCTCGAATTTGGTCACAAGCTTCAAGTCCTTATACCGGAAGAAAAAAGAAAACCTACAGCTCAAATAAGCTGTAGGTTTTTGGTGGACGATACAAGACTCGAACTTGTGACCTCCCGCACGTCAAGCGGATGCGCTACCAGCTGCGCCAATCGTCCATTTTCATCGGCAACGGTTATTCTACCCGATGCCGATGGATTTGTCAATACTTTTTTTCAGTTTCTCACATAAACCGTGCATTCGGCGGTTTTTCCGTAGCACGAGAGGACGACCTTCATCGTTCCTGCGCTTACGCCCGTCACGGTGCAGGTGCCGTTTTCGTTGGTCGTCACTGTTGCAACGTTCGGGTCGGTCGATGACCACTGATACTCGGCAGTGACCGTCATCGGGAAGTGCGAGCCTGTGAGCGTTATCGACTGGCCGGCCTGGATCGCAAACTCCGTGCAGGGATTTGCGTAGGGGCTGCTCATCGTGACCGAGGTTATCTCCGGCGTGGGAGTCGGAGTCGGGGTCGGAGTCGGCGCGGCAGAGACATCTGCCGGAGGCGTCGGCATAACCGGAGCATTGGGATTGTCCGCATTATCGAGGCTCACGGTTATCATGACTATGAGCGCTGCTATGATGGCGACGATGAGTATCGCGCCGAAAATAAACTGCCATTTGCGATTATCGCCCGCTCTTTTATTTGCGGCCGTACCTTTGACGGCGCTGGGCGTTGTGCCGGGAGCGCGGCGGCTGTTCTGGACTCTGCGAGTGCTGCACTTGGGGCAGCGGCGGCGCATTGCGGAATACTTCTCTCCGCAGCGGCGGCAGGTCACCTGAGGAATCAATGCCATATATGCTCCTCCTTATTGCTTGATATCTTAAATATAATACAATATTATAGCTTTCCCGTCAAGTATCGCACCCGGCAAGTCGGCGGCGGATATACTCGGCAACGTCGTCGGCGGCAATGCCCAGAGCATAGGCCAGCTCGCCGTGCAGCATGCGCTCGGCCGTTTTGAGATACTGCGCATCGACATTGTGGAAGTGCTTTTTCTGATCCTTGAGCGCCTCGCGACGGCGATACAGCATTCCGACAAGCTGCACGAGCTGCTTGCGGCTGCCGTTTTTGACGATATCGTCGCAGACCGTTTTGCGCTCGTTATCGCTCGCTATCCAGTCAAGCGGCTCGTTCGCTGCCTCGTCGATAAGCGCGTTTGCCTCGCTGCCCGTCAGCACCGGGCGGAGCTTATTTGCAAGCTTTTCGCTCGCCGTCGGCACATAAACAGTGCTGCCCGGATCATCGATCGGGCTGAGGACATAGTATTCGCCCTTCGTTTTTCCGAGCTTGAGCATGCTTATCTCCTTGACCATGCACACTCCCTGCGTTCCATAGACAACCGTTTGACCAACCGCCAGCATTTTTTCGACCTCCAAAAAAATTGCGCCGCTTCATGCGGCACCACAAAAGCTTTTATCCTTAATACATTATTAACATATATTAATATATCACATTTTTAATTTTGTTGCAAGGAAGAAAAAAATAGTATATAATAATCGCTTGTCAACAAACAAAACAAAAGATTGGAGTGTTATTATGAAACGCACTAAGATCGCTCAGATATTTGCCGATGCGGACAGCTTCGGCGGCAAGGAGATAACCGTCTGCGGCTGGGCGCGCACCATCCGCGACATGAAGAATTTCGGCTTTATCGAGCTTAACGACGGCTCGTGCTTCAAGAGCCTGCAGGTCGTGCTCGAGCGCGAGAAGCTCGATAACTACGACGAGCTTGCGCACCAGAACGTCGGCGCGGCGTTCATCGCCAAGGGCGAGCTTGTGCTCACGCCCGACGCAAAGCAGCCGTTTGAGCTGAAGGCGACCGAGGTCACCGTCGAGGGCGCATCCACCCCCGACTATCCGCTTCAGAAAAAGCGCCACAGCGTCGAGTTTTTGCGCACGATCCAGCACCTGAGACCGCGCACGAACCTGTTCTCGGCGACCTTCCGCGTCCGCAGCGTTGCGGCGCAGGCCGTGCACGAATTTTTCCGCAATAACGGCTTTGTATACGTCCACACGCCGATCATCACCGGCTCCGACTGCGAGGGCGCAGGCGAGATGTTCCGCGTGACCACCCTCGACCTGAACGACCTTCCTCTGCGCGAGGACGGCAAGGTCGATGACAGCAAGGATTTCTTCGGCAAGGTCACGAGCCTTACCGTTTCCGGCCAGCTCAACGCCGAAAACTTCGCCATGGCCTTCGGCGATGTTTACACCTTCGGCCCGACCTTCCGCGCCGAGGTATCCTACACTCAGCGCCACGCCGCCGAGTTCTGGATGATCGAGCCCGAGATGGCGTTTGCCGACCTTTACGACTACATGGACAACGCCGAGGCGATGGTCAAGTACGTCATAAACACCGTCATCGAGCGCTGCCCACAGGAGATGCAGTTTTTCAACTCCTTCGTGGACAAGGGGCTGCTCGAGCGCCTCGAGAACGTCGTTTCCAACGAGTTCGGCCGCATAAGCTACACCGAGGCAGTCGATATCCTCAAGAAAAGCGGCGAGAAGTTCGACTTCCCCGTTGAGTGGGGCATCGATCTGCAAACCGAGCACGAGCGCTACCTGACCGAGAAGGTCTTTAAAAAGCCCATCTTCGTCACCGATTACCCCAAGGATATCAAGGCGTTTTACATGCGCGCAAACGACGACGGCAAGACCGTTGCCGCGGCCGACTGCCTTGTTCCCGGCATCGGCGAGATCATCGGCGGCTCGCAGCGCGAGGAGCGCCTCGACGTTCTGCTTGCACGCATGAACGAGCTGGGTCTGAACCCCGACGACTACTGGTGGTACCTCGATCTGCGTCGCTACGGCTCCTGCCGCCACGCAGGCTACGGTCTGGGCTTCGAGCGGCTGGTCATGTACCTCACCGGCGTTTCCAATATCCGCGACGTCGAGCTTCATCCCCGCACCACCGGCAACGCTGATTTTTAGAGGCGATTTGACGCACCTACCAATACGGTTATCTCTGGTAGCCCGGTTCGGGACAATGGAATAAACCGTGACTGCTACGCAACCCGGTAGTGCGGTGTTGAGTTTTGCGGTGCCCGGTGTCGAAGGTGCAGACAAAACCGTGTTTGCCTCGCACTTTTTCAGAGGCGCTTTGGCGCACCCCAACACATTTATCTCTGGTTGCCCGGTTCGAGGCAATGGAATAAACCGTGATTGCCTCGCGTAACGTTAGTGCGCTGCTGAGTTTTGCGCCGCACTCCATTGGTTCCCCTGTCAAGGGGAGCAGACAGCTTTGCTGCCGTGGGGTTGAAAAAAACTATTCGCTATCAGCTATCAGCTCTCTGCTGCGGCCACCGGTCGCCTGTAGGGAACGGGTTCATCCGTTCCGTTGTGATGGTTTTGCCGGTAGTTCCCGGTCGGGCAACCGCAAAAACTGTATCGGCATCAGCGTTGATGCGCAATTAAAAATTCGTGCGCTTGCGCACACCGCAATTATTAATTATTAATTATTCATCATTCATTATTCATCGGGGCGGTCA
>ULUH01025568.1_pt1 | contig 12707 bp, 8 predicted proteins | sample 1958241 | NCBI WGS metagenome assembly ULUH01 (sample SAMEA4835753, study PRJEB28245) | human gut metagenome | biome: gut microbiome; material: fecal sample | place: Denmark | collected 2008 | reverse complement strand
GGGCCGGCAACGGTTGTTGAAGCCATTGCGGATGCAAGGCGCTTTGCGGACGCGGTGATAGGCTTCAATAAGGGCTACATGATCAACCCCGCCGCGGCGCGGGATTACAGGGAGACCCTTGCCCGCAAGCACAGGCTTATGGAACGCCAGTGCGGCGAGGCGGAAGCGAAGCGCTGCCTGGGCTGCTCCACGGTATGCGAAAGCTGCGTATCCTCCTGCCCCAACCGCGCAAACGCCGCCATAAAGGTAAAGGGTAAGGCGCAGCGGCAGATAGTGCATATTGACGCGCTTTGCAACGAATGCGGCAACTGCGCGGTGTTCTGCCCGTATTCCGGCAGGCCGTATAAGGATAAGCTTACCGTATTTGCGGACGAAGCAAGCTTTACGGACAGCGAGAATAACGGCTTCCTGCTAATTGACAGGGACAGCAAAACCGTAAAGCTCAGGCTGAACGGCGGGGTGGGCGAGGTTTGCCTGACAAAGCCCAATTCACTTGATCGGGACATTGAGGCGATAATACTCACCGTTATAAGCGATTACGGCTATATGCTGTAAATACCGATACCGAAACAGGAGGAGGAGCGGAGCATGAGCAGCTTCTATGTAAACGGAAATATTGTAAAGTGCGAAGGCAGCATGTCCCTGCTTCGCTATCTCAGGGATGAACTGCGGCTGACCTCCGTAAAGGACGGCTGCAGCGAGGGCGCGTGCGGCACATGCACCGTTATAATAGACGGCCGCGCAATGAAGGCCTGCGTGCAGCGCACGGACAGGCTGGGCGGCAAGCATATAATAACCACCGAAGGGCTGAGCGCATTTGAAAAGGAAGCGTATGTATACGCCTTCGGCCATGCGGGTGCGGTGCAATGCGGCTTCTGCACGCCGGGCATGGTAATGGCGGCGAAGGCGCTGCTTGATAAGGAGAGCGACCCGAGCGAGGACGAAATACGCCGCGCGCTAAGGGGCAACATTTGCCGCTGCACAGGCTATGTTAAAATAGTGGATGCGGTCAGGCTTGCCGCAAGGCTGCTCAGGAAAGGCAAAATTCCCGAATCCGGCGAATCCTGGGCCGTGGGCAGCAGGGTGCCGCGCCTTGACGTGCGCGAAAAGGTGCTTGGGTACGGCGAATATACGGACGATATGTATATTGACGGCATGGCATACGCAAGCACCCTGCGCGCCAAATACCCCCGCGCGCGCATACTGAAAATAGATACCGAAAAGGCTAAAGCGGCCGATGGCATAATAGCCGTTTTCACCGCAAAGGACATACCCGGGCAGAACAAGGTGGGCCACCTAAAAAAGGACTGGGACACCATGATAGCCGAGGGCGACTGCACGCGGTATTTGGGCGATGCGATTGCATTGGTGGTAGGCGAAACGGCGGAGGCCGTGGAGGCCGCAAAGGCGCTTATAAGCGTTGATTACGAGGAGCTTACGCCCATACGCAATGCATACGAGGCAATGGCCGAGGATGCGCCAATGCTGCACGAGGGCGGCAATCTGCTTGCGCATAAGCATGTTTCCCGCGGGGACGCGGCGGGCGCGATAGCCAAGAGCAAGCACATACTGCACGGCAAATACACAACGCCCTTTACGGAGCACGCCTTCCTTGAACCGGAGTGCGCCGTGGCATTGCCGTGGAACGGCGGGGTGAAGATATATTCTTCCGACCAAAGTGTGTATGATACTCAGCACGAGACAGCCCCCATGCTCGGCCTGCCCATGGAAAAGGTATATGTTGAAAACAAGCTTGTCGGCGGCGGTTTCGGCGGCAAGGAGGACGTTAGCGTTCAGCACCATGCGGCGCTTGCCGCGTACCTTACAAACCGCCCCGTAAAGGTCAAGCTGACCCGCGCAGAAAGCATACTCGTTCACCCAAAGCGCCACCCGATGGACATGGAGTTCACGCTGGGCTGCGACGAAAACGGTATTATTCAGGGCGTTAAGGCAACCGTTATAGCGGACACGGGGGCATACGCCAGCCTTGGCGGGCCGGTGCTGGAGCGCGCCTGCACCCATGCGGCAGGGCCGTATAACTATCAGAATTTTGAAATAGACGGCTATGCGTATTATACGGATAACCCCCCTGCGGGGGCGTTCCGCGGCTTCGGCGTTACGCAAACGTGCTTTGCAATGGAGTCCATGCTCAACCGCATGGCGCACAAAATAGGCATAAGCCCGTGGCAGATACGCCATATAAACGCCATCCGCCCGGGGCAGGTGCTGCCAAACGGCCAAATTGCGGACGCTTCCACCGGCCTTGTTGAAACGCTTGAGGCCGTGAAGGATGCTTACGAGGGCGCAAGGTTCGCGGGCATAGCCTGCGCCATGAAGAACGCGGGCGTGGGCGTTGGGCTGCCGGATACGGGCAGGGTAAGGCTTAAAATACGCCGCGGCAAAGTGCATATTGAAACCGGAGCAAGCTGCATAGGCCAAGGGCTTGGCACGGTGCTTGTGCAATACGTTACGGATGAGCTGAAGCTGCCGCGCGAGGCCGTGGTATACGGCGGCTCTAACAGCCATTCGCCCGATTCCGGCACAACGTCCGGCTCCCGTCAAACGCTTATTACCGGTGAAGCGGCGTTAAGGGCCTGCCAAGGGCTGAAGGCCGACCTTGCGGAGCATAGCCTGAGCGAGCTTGAGGGCAGGGAGTATTACGGCGAATACTTTGCAAAGACCGACCCCTTGGGCAGCAACAAGCCCAACCCCGTCAGCCACGTTGCCTACGGCTACGCAACGCAGGTGGCCATACTTGATGAGGAAACCGGCCGCGTGAGCGAAATAGTCGCCGCGCACGACGTTGGCAGGGCCGTGAATCCCCTTTCCGTTGAAGGGCAGATAGAGGGCGGCGTGATAATGAGCTGCGGCTTTGCGCTTACGGAGGATTACCCGCTTGAAAACTGCCGCCCGACGGCAAAATACGGCACGTTAGGGCTGTTCCGTGCGGATAACTGCCCGCGTGTAACGTCGCTTATAATAGAAAAGCCGGGCATAGACAAGGCGCGCGGGGCAATAGGCATAGGCGAAATAACCTCCATACCCACCGCCGCGGCTATTGCGGAAGCATACTACGCGCGCGATAATATAGACCGATATGCGCTGCCCCTTTGCGGCACGCCGTATTCAAAGAAATAAACTTTACGGGAGAGAAAAAATGGAACTGAACCGATACATTGACCACACCCTGTTAAAGGCGGACGCCACGCCCGAACAGATAGCCAAGCTTTGCACGGAGGCGAAGGAATACCGTTTCGCGTCCGTATGCGTAAACTCCTGCTATGTTCCCCTTGCGGCAAAGCTGCTCAGCGGCACGGATACGAAGGTATGCTGCGTGGTGGGCTTCCCGCTGGGCGCCTGCTTAAGCGAAGCCAAGGCCGCGGAGACCCGCCTTGCCGTTCAGGCGGGCGCGGAGGAGGTGGACATGGTGATAAACATCGGCATGGCAAAGGCCGGCGAATGGGACTACGTGCGCAGCGATATTGCCACCGTTGTTGCAGCGGCGCACCCCAAGGCGATAGTGAAGGTCATAATAGAATGCTGCCTGCTCACAGACGACGAAAAGGTTACGGCATGCCTTGCCGCAAAGGAAGCGGGCGCGGACTTTGTAAAGACCAGCACGGGCTTTTCCACCCACGGGGCGACGGAAGCTGACGTTAAGCTGATGCGCGACACCGTTGGCGCGGACATTGGCGTTAAGGCTGCGGGCGGCATACGCACCTATGCCGACGCCATGAAGATGATAGCCGCGGGCGCAAACCGCCTTGGCGCAAGCGCGGGCATAGCCATAATGAAGGAAGCCGAAAGCCGCTAAGCTCCACCAACAGCAAAAGAGCACCCGAAAAGGTAGCTACTCATAAAACAGTATCAACAACAAACTGAAACAGGGTAGCTGTCATACAGGGTGCAAGATAAACGGGCGTATCGTCATAACGGCGATATGCCCGTTTTGTCACGCAATAGAACGCCATTTTCGGGGTAGGTAATGGTTTAATATTACCTACCCCGTTTCTGCGCCTGCAAAGCTGCATGAACACAGGCTTTTTTGACTTCTATTGCGTAACATAGACCCATGATATTTTGAGGGCGGAAGCACTTGCTGCTTTCGCCCTCTTGTTTTCCATACAGCAAGAACACAAGTCGCTGTCAAGGTCGGGCGAAGCCTGTTCATTTCAACCTTGCACAGCAGCTTGTGTGTTGCTATTGTGCCGTCAAATATTACGCACCTTAAAATCATTCCACTTTGTTGCAACATACAGTTCTGCGCTGCTACCGATTGCTTTGAAATGTGCTTTGCCGCAACGGATTTTCAAATCCTCGCGTCCACGTAAATCAAGTTCATTCGTCTTGCCTTTGGTTTCCAAAATGAAATACAGTTTTTTACTGCCATCAATTTCTACATAAACCGCCCAATCGGGGTTATATGTGCCTATTGGCGTATCAACCTTGAAGCGGCTCGGCAGTTTGAAGAACATTTTTACATCGGGGTCATTGTCCAATGCAAGGGCAAACGGCTTTTCGACTGTCGCGCTATCATAAACAATGTAATCATAAACACTATGGTCTACTGCAACGGCGTTTCGGTCAAGGTTAGCGATTAGCTCTGCGCTATCGAAAATCTCCTGCACATAGTATTCTTCACCATACAGCTTTTTGTAGCTGATACCATCTATTGCAAGAGTGCGGCGCACATCCAAAATAATCTGCGTTGCGTTTTCAATAAACATCTGCGGATTATTCAGAAAGTCCTGCAAGCGCCCGCTTTGCTTCAATATTTCCGCAACGGTAGCACGTTTAGTTAGTGTTTGCCCGCCTATAATAGCAAGAATATTTGGCAACGATGAGTAGCTGTCCTCAAGAGCAGCCGTTTTAATACCGCGTTCAATATAGGTTACGCCTGGATTATCTATCTGAATATCGGCGGTCTGCGTAATGATATGTGCTTTCGGTATCGCCTCCATATTCCTTAATCCATCAACGCTGCGGCGCACAAGCTCGTCCTCGTTTATCTTTACGCGATAGGTAGTCTTTTGCTTTATCTTGTCCCATAATTCCAAAAACTCCGGCGACGCGGTAACTTCCTTTTTGAGTTTTACCGTAACGTCCCTTGAAGCGTCGCGGATAGGCGGCCTTGTATCGGCTCGGCGTATTGCAGCAACAATCTGTGCTCTTGCGTTTTCTAACTGCGGCGGCAATTCAAGCGTTCCGTCCTGCAAGGCTGCTTTCATGCTGTCTTTTATCTTGCCGGATTTTGACACATATCCCCTTTCCTCAAAATGAGTTAAGAGCGTTTGCGCGTTATCGTAAGAAATTGTGCTTTGCACGACAACCGTTTTTTGCGCTGTAAGCTCTGTTATCGCGGCAGGGGTAATGCCACCATCGCGGGCAATAAGTTCAACCGCTTTTGTTTTTGCCGCCTCAAGCTCCTGCGGCAATTCCGCAACTTCCGGTGTGGGTGCTTCGGTCTTAATGAATCCCTCACTCGCAAGATGGGAAATAAGCATTGTCGCCTGCTGTTCGGTAAGCGGCGTTTCTTCTGTTCGGCTTTCTTCAAATACCATACCGCTAAACAAACCAAGCTGCAAAACGCCGAACTTAACGCCCGTATCGTCCTCAATCTCTTTTTGCAATGTATCGGCAAACTCCGCAAAACTCTCATTTGCCATAACGTGCAGCAGGTTTATGTTTCTGTCCTCAATACGCTCTCCGTCTTGATTGACGCAAAGACGCAAGCCGCGCCCCACCTTTTGCCTTGCGGTCAACGTGCTTTTCTGCTCGATGAGCGTACAAACTTGAAAGACGTTTGGATTGTCCCAACCCTCTTTTAATGCGGAATGAGAGAAGATAAAACGCAACGGACAATCAAAAGACAATAACCACTCCTTGTCCTTCATAATCGTATTATAGGTGTTGTAGTCGTCCAACGTGTCGCCCCTAGTGTTTTTGTAATTCCCCTTTTTGTCTTGTGAAAAGTATCCGTCGTGAACACGCGCTACATCGGCGGGAAACCGCCCGTGCAACTCTGCGTACTTCGGTAAGTTCATAAGCTCGGCATAAACTTCCTCGAACATCTGCGCGTATATTCCTTTGTTCCCATCCTCGGTGCGGTATTTCTTTACCTCGTCAATAAAAAACAAAGATAATACCTTTATCCCTTTTTCTGTATAGCGCAGTTCTTTATCTAAATGTGCCTCAATTGTCCGGCGTATCTGCGCCCGCTTCATAGTATTTTCATCAACGTCGCCTATTGCTTTTCCAAGCCTAATAACGTCAACGCCCGACAGCTCGATTTGCTCCATTCCCGGCGTACAGTCAATGCCGGAAATCGTATATCCCTCATACAAGTCGCGGTTGCCGGACAGCTTATATAAATCTGCGTCCTGCTTCACCGTAATTGTTTTACGGCTCACCTTACCGTCTTTATCAGCAATATCTATTTCTATCCGCGCCCGAAAACCATTCTCGTTGGAAACAGATAAAAGCCGGATATAGGGGCGGTTATAGCCTCCCGCAATTTGATTAGAGGAAACGCATATCTGCTTGACAAGCCCCATTTGATAAGCGTCAACAGGAGTCAAACGGTAAAGCAGATTGACCCGCTCTCTATGCGTTGCGGAATAGCGGAATACGCACAAAGGATTGAGCGAAGCGATGGCGTCCTTTGCCTTTTGCGTATTGTCTACGCTCTGTGGCTCATCAATAATAACAATGGGGTTTGTGTCTTGTATGAAGCGGATAGCAGCGTCGCCGTTCAGCCTGTCCTGCTGCTGATTTATCACGTTTTCGGCTTTTCTGAAAGCGTCGATGTTGATAATCATAATTTCGATATTCGCGCTTGTGGCGAACTGCCTCACATCGGACAACTTTGTGCTGTTGTAAATAAAATAGCGGCAAGGGGCGTTATCGTAAATCGCCGAAAAATGCTCCTGCGTTACCTGCAAAGATTTATATACGCCCTCGCGAATAGCAACGCTCGGAACAACAATGATAAACTTTGTAAATCCATAAAGACGGTTAAGCTCATAGATTGTTTTTGTATAGACATAGGTTTTGCCCGTTCCCGTTTCCATTTCAACGGAAAACTGCCGCCCCTGCAACTCTGCGGTCTGCGGCAAATTATGCCTGCGCTGCACCGCCTGCATATTTTCGATTATTTTATCACCGCTGATATACAACGCATTTGCAACACCCATATCTTGAAACAGGCGCATTTGACTGCCGCTTTTCTCCATGCTGAATGTTGACGTTTCCTTTTGCTGTCCGTCAAAGAGGGCGCAAACGGCGGCTACTGCGTCGGTTTGAAAATCTTGTTGCTTAAACTTTAATTTCATAACGGTTCACCTCCTATTTGCTTTATAGCCGTTTCAAGCTCTGTTCCTATTTCATACCCTTGCTTTTTGTAGTGGTTACTTAATGACTTATGATAAAAAATCATTGATACGGTGCAACCCGACTCTTGCTCTAATCTTTCCATTAGCATTTTGCCTACGCCACGGTTGCGATAGCTTTCTTTTACAAACATAAATTGCGGGTAAAGCGTATCGCATAGTGTGCCGCCATAAGCATATCCTACAAGCATTGTTTCGTCATAGGCGACGAAACAATTTTCGCGGTATATTTTGTATTTCAACAGCACTCGCGGAGTTAATGATACTTGGGGATAATGGTAATCATCCTTATTACATAAGCTTTCAAAGTCTGCAAGGTCAAGAATATTATACTTGCTAATTGTGATTGACATATATTCCTCCCTCACACAACCTTTAACTCAATGCCCTTGTTTTCGAGCAAATAAAACGCATTTGACATAGCGGAGTTATCCGCAAGGGCGTTTTCCGCAATAACAATTTTCTGTGGGATAAGGGCCGCCATCTGCTCGATATGCTCTGCGGCAATCCCCGGCTGCAAGCAAATGAGCATTTTGCCGCCCGCTACGCTATAAACAATCAAGCCGCTAACATCAAGTACGGTAACATCACAGGTCAATTCATAGCCCATTTTAAGCATAATTTCATAGACCAAATCCTCATCGCTTCGGTCTGCTTTTAGCCCATCGATATGTCCTGCTATGCGGTCAAGCAACGTGTCAACATCGCCGTCCCCAATCGGTGTATCGTCCCATAGCTTCATATTGGAGCTTTCCAATTTGAAAACCTTAAAGCCAATATCTATATTTGCCGCCATAACAGCTTGAAGTTGTTCAAGATTGATAGGCGTATCATATAGTCCCGTATCTTTGCCTGTGATTATTTCTGGGTTCATGATATATTCACTATCGCCAGATGTGTCATCTTTTCGTCTAACAGCCATGGTATATGGCTTTCCGTCTTTCATTAGTTTTCTATAGCCATAGCCGGATTCTCGTATAAACTCTTGAAGCTTCTTCCCGGCGCGGCGTATGCGCTCTTTGCCGATCTCACAGATATTTTTATACCCGGCTTTTGCCGCTTCACTTTTTTTATCGCATACTTCGGGTAACTGCACCATAATAAAGCGGCGGTTGCCGCCGTCCTCGGTGTTAAGCTGCATCACCGCATGGGCGGTGGTTGCAGAGCCGGAGAAAAAGTCGAGAATTATATCGCCATCATCTTTTGCAGTAACGTACTCTACGAGGTTTTTGATATCGTCAATGCTTTTCGGATTTTCAAAAACTCGTCTATTTTCAAAAATAGCGTTAAAAGTTTGCGAAGCTGTTTGTGCATAGCTAAAATGTACGCTTCGCATAACCTCTTTGTCCGATTCAAAAAGGTTGGTTCTTATACGCGGGGTGGTAGTTTCATCTTGACCGAACACAACCCGTCCACGCTCAATTTCTTCTTTCATTCTATTGGGATTAGGATAAATCCAACCTCTCGAAGGGATTTTGCATGGCTTATGGGTAATGGGGTGTAAAACTTCATAGCGTGGTCCACCCCCACCGGGCCAACTAATATTTCCATCATCACGATAAGGACCTTTTTCGTCAACCTTTGTAAAACGCGATAATGACTTGCGGGGGTCGTCTTTATCCCAAGAACCGTAGAGGGCTTTTAATCCCTCGTTAACTTTGCTCCAATCATCATTAAACAACTCTCGTAACCGTTCAAACTCTGCCTTAACTTCTTCAACGCCCTCCTTTGTCATCCTTAAAATTGTGCCACGCTCATTCATTGTTGCCGCACTTTTGAAATAGACAAGCATATATTCATGTCCAACTGAAAAATACTTTGCGTCATTCTTCCTATTTTTATCATATACAAGGCAAGCTACAAAGTTTTCTTCTCCGAAAACCTCATTGCAGAGCTTTTTCAGATTATCCAATTCAACGTCATCTATGGAAATGAAAATTACGCCATCGTCCCGCAAAAGATTAGCGGCAAGCCGCAAGCGAGGGTACATCATATTCAACCAATTTGTATGATAGCGTCCCATTGTTTCGGGGTTGCTCTTTGTAGTCTGTTCGGTTACTTCCTTATACCGCGCTAATGGGTCAGCAAAATCATCCTCATACACAAAGTCATTCCCTGTATTATAAGGCGGGTCTATGTATATCATTTTGACCTTGCGGAAATAGGATTTTTGCAGGAGCTTCAACACTTCAAGATTATCGCCCTCTATATAGAGGTTTTGCGTCGTGTCAAAATTAATGCTCTCGACAGGGCAGGGGCGCAAAGTCGCCGTACTCCGTTTCTGCGCCAAACGTAAGCAGTCGCTTTTGCCTTTCCATTTGAACTCGTATTTTTCAAAATCGTCGGCGATGTATTCTCCGCAAAGAGAAAGCAGTTTGTCTATATCCAAACGTCCCTCGGTGAAGCACTCCGGGAAAACCGCTTGCAGCTTGTCCCGCTGTGCCTGCTCTATATCCATTGAAAGACCGTCTAATTTATCAGTCACTGGGCTTGTCCTCCTTGTTTATGCCTATCATACGCATAATTGCTAATAATGGGTTTTTCATTTCTGCCACAATATCATCTTTGCCTTTTTTCGCTTTTAGGTATTCCATAGCTTGTTTTATCTTGTTGTCAGTATTCTCGTTAATGCCCATGACCGCTTCAATATTCGGTATCATCCAAAACATTTGTGCTGCGGGGACAAAATCCTTTAACGCCGTATTCTTTTTTGTATGATTAGCATTTTCAGCTTCGGCTTTTTTCTTTTTTTCAGGGTCTTTGATAGCAGCTAAATCTTTTATATCCTCATCTGCCACCACGACGTATGGTATTCCGAAAGCCGTTGCGACTTTTGCGAAGGTCAGCAGATTGCCTTTTCCGCCGCACTCGACAACTGATATTCCATATCTATCAATATCAACATCCATTTTTCTTCCAGCATAAGGAAATGCAAACTTTTCAGTTGCTCCCTCAACAAAAATGACACCTTTCGCAAAGAACATCTCGTTTCGTTGATTGTCAAAGTAGTTTTCAAGTTTTAAGGCTTCTTTTTCGGTTTTTACTATCTGTTCCCGTTCGCATAGCTTCGCAGTAGTACCGTCTGCATTGTTCCTGCGAATTAAACAGACGTTTTCCGGCTCGTACAGCCGAATAAATGTAGGAGAGTGCGTTGTAATAAACACTTGGTTTTGTCCGCTTAACCGCGAAAGTATAGTGCTGAAATAACGCTGTTTTTGAGGGTGCAAATATACTTCCGGCTCCTCAATAGCAAAAATGGCTCCCTCTTTTTTGATTTCTTCATAAGTTCGGAATATAGCTATCACGATTGCGCTTTGCAGTCCAGCACCCACCATATCAGCCGTTGTGCTTATTCCCATTTGGTCTACATATAGTTGCAAGTTCTTAAAGACATTCATTGAGTCGTAGGTATCAAAACGGATTGCAATATCGCCCTCCGCAGAATCAATGCCCATCTGCTCTAATGAGTTAGTGCGTATTTTGCTTTCAATTTCAATAAATTGCTCTGTTTGCAGGAAACTGTATGCCTCCTTGATTTTTAACTCAAAGGCTTGTTTCCGCGTCATTTTCTTTTTGCCCGCTGATGTTTCCACATTAACAGTCGTTTTGTCAGACGACAGGCTTGTATTTATATCATTGAAAAGGCGACGCAAAATAGACCATCTGTTGCTTGGGTCTTGCTTGTTGTAATCGCGCATAACATCAACATAGATAAAAGGTACTCTTTCGCGGAGTTCTTTTGACACTTTCAATTGATAATATTGTCCCGTATATCGCTCGCCCTCTTTATACGGGGTGGCAGGGTATTGACAAGGTCTACCTTTTTTATCTATGCAAACAAAATCGACGACTAAAGTACCAGCAGGCTTCGTCCCAACACGCTTTTTATACGCCTTGCCTTTCAACTCAAATCCTGCAATTTTGCATGTAGTGTTTTTCCAAATCTCTATAATTTCATCAAAATATATCTGAATGACAATGTCTTTGGAAGTATCGCAATTATTAAAATCTTCTTCTGTGAATGTTCTGTCAGTCGGCCATGTTTCACCTAAAACAAGATTGATTGCTTTAAGGATATTGCTTTTTCCTGCATTATTTTCACCTATCAAAGCGCAGTAGTTATTTGGAGAAAAATCAAGCTGTTTTATACTGCGGTAGTTTTCAATATGAACTCTTGCTATTTTCATTGCTGCCCTTCCTTATCCCTGCGCTTATATCCAACCCACTTGCCCGTTGTAATTCTCTCATCTTTTGGTTTCTCCGTATCGGCGGGCATGACCCATGCTGTTCCTATTTTATATGCACCCTCAATTCTGCCACCGCGGCACATTTCCGAAACGCGACGGGGAGTAACGCCCCATAATCCGCTTGCCTGCTTGGTAGTCATAATCTCCATGTAGCCCTCCCCCACTCAAAAGCATTTTATAGACAAATTGTAGCACATTTGCGGAAGTATATCAATCCGCGAATGTGCTTTTTCATCGCAAGTTATAGCACACGTACTTCAGAAAATGTTTTTATAATCTTTGGCATTTTCAGATTTCCGCCGTAGTAGGAAATGAAAAAGTTTTTTAAAATTTCGCTCAAAACTTTGGCAAAATCGCTCTGTGCGGTGTTGTAGGTATTGAAAGGGTGTTTAGAGGGTTTGGGAAACTTCCCAACAAGCCATTTTCAACCGACGCGCCGTAAGCGCGGGAGGGCGAAAATACGGAAGTGGGTACCCACTTCCAATGCTTGCTGCGAAACTTTATCTTTGGAAAGGACGGGAAAGGAATGGAACGGAAATGGAAGATAGTAAACGGGCATATCGTGGTAAAAAATCCCCTTGCTTATGAGATACCAAAACGTGAAGTAGTCATAAAATCGGGCAGGACGCTTTACCGTTTTACGGGCAGCTATGACGGGCAACGGGCATTATCAAGTAAGGTTTTGCGCCTTATGGAACGGGATAATTTGCAGTCGCCTATTGATAAAAAAGACGGGAGCCGATAAAATGAGAGTATGCAATCCTGTATTGGCAGACTGCCCACCGATAAAGGAGGAACATTCTATGTCAAGGCAGTCTGACAACAAAATTACCGCCCTCTACTGTCGTTTAAGTCGTGACGACGAACTAACGGGCGACAGCAACAGTATTGTAAATCAAAAGGCGATTTTAAGTAAATATGCAAAGGAAAACGGCTTCAAAAATCCCTTGTTTTTCGTGGACGAGGCTGTAATAATAGGACTAAAAACATTAAGGCTCAAAAAGTGCTGAAAATACGGCGTTTTTGAGCCTTATCACATAAATAAGCGCAAATAGTACATAGCGCGTCTGTT
>ULUH01085065.1_pt1 | contig 12746 bp, 8 predicted proteins | sample 1958241 | NCBI WGS metagenome assembly ULUH01 (sample SAMEA4835753, study PRJEB28245) | human gut metagenome | biome: gut microbiome; material: fecal sample | place: Denmark | collected 2008 | reverse complement strand
CGGGTCCCAGTTGCTCATGTGGTTGGCTGCGAGGATGACGGGCCCTTCTGCGGGCAGGTTCTCCTTGCCGTACGTCTTGGCGCGGAACAGCAGTTGAAAGATGACGGCAAAGATGATGCGGAGTGTCGTGTAAAGCATCGTATCACCTGCACATTCCGATGATGCGCGCGACGACCTCCGGGATCGTCATGCCCGTCGTATCGAGGAGCGTCGCATCATCTGCCTGGACGAGCGGCGAAATCTCGCGCTCCATGTCGGCCTTATCGCGCGCGGCGATGTCGTGCTCGATATCCGCGAGGTCAACAGCGAGACCTTTCTCTCGCAATTCCTTGTAGCGGCGGTTTGCGCGCTCCGCGATAGAGGCCGTCAGGTAGATCTTGACATCAGCGCCCGGCAGCACATTCGTCGCGATGTCGCGGCCGTCCATGAGCACGCCGCCGCGCTCTGCCATCTTGCGCTGCAGGTCGACCATCTTCTCGCGCACGGGGCCGAGCGCAGCTACCTTCGAGACAATGTGGCTGACCTCCGGCGTGCGGATCTCACTCGTGACGTCCTGGCCGTCGACGCGCACCGTCGTCTTGCCGTTCTCATACGAGAGGTCCACGTCGATGTCGGGGACGACAGCGAGGATCTTCTCATCCGTGACCTCACCGCCCTGCTGCAGGACCTTCCAAGCCACGGCGCGGTACATGGCCCCCGTGTCAATGTAGGTATAACCCAGTTCCTTGGCTGCGAGCTGTGCGACCGTGCTCTTGCCGGCGCCCGCCGGCCCGTCGATTGCTACTACGAGTTTCTTCAAGACAGATTCCCCCAAATCAAATTGATATGTACTGCACTCATGCCTGCAGGCGGGCCAGCGTATCGTAGAAGGCCGGGTACGAGATCGTCACGCACTCGGGGCGCTCGATCTCGGCGCCCTCTCCGGCCGCGCCGAGGATAGCAAGCGACATCGCCATGCGATGGTCATCGTACGAGAAGCAGGTTGCCGCCCGCACCTTCGTTCCGCCGTGGATGACGAGACCATCTTTGCTCGCCTCGACAGCACCCGGCGCGAGCTTGTTGAACTCGTCCGTGACAGCCTGCAGGCGGTCCGTCTCCTTGACGCGGAGCTCACCGGCCCCCGTGATGACCGTGTCGCCCTCTGCAAAGAGCGCGGCCACTGCGAGGACCGGGATCTCATCGATGAGGCGCGGCATGATCTCGGCGCCGAACGATGTGCCATGGAGCTTCGCCGCCTCGACGCGAATGTCAGCTGCCGCCTCGCCGCCGCTCACGCGCTCGTTCTCCAGCGTAATCTTGGCGCCCATCGCCTCGAGGACATCGAGGATGCCCGTGCGCGTCGGATTGACGCCGACGTTCTTGAGGAGCAGGTGGCTTCCCGGCACGACGGATCCCGCGACGAGCCAGTAGGCCGCCGAGCTGATGTCGCCCGGGACCTCGATGGATGACGGCGCATGGAACGATTCGACGGGCTCAATCGTCACAGCCGTGCCATCCTTCTTCGTCTCGACGCCGAAGGCCTCGAGCATGCGCTCCGTGTGGTCGCGCGAGGTGAAGGGCTCGACGACAGTCGTCGGACTGTCCGCGTACATGCCGGAAAGCAGGATGGCCGACTTGACCTGTGCGCTCGCGACAGGGCTCTCGTAGAGCATGCCATGCAACTTCCCTTCAGCCGGCACGATCGTGATGGGCAGCTTCGTGTTCTTCTCGCGGCCGTAGATCTTTGCGCCCATCGCCGAGAGCGGCTTGATGACGCGGCCCATCGGGCGCTTGTGCAGCGAGGCATCGCCCGTGAAGGTCGTCAAGAACGGCTGCGGCGCAAGGATGCCCATCATGAGGCGCAGTGTCGTGCCCGAGTTGCCCGCATCGATGATTGTGGAAGCTTCGCGGAGGCCGTGCAGGCCGTGGCCGCAGACCACAAGAGACGTCTCCGACTCGAACTCGACAGAGGCGCCCAGCGCCTTCATGCAGGCCGCCGTCGAGAGGCAGTCCTGCGCGTGCAGGAAGTTCGTGATGTGCACGGGCGTCGAGCCGAGCGCCGAGAACATGACACTGCGGTGCGAGATGGACTTGTCGCCGGGGATCTCGATCGTGCCGCGCAACCCCTGCCTTGCCTTTGCAATCGTCTTCGTGTTTTCCATAGAGGTTCCTCCACTCCATTCATCAATCATACTTCAATAGCGCATCAATCGTCGTTCCAGACACTCCAGCAGCCGGCCGCATTGCCCATGGAGAAGGCCGCCTGCAGGTTGTAGCCGCCCGTGTAGGCATCGACATCGACGACCTCGCCGGCGAAGTAGAGGCCCGGCACGAGCTTCGACTCCATCGTCTTCGGATTGATCTCCCGCACGGAAACGCCGCCAGCCGTCACGATGGCCTCAGCGAGCGGCCGCGTCTTCGTGATGGTCAGCGTCAAGTGCTGCAGCGTCTCCGCGAGGCGGTGGCGCTCCTCCGCCGTGACCTGGTGGACCGGCTTTTCCGGGTCGAGGTAGGCGCAGTCAAGCACCGGCTCGATGAGCTTATGCGGCAGGAGGTCCAAGAGACCGTTCTTCAGCGACTTGCGGATGTGCTGCCCGAAGTCGCGCTGGATGCGCGCATCGAGCTTCTCCGGCGTCAGCGCCGGCTTGAGGTTGAGCTCGAGCTCGACGAACTTCCCCTCGGCAAGGCACTTGGCCGCCCTGCGGCTCATCGAGAGGATGATGGGGCCCGTCACACCGAAGTGCGTGAACATCATCTCGCCGAACATCTCCTGCACTTTCTCGCCGCCAGCGAGAAGTGTCGCGCGGACATTGCGAAGCGATAGGCCCTGGACATCTTTGACCCACTCTTCTTCTGTCTCGAGCGGCACGAGCGACGGGCGCAGCGGCACGACCGTGTGGCCGAGCTTCCTTGCCATCTCGTAGCCATCGCCCGTCGAGCCCGTGCCCGGATACGAGGCACCGCCCACCGCAAGGATCACGGCATCGGCCTTGTAGTGCGCGCCCGACTTCGTGCGCACGCCCGCCACGCGCCCCTCCTGCAACAGGATGTCCGCGACGGGCATCTCGAGCTCGATGCGGACGCCGAGCTCATGCAGCCGATGCACCATCGCGTCGACGACGTCCTGTGCTTTGTCGCTGACGGGGAAGACGCGATTACCGCGCTCGACCTTCACGGGCACGCCCTGCTGCCGGAAGAACTCCATGACATCCTGATTATCGAAGGCGCGCATCGAGCTGTTGAGGAAGGCGCCGTTGCCGTGGATGTTGCGGATGATCTCTGGCACATCGGCGGCATTCGTGATGTTGCAGCGCCCCTTGCCCGTGATCATCATCTTGCGGCCAGGCCGCTTCATCTTCTCGAGCAGAGTGACCGCCGCACCGTTCTCGGCCGCGCGGATGGCGGCCATCATGCCGGCTGGGCCGGCTCCTATGACTAGAATCTGTTTCATCTCGTTAACCCCGCCAATCTGTAGAGCCTGCTGACTTCTTCCTGCGTCAGGGTGCGGTGATGGCCGCGCGCGACGCCCTTCAGCGTCAGGTCGGCAAAGCGCACGCGCTTTAAGGCCTTGACATCACAGCCGACGGCTGCGAACATGCGGCGGACCTGGCGATTGCGCCCCTCGTGTATCGCGATAGACACGCGCGTGAAACCGCGCTCGCGCTCACTGAGCTCGCGCTCAGGGAGCAGGCTGACCTTCGCTGGAGCCGTCATACCGTCCTCGAGCAGCAGTCCATCCCGGAGCATCTGAAGCTTTTCCTCCGTCAGCTGCCCAGTCACGCCCGCATGGTACGTCTTCTCGACCTCAAAGCGCGGATGCAGGAGGCCGTTCATCAAGGTGCCGTCATTCGTGATGAGCAAGAGCCCTTCCGTGTTGTTGTCGAGGCGGCCGACCGGGTAGACGCGCTCCTTCACTTCCGGCAGGAGGTCGAGCACCGTGCGGCGGCCGCGGTCATCCTTCGCCGTCGAGAGATAGCCCTTCGGCTTGTTCAAGAGCAGGTAGACATGATGCTCCACCCCGCCGATTGCCCTGCCATCGACCGTGATGGCATGTGCTGCGGAATCGACCTTCGTGCCGAGCTCGCGCACGACTTTGCCGTCAACTCTGACGCGGCCCTCCAAGATCATCTTCTCCGCCGCGCGCCTTGAGGCGATGCCGGCCTGGCTGATGATCTTCTGCAAGCGTTCTTCTGCCATCGCCATCATCCTTTCACCAGTGACCGCAGGAAGTTCCAGACGGTCAGGAAGAACGAGCGGCGCGTGACGTCCGCTCCGGCGAGCAGATCGGTCGAAGCGACTTCCTTGCCGTCGAGTTCCACGACGAGACGTCCGACGGTATCGCCTTCCTTGATGGGGGCGCGCAGGCCATCGGCCTCGATGCGCGTCTTGTAGGCTTCGCCCTCGCCCTTGAGCTTGGCAAGCGTCAGCGTCTCAGCGGCCATGAGTGGCAGCTTGCGGCCCGTGCCGCCCGCGACACTTGCATAGCCCGCTACATCGCCCTCATGGACGATCGTATCCGGCTCCACATGCGCGAAGCCGTAGTCGAGCAGCTTGATAGAGTCGTTCCACATGTAGACCGAGTCGAGCACGACGGCGACGAGCTGCAGGCCGTCCTTCTTCGCGCCCGAGACGAGGCAGCGGCCGGCGGCATCCGTGTAGCCCGTCTTGACGCCGTTCGCACCGCGGTAGAGCCAGAGCATCTGGTTCTCGTTGCGCAGGTGATGCGACGAGTCCTTGACCCAGTCGAAGTCGATCTCCTTCGTACTGACGATTTTCTCGAAACCCGGCACGCGGTAGCCGTAAGCCGTGATCTTCGCGAGGTCGTAGGCCGTCGTGTAGTGGTCGTCGCGCGGCAGGCCATTGGCATTGGCAAAGTTCGTGTTGACGGCGCCAATCTCGTGCGCCTTCTCCGTCATCATCACGGCGAACTTGTCGACAGAGCCCGCGATGTGCTCGGCGACAGCGACGGTCGCATCGTTGCCGGAGTGCATCATCATGCCGTAGAGCAGGTCGCCCATGCGGATCTTCTCGCCCGCTTCGAGCCAGAGCGTGGAGCCCTCCGTGCCGGCCGCATTGCTGCTGACGGTCACCATGTCATCCATGTTCGAGTGCTCGAGCGCCAGGATGAGCGTCATGATCTTCGTCGTGCTCGCCGGGAAGCGGCGCTCGTCCTTGTTGCGCTCGTAGATCACCTGGCCCGACGCGGCGTCGATGACGACGGCCGAGCGCGCCGTCAGGTTCTGCAGCGGGTCATCGGGGCTGATGACGAGCCCCGGGATATCCGGGCGCGGCATCTCTTTGATATCATAGATAGCCTCTGCCTGAGCAGGCGTGGCGGTGAGCTGCGGCACGATGAGTGCCAGCGCAAGCCCGCCCGCGAGCAGGAGACGGCCGATAGTCCTCTGTTTCAATATCGTTTCAAACTCCTTATGTTCCCTCATTTTCCCTCAAGAGAAGGACAAATCATCCTTATTCTATCATCCATTTCCGCTTCCCGCAACAAGGCGCGCTCAGCGCTTCCGGACTTTGCTCGCACCGACGATGGACTCGAGCCGCTGGAATGTCTCCGCCGCGTCATCGAGCCAGAAATTCTCGCGGGCCTTCTGCCAGTGGCCGCCCGAGTGGAAGAATGTCGCGTATGCGCCGTGGTGCGCAACGATGAGTTGCTTCATCTCCTCACGCTTCGTCTCCGGAAGGCCGCCCGGTGGCAGCTCGATGTAATAGGCAAAGCGGTAGTCCTTGAGCGCCCAGACAGAATCAGCGATGATCTTGACCGACTCGTCCGTCATGTCGATGCGGCCCTGCACGACGACAGGCGTATCTGGCACGAGCAGGTTCATGTTCTGGTAGAACGTGCGCGGGAAGACGGTGACTTCGACGGAGTCGGTAAAATCCTCGACCGTCGCAAAGCACATTGTGTCCCCCTTCTTCGTCGTGATGCGCTTCGCCTCCGTCAGCATGCCGCCGATGCGCACGACCTGTTTGTCGCGCACGGCATCCGGCTGCAGGCTGCCGATGTGCGGCAGATTCTCAAGCTTCGCGGCGTACTGGTCCAAGGGATGGCCCGTGATGTAGAAGCCCGTCGCCTCCTTCTCCCAGTTCAGCAGCTCCGCCTTCGGCACCTCATCGATGTCCGGCAGCTGCAGCATGCCTGTCTCCTCGATCGTCTCGTCGGAGAACAGTCCCATCTGGCCGCTCACCGCGTCCTTCTGCTGCTGGGCTGCTTCCATGACAGTCTGCGGCAAGATGGCCAGGAGCTGGCTGCGCTTCGCGCCGAACGAGTCGAACGCGCCGCACTTGATGAGACTCTCGATGACGCGGCGGTTGACAACGCGCATGTCGACGCGGCGGCAGAAGTCGGAGAGCGAGCTGAACGGGCCGCCGTCCTCGCGGATGCGCGCGACGTTCTCGATGGCCGTCTCGCCGACATTGCGCACGGCAGCGAGGCCAAAGCGAATGGCTGCCCCGTCGACGCTGAAGTACGCAGAGCTCGCATTGATGTCCGGCGGCAGGATCTTGATGCCCATGCGGCGGCAGAGCTCGATGTACGTCGCAACCTTCGGCGTGTCCATGATGCTCGTGAGCATCGCCGCCATGAACTCTGCCGGGTAGTGCGCCTTGAGATAAGCCGTCTGCCAGGCGACGAGCGCATACGCCGCACTGTGCGACTTATTGAAGCCGTAGTCGGCAAAGTGCGTCAAGAGATCGAAGATCGTGTTGGCAAGCCCTGCCTCGATGTGGTTCTTCTCGCAGCCGGCGAGGAAGTTCTCTTTCTGCGCCATCAGGATCTCGTGCTTCTTCTTGCCCATCGCGCGGCGCAGGAGGTCTGCCTGGCCGAGCGTGAAGCCCGCGAGCACCTGCACGATCTGCATGACCTGCTCCTGGTAGAGCACGACACCGAACGTCTCCTTGAGGATGGGCTCTAAGAGTGGGTGCATGTAGGTGACTTCCTTTTCCCCGTGGCGTCCCTTGATGAAATCCTCGACCATGCCGCTGCCGAGCGGGCCCGGGCGGTAGAGGGCGACGAGCGGGATGAGGTCGGCGAAGTTCTCCGGTGCGAGATCGCGCACGAGCTGCGTCATGCCGGCCGACTCCATCTGGAACACCGCCCCCGTCTTACCCTCGCAGAGCATTTTCGAGGTCAGCTCGTCCGTCAATGGGATCTTCTCGATGTCGACCGTCTCGTGGCGGCTCTTCTCGATGTTCGCGATCGTATCGCTGATGACCGTCAGCGTGCGCAGGCCGAGGAAGTCCATCTTGAGGAGGCCGAGCTCCTCGACGTGGTCCTTGTCGTACTCCGTGACGAGCGTGCCCTCCGAGATGGAGACCGGCACGTAGTCCGTCAGCGGGTGGCGCGCAATCACGACACCGGCGGCATGCGTCGATGAGTGACGCGGCAGGCCCTCAATCTTGCGCGCCAGGTCGATGAGGCGGCGGATGTCCTCGCTACTCTCGTACGCTTTGCGGAAGTCGGCTGACTCCTGCATCGCCTTGTCGAGCGTGATCTTGAGCTCGTTCGGCACAAGCTTCGCGATCTCTGCGACCTCGGCGTACGGCAGGTTGAGCACGCGCCCGACATCGCGGATAGCGCCCTTCGCCGCCATCGTGCCGAAGGTGACAATCTGCGCGACGTGATCGTAGCCGTAGCGCTCCTTGACGTAGTCGATGACCTTGCCGCGCTGGATGTAGTCGAAGTCGACATCGATATCCGGCATCGTCACGCGCTCCGGATTCAGGAAGCGCTCAAAGAGCAGGTCGTACTGCAGCGGGTCGAGGTCCGTGATGCCGAGCAGGTAGGCGACGATGCTGCCTGCGGCCGAACCGCGCCCCGGACCGACGCCGATGCCGTGCTCGCGCGAGTAGTTGATGAAGTCCCAGACAATGAGGAAGTAGCTGTCGTAGCCCATGCGGTGGATGATGCCGAGCTCGTACTCGAGGCGCTCACGGATCCTTTCCGTGACCGCCCCATAGCGGCGCGGCAAGTTCTCCTCACAGAGGTGGCGCAGATACGCTTCATCGTCGGCATACGGCGCGGGGATTGGGTAGTACGGCAACTGCAGCTGGCCGAAGGTGAAGTCGACCTCACAGCGCGCGGCAATCTTCTCGGTGTTGGCGATGGCCTCCGGAAGGTCCGGGAAGAGCGCCGCCATCTCCTCCGGCGATTTCAGATAGTAGTCGTCGCTCGGGAAGCGCATGCGGTCGGGGTCGTCGAACGTCTTGTTCATCTGGATGCAGAGCAGGATGTCGTGGAACTCGCTGTCCTCGCGGTGCACGTAATGCAGGTCGTTCGTCGCGACGAGCCCGACATCGTACTTCTTCGCAAGCTCGACGAGTGCGGCGTTTGCCTTGCGCTCCTCCGGCAGGCCGTGGTTCTGGATCTCGAGGAAGAAGTTCTCGCGGCCGAAGATCTCGAGGTACTCGCGCACGAGCGCATCGGCATGCTCGAGGTTGTCCTGCAGGATGGCGCGCGGGATCTCACCGGCGATGCAGGCCGACAGGCAGATGATGCCCTCATGGTACTGGCGCAGGAGATCCTTGTCGACGCGCGGCTTGTAGTACATGCCCTCGATGTTGGCCAGCGAGACGAGCTTAACGAGATTGCGGTAGCCCGTCTGGTTCTCCGCGAGCAGGATCAGGTGGTAATAGCGCACACCATTGACCTCGCGGTGTTCCTGGCGCGCGCCCGGGGCTACGTAGACCTCGCAGCCGATGATGGGCTTCACGCCCTGCTTCTTGGCTTCCTTGTAGAAGTCGATGACGCCGTACATGGCGCCGTGGTCGGTGATGGCGATGCTGTCCATGCCGAGCTCTTTCGTCGTCTTGATGAGCTCCTTGATGCGGCTCGCACCGTCGAGCAGGCTGTATTCCGTGTGGACATGGAGGTGGGTAAACGGCATGCTTTCACTCCTTCCCGTTTTCCTCTTGTGATACGGTCTATGTGATACAATCAGCAGAAAAGCCGGAGACGCAGCTCCGGCTCAGATTCCATATGGTACGATGGTACGCTCAGACTTCCATGATGATTGGCAGGATCATCGGGCGGCGGCGCGTCTTCTCGAAGAGGTAGCGGCCCAGCGCATCGCGCACATTCGACTTGATGGCGGCCCACTCCTTGACCTTCTCGTCCTCGCAGCGGTCGAGTGCCTGCTGCACGCGTGCCGTGGCCTCGTCCATCAGCGCTTCAGACTCGCGCACATAGACAAAGCCGCGCGAGACGATGTCCGGCCCTGCGACGACGCGGTGCGTCTGCTTGTTCATCGTGACGACGACGATCAGGATGCCGTCCTGCGAGAGCTGGCGGCGGTCGCGCAGCACGATGTTGCCGACATCGCCGACGCCGAGGCCATCGACCATGACCATGCCAGCCGTGACCTTGCCGGCCACCTGGCCCTTATCGCGCGTGAACTCCAGGATCTGACCGTTCTCGCTGATGAAGATATTCTCCTTCGGCATGCCGAGCTCGCGCGCGAGGCGGGCGTGCTGCACGAGGTGATGGTACTCGCCGTGGACCGGGATGAAGAACTTCGGGCGCACGAGATTGTGCATGAGCTTGAGCTCCTCGCGGCTCGCATGGCCCGAGACGTGGATGCCCTGATTGCGGCCGTAGATGACGTTGGCGCCGAGCTTCATGAGGTTGTCGATCGTCTTCGAAACGAGCTTCTCGTTGCCCGGAATCGGCGTAGCCGAGATGATGACCGTGTCGCCCGGCACGATGCCGACCTTGCGGTGGTCGGACATCGACATGCGCGTCAGAGCCGACATCGGCTCGCCCTGGCTGCCCGTCGTGATGATGACCATCTGCTCCATGCGGTAGTTGTGGATCTCGTCGATATCGACAATCGTGCCTTCAGGCGCCGTGATGTAGCCGAGCTCGAGTGAGATGTTGACGACGTTGACCATGCTGCGGCCGAGCACGGCGACGTGGCGCTTGTAGCGCACAGCCGTGTCGATGACCTGCTGGATGCGGTGGACGTTCGACGAGAACGTCGCGACGATGATGCGACCGCGCGCATTGTGGAAAGCGCGGTCAAATGCCGCACCGACCGTGCGCTCCGACGGCGTATGGCCCTCGCGCTCCGAATTCGTCGAATCCGCCATGAGCACGAGGACACCGCGGTTGCCGAGGTCGGAGAAGCGGCGGAAGTCCGTCATCTTGCCGTCAATCGGCGTGTAGTCGAGCTTGAAGTCGCCCGTGTGCACGATCATGCCGACCGGCGTCTTGATGGAGAGGCCGACGGCGTCAGGGATCGAGTGATTGACGCGGATGAAGCCGACACTGAAGCAGCCGACATTGATGATGTCGCCCTGCATGACCGAGTGCAGGTTGCTCGAGTCAACGCCGTTCTCCTTGAGGCGGCCCTCGAGGATGCCGAGCGTCAGGCGCGTGCCGTAGACCGGCACATTGATTTTCTTGAGGACGTACGGCAGTGCGCCGATGTGATCCTCGTGGCCGTGCGTCAGCACGATGGCCTTGATCTTATCCTTGTTCTCGATGAGGTAGCTGATGTCCGGGATGACGAGGTCGATGCCGAGCATGTCCTCATCCGGGAACATCAGGCCCGAATCAATGACGAGAATCTCGTCATCCACGCGGATGACTGTCATATTCTTGCCGATCTCCCCCAGGCCTCCGAGAGGGATGATCTGTAATTTCTGTGCTCCTTTAGCCAAAAAGTACACCTCCAAAGTGTTTGCTGCATCTCATAGCAGAATGCAAATGCCAAATTTATGATACATCTTTATTTTGATATACGTCGTGTATAGTTGCTGGATAGAAATCCCCTATCGTCTCATTCCAACTCTTATGACGCGCTAAGGGGACGCTCCCCTGAACATGACAAGAAATCCGTGCTGCCTCGAACGATGCAAGGCATCTGTCATGATGAACGTCGCGCAGGAATGGTAGTATGAAGTTTTTATCCGATCAAATCATTCTTTTTTATTGTATCATCAAGAAGCACATAAATCAATGTAAAAAGACACTTCCCGCAGGAAGTGCCTCAAAAAAGTGTATCGGGAAACATCCTCAGAAGGATGCTCAGAGGATGCGCACGCCGTAGTGGACCTTGCTGTAGCGGCCGCCCATGATCTGCGTGAAGCCGAGCCGCTCGAACTCCAGGCTGCGCGCGTTCTCCTTGAAGACGACACGGCGCCTTGCGACACGGCAGGCCTCCTCGATCATCGCCGGCGAGACGGGTGCGTGGTTGGCCACCGTGCGCAGCGGCGAGAGACTGCGGCTCTCGAGCAGCGGATGCCGGAACATCGGATCGAAGTAGACGACGTCGACCGAGTCATCCTCCTGCTGCTTCAGGTACGAGAAGGCATCTGCGCAGACCGTCTCGATGCCGCGCATGGCCTCCTGTATCGGCCAGTTCTCCGCCTTGAAGTGCGCGAGGCCGTAGCCGACGACCGTCTCGATGAGCGGCTGCGACTCGATGCCCGTGACCTTTCCCTCCGGGCCCACGGCAAAGCTCGCGACGATTGCATCGGCGCCGAAGCCGAGCGTGCAGTCGAGCACGCTCATGCCGTGCGAAAGGCCCATGGCCTCGACCATGCGGTCGCCCGTGCCCGCGCTGCCGAAGCGCAGGTTCTTGAGGCGCAGATGCGCCATATTCGGGTGGAAGAAGAGATCGCCTGCCGGTGTCGAGAGCGTCAGCAGCCCCTGCTTCGCGATCAGGATGAAGTCGACCCCGTAGCGCTCGCGCAGGGCTTGGCCCGAGAGATTCGCGCGCGGCACATAGGGGATCTTCGCGTGCTCCGCCGCCCATTTTGCCAGGGAGACGGCATCATCCGTGCACTTGCGGCCCGTCGTTGCGATTGCCTGAACCATCGTATCATCCTCCAAATATATAAACTCAAAAGCCAAAGCCCGTGCGCTTGAACATCTTGGCCAGCTCTTCACTGCTGAACTTCAGGATGGTCGGGCGGCCGTGCGGGCAGGTGTAGGGGAACGCCGTGTGCGCGAGCGCATCGAGGATGATCTGCATCTGGCGGAAGCTCAATTCCTCGCCGGCCTTGATGGCCGCACGGCAGGCCGTCGTCGCGAGGCAGGCCTGGCGGATTTCCTTCGCCGTCGTCTCGTGCATGTCCATGAGATTCGTCAGGATCTCGCGGATGATATCCTCTGCCTCACTGACGGGCACATCGGCGGGCACCTCGATGAGGCGGAATTCCTGATTGCCGCTCATCTCCATATGGAAGCCGAGCGATGCAAAGAGCTCCTGATGCGACGCAACGAGCTCCGCCTCCTTGCGGTCAAAGCTCAAGATCTGGTGGACAAGCAACTGCTGCGACGGGATGTCGCCCGCCATCGCCGAGAACTTGTCGAACAGGATGCGCTCGTGCGCCGCGTGCTGGTCGACGATGTAGAGCCCCTTGGCGTCCTGCGCGATGATGTAGGTCAGGTCAACCTGGCCGATTGGCACGACCGAGCCATCGTACTGGAGGACCTCCCCTTCCTGGCATGGCGAAGCCTCTGCGTCGACACCGGACTTCATGGCCGGGGCCGACGATTCCGCCACCATGCCCGGGTGATCAAGAACGCTTGAGTCAGGCATCGCTGCCGCCCCGCGCTCCTCGCGCAGGCTTTGCTGCGCGGCCGAGAAGCCCGCCATAGTACGAGCAGAGATGGGCGCCGTGCGATGCACGGCCTCATAGATTGTTTTGGGCTGAGCTCGCTGCACCGCTGGCTGCCCTGCAGGGCGCGCCTCAGCCTGCGGCCACTGCGGGATGATGGGCTCAGCGAGCGGCTCTGTCGCCGGCCCGAA
>ULUH01089686.1_pt1 | contig 12793 bp, 14 predicted proteins | sample 1958241 | NCBI WGS metagenome assembly ULUH01 (sample SAMEA4835753, study PRJEB28245) | human gut metagenome | biome: gut microbiome; material: fecal sample | place: Denmark | collected 2008 | reverse complement strand
CATGCCTTGAAAAAGGCAAGCACTCATCTCTTCCTTGAACCCCCATTCCCTACCGTTTTTTATCCCCCCACATTTTGCTTGCCGCCGGAGACCGGACCACGTTCATTTATTTGCACTCTTTTCTATAGCTATGTTTACGGGTTTTAATTTCACTCTGTTCTTTTATTTGGAGTTCTTTTGTTTATTTGAGAGCAAATTTATAAGAATGTCCTCTCCCTTGTATTATCGGATTTTATGTGCTATATCGAGTATATGCGGTTAGTTTTGCTTAGCCCTGCGTGATGATTTCCTATATCGTCCGCAAAAATCCAACCCCCAAGGTATATAAAAATATATATGAGCCATATAATATTTGTAACTATATGCAAAACTATTGACAAGAATGTCTTTATATGTTATCATATGAACAGATGAACATATGATAACATATAAAGGAGAGACAGCAATGAAAACATTCTGGGATAAAATAGCCTGTCTTTATGATCTGGCTGAATTTACAAATAAGTCGGTAAACGACCAGATGGCAAAGGCTGTAGAAAATGAAATACCCCAAGGGGCGCTGGTCCTGGACTGCGCCGCAGGCACGGGAGCGCTTTCAATGGCCGCCGCAAAAAATGCAAAGCACGTCACCTGCACCGATATGTCAAAGGAAATGCTCATCGAATCTATGAAAAAAGCCCGTCGGCTGGGAATATACAATATCAGCTTTGCAAAGCGTGATATGACCGCCCTGAAAGATCCCGACAACAGATATGACGCCGTTATCGCAGGCAATGTGATACATCTTCTTGATGACCCGCAGAAAGCTTTCAGCGAGCTGATACGTGTTACAAAGCCGGGAGGAAAAATAATTATCCCCACATATCTTCAGGCGGAGGCGGGAGCGTTCAGGCTCTTTATAAAGCTTTATGAGCTTATGGGATTTGATTACAGCAAGGCGTTCACTGTTGACGAATACCTCAATTTCATCGCTGACAACGCCGAGGCAAACGGCTGTGCAGAGTATTCCACAAGGTATATCCACGGAAATGTTCCGCTGGGCTTTGCCGTGATAAAAAAATAAGGAGGGTCTGCAATGGCAGAACAGAACAGAGAAGAATTTCTCTGCGTCCATGAGGACGTGGTAAACAAGGTAATGGCGCAGATGCCCCCCGAGGAAACTCTTTACGATCTGGCAGAGCTTTACAAGGTATTCGGCGACACAACACGCATAAGAATACTGTATGCTTTGTTTGAATCGGAGCTTTGCGTAAACGACATGGCGCAGCTTCTGGGCCTTAGCCAGACAGCGGTGTCACATCAGCTGAGAGTGCTAAAAAACAACAAGCTGGTGACCTTCCGAAAGGAAGGAAAGATAGTGTTCTACTCACTTTCCGATGACCATGTAAGAAGCATCATCGAAACAGGTATGGAGCATATCGAAGAGCAGTGACGCTCATAAAACTGCAGCCAAAATCCGCAAATCATCTGCGGTAAAAATAAAAATTATTTTAAAGGAGATATTATTATGAAAAAGGTATTTAAGCTTGAGGATCTTGACTGCGCAAACTGCGCTAAGAAAATGGAAAACGCTATTAACGAAATTGACGGCGTTGAGTCCGCAACCGTAAGCTTTATTTCTCAGAAGCTCACCATTACTGCAGATGACGCACGCTTCAACGATATTATGAAGGAAGCTGCCGCACGCTGCAAGAAGATCGAGCCTGACTGCACTATCGTAATGTAAGGGCGTGAAGCTATGACCAAAAAGCAGAAGAAAATGCTTGTAAGGATAATAATCAGCTTTATTATCCTTGCAGGCGAAATGATATTCTTCCATGTTTCGGGTGTGGATATCGGCATATGGGAGCTTGTGGCATATCTTGTGCCCTATCTCATCATCGGATATGACATTCTGCGCAAGGCAATACTGGGCATAATCCATTTGCAGGTGTTCGACGAATGTTTTCTTATGACCATAGCCACTATCGGTGCATTTGCCACAGGCGAATACTCCGAGGGAACTGCGGTAATGCTTTTCTATCAGGTAGGCGAGCTGTTCCAGTCCTATGCGGTCAATAAATCAAGAAAATCAATCACCGAGCTTATGGATATCCGCCCCGATTATGCCAATATTGAAAACGAGATCGGCGAGCTTGAAAAGGTTGACCCCGAGGAAGTGGAATGCGGCAGTGTTATCGTAATAAAGCCCGGCGAGAAAGTTCCTCTGGACGGCGTTGTTGTATCAGGCACCTCCACTGTCGATACCTCGGCGCTCACAGGCGAATCTATCCCCAGAAACGTAAACGAGGGCAACGAGATAATAAGCGGCTCCGTGAACCTTTCTGGCATTATCCGTGTAAAGGTAACAAAGGCGTTCGGCGAATCCACAGTTTCAAAGATACTGGAGCTGGTGGAAAACTCTCAGGAAAAGAAGTCCAAGAGCGAGAACTTCATTACAAAGTTCTCCAGATATTATACCCCTGTCGTTGTGATCGGCGCAGTGCTGCTGGCGGTCATTCCCTCGATAATCACAGGCGACCCCAGAACATGGATATACCGTGCAATGACATTCCTTGTGATCTCATGCCCCTGTGCGCTGGTAATTTCCATACCCCTCAGCTTTTTCAGCGGTATCGGCGGAGCTTCCAAGGCAGGCGTGCTCATCAAGGGCGGCAACTATCTTGAAGCACTTGCAAGCGCAGGGATCGCAGTTTTTGACAAGACAGGAACCCTTACAAAAGGCTCCTTTGAGGTAACAGCAGTTCACCCCGACAGCATCGACGAAACAGCTCTGCTGGAGATCGCCTGTCTGGCTGAGTGCTATTCCGACCACCCGATCTCGCTTTCACTCAAGCGTGCCTGGGGCAAGGAATGTGATACATCACGCATAAGCGGCGTTACCGAGGTGGCAGGTCAGGGCGTTAAGGCTGTTATCGACGGCAAAAATGTTGCAGTCGGAAACCTGAAGCTCATGAATGCCGTAAATGCCGAGGGCGCTCACGATTGCCACAAGACAGGTACAGCCGTACACGTTGCCGTTGACGGCGTTTACAAGGGACACATCATTATCTCCGACTCCCTCAAGGACGGCGCAGCGGAGGCTATCAGAGACCTTAAACAGCTTGGCATCAGAAAGACTGTCATGCTCACAGGCGATGACCGCAGAGTCGGCGCTGATTGTGCAAAAACTCTGGGTATCGACGAATATCACGCAGAGCTTCTCCCCGCAGACAAGGTTGACTGCGTTGAAAAGCTCCTCAGCGAGAAGCAGGAAAAGGAAACTCTCGTATTCGTGGGCGACGGAATAAACGACGCTCCTGTTCTCACCAGAGCGGATATCGGCATCGCAATGGGCGCTATGGGTTCGGACGCTGCCATTGAGGCTGCGGACATCGTTCTCATGGACGATAACCCACATAAGATAGCCACAGCCATGAAGATAGCCCGCAAGACCATATCCATAGTTCACCAGAACATAGTATTTGCGCTTGGCGTAAAGGCATTGATACTTATTCTCGGCGCACTGGGAATGGCGGATATGTGGGGAGCTGTTTTTGCAGACGTTGGCGTATCCATTATAGCGATTCTCAACGCAATGAGGGCTATGAGAGTTGCCAAGGAAGCAAAGTGATTTTGAGAAATTTAAAGTGGCTGGTGCAATAAAATGCAGCAGCCACTTTTTTATTTACCGATAAAGGAATTTATAAAAAATCAGCACAAATGAGAGCAAAGTAAAGGGTTTAGGAAGTCCACTGAGGGCAGAGCCCTTTGGTCTGACCTTTTTGTGATTATTTATTCTTATTATCCGCAATTATTCCCAGCAGGCAATTTACTATATCCTTTGACTGCTCTTCCGTAAGGGCAGTGTATTCAAGTGACGTATCCGCCGTATCAGTATCGTCCTGTTCATCTGCATCGCTGAGAGTTATCTTGCTTCCGTTATCCGATACCTGCCAGCCATAGGTAAGCTTCAGCGCATAGTTATCGTCGTAAAGACAAAGGTTATCCTTATCAATGCTCCAGATATAATCGGCAGTATCGGCGGAGCCGTCTGATTTTACGGTTATAAGCTCCAGTAAGACATCTGAAATATGGATAGCTTTTGCCGAGCCGTCATTATAAGCTGACCAATATGAATCCTGGAGCAGCTTTGCCGTCTCACACGCCTCCGATGTCTGCTTAAAAGCCTCCTGCACCTGATCGGGAGCAATATCCGTCTGGGTCATTACAGCAAATTCGTTGAGGATAAGCATATTTTTCTGGATATCATATGACAATGGTATCTCCAAAAGCTTTTCGGTATTGGCTTCATCACGGTATATGCGCAGGGTATCGTCATTTACCGCCCAATATCCCTCCGTGACAGAGGTATCGTTGTCGGCAAAATAAGCCTGATTGCCGTTAAATCCCACAGCATAACGGTTTGCTCTGTAGTCAGTTCCTGCCCAGAGGGTGCCGTCAAGGGCAGAAGATAGGCTTTTTTCTGCTGTATCGGAGCCTGAGGTGGCAGCGGAGGTCTTTTCTGTCTCGGAAACGGTTGTGTCCTGAGCAGATATATCAGATGCGGTATCAGCGGAGCTGTCGTTGCTGTTATCGCTGCTGCCGTTGCTGCCGTTGCTGCCGCAGGCGGTAAACATTATCATAGCTGAAATGACCGCAAGAAAGGTTATAAAAGCTTTTTTCATTTTAGCATCTCCTTGACAGATGTTTTATGTCACTATACATTATACTTGATTTTTTCGCAAATTCAATCGCTTTATAGGAAAAATTACGTCCTCTTAACAAAAATCCCAGATTGCGCCAAAAATAAGCCATGGCTGACGAAAATATTATTTATTTTGAACAAACCGCCAAAAGGCTGTTGAATGATTTTTTTATTTTACCTCTTGACAAACGCAGAAAAGTGTGTTATAACTGTATTAAGATAGATAATGCGGTTGATACAGGATAAAGAAAGCGAAAGGAGCATTACAATGACATACGCATTTTATATCACAGGCGAAGCAGTGGGCGGGATATTTGCACTTGCTCTTCTGACAGCAACGCTCGTAATGCTGGCGGTCAGCGGCATTCATGAAAGCCTGAAACTGGAAAGGAGCACCGAGAATGTTCGATATAGACCTTCAAAGCAGAACTCCGATCTATGAGCAGCTCTACCGACGGGTCACAGAGCAGGTGGTAAAGCGTCAGCTTATGCCGGGAGATAAGCTGCCCTCAGTAAGAGAGCTGGCAAAATCACTGGGCGTTAACCCCAATACCGTCTCCAAAGCGTTCCAGAACCTTGAGCGGGACGGCGTTATATACTCCCTCCCGGGACGGGGCAGCTTCATATCCGAAAAAAAGTCGGATACCATTCGTGAGAACGCCATGGCGGATTTCAGAAAGGCTGCCACCGAAGCTGTGCTGTCGGGGCTGGAGGAGGACGTTATGATTTCGGCAGTAAAAGAGATATACAAGAAAGAAAGGGGCGGCAGCAATGATTAAGCTTGCAGGCGTAACAAAAAAATTCGGCGATTTTACCGCTCTCGACAACGTTGACCTTATGATTCCCACAGGAACGTCATTCGGACTTCTCGGCTCCAACGGTGCGGGAAAATCCACTATCCTGCGACTGCTCACGGGAATATACAAGGCAGAGTCGGGAAATGTTACCGTTGACGGTGACGAGGTGTTTGACAATACCGACATAAAGAGCCGTGTGTTTTTCATCAACGACGAAACAGTCCAGTTCGGTACATATACCGTCAAGGAGCTGAAAAACTATTACAAGGGCTTTTATCCCAAATTCTCCGAGGAGGTATATCAGGAGCTGCTGAAAACCGTAAAGCTTCCCGAGGATAAGCGCATAGACCGCTTTTCAAAGGGTATGAAGCGCCAGGCAATAGTTATAATCGGCCTTGCCTGCTGCACGGATTATCTTCTTCTTGATGAGGCGTTTGACGGCCTTGACCCCACCATGCGCATAATCGTAAAGCGTATGCTGGTTGACGCAATGCTTGACCGCAAGCTTACCACCGTCATTTCCTCCCACAACCTTAAAGAGATAAACGAGGTCTGCGACAGCGTGGCGCTGCTCCATCAGGGCAAGATACTTTTCAACCGTGATCTTGATACCATCAAGGGCAATATCCATAAGGTGCAGGCAGTGTTCAACGAGGAATATTCCCGTGAGGACTTTGAAAAGTACGGTATTCTCCACTATGACCGTTCCCAGAGCGTGCATTACATCATAATGAAAGGCTCGGAAAAGGAGATAAGGGAAAAGTTTGCGGAGAAATCTCCCGTGGTGCTTGACCTTATTCCCCTGACGCTGGAGGAAATATTTATTTACGAAATGGAGGGCTTGGGTTATGACGCAGGACAGCTCGGTTAAGACTGCCGATATCAGCATGAACACCGCAAAGAAGCCTTTTTTCAGCAAGGCAATGCTTCACAACGGCAGGCAGAACGTCATCACGAATTTCAAGCTGATGGTGATAATATTCATTCTTCACATAATGGCAATGCCCATGCTGATCATATCGGCAATGATACAGATGTTCGAAAACGGCAAAGCGTATGATCTGGACATATATGCTGTTATAGCAGTTTTCACCACGGGAATGGGAGCGGCTGCGGGACTTATCTGCGCCCTCAGCGTTTTCAGCTACCTTTACAAAAAGACGGACGTTGATATGCGAATGGGGCTGCCCATGAGCACCTCACAGCGCTTTGTGTCCGATTTTCTCTCGGGACTGTTCATTTACATAGTCCCCTTTGCAGCAGCCCAGATTATCACATGGATACTTATGCTCATAGGACACCTCGGCTTTGACGGAAAGACCTTTTACATCCATTCCAGCGATGACCCCATTGAGGTAACATCTTCATGGACCTGCGACCTGTTCAGCACAGCAGCGCCCTATCTCTGGAGAGGGATAATAGGCGGCATACTGCTTATGATAATGTTCTACACCGTGACCGTGTTTGTGGCTTCGCTGTGCGGAAATATTTTTGAGAGCATAGGCTACAACATTCTGCTTAACGTTCTCGTTCCCCTTGTGGCATATATGTTAATAAGCGCCGTAATTGACAACGCACCGGGAGTAAGCATTGACAGATATGCTTATAAGACAATCTCCCTCTGCGGTCCCTTCGGCGGCGTAGTCGGACTGGTAATGTCCCTGAACGCTATTTTTTATGAAGATGACATAGCCGTCTATTCGGCATATTATACCTACCCTCAGTGGTGCCTGCTTTTCCTGCTGATAACCGTGCTTCTCGGCGCAGGCACATATCTTATCTACCGCAAGCGCAAAGCAGAGGATACAGGAAAGCCCGTTGTTTTCGGAGTATTCTACCACGTTATCCTTACCATGGCAATGTTCTGCATCTGCTATTCATTTATGATAGATGACGGTGCAGAGGTAATTCCCATGCTCATAGTTACCGCAGTGGTTTACTTTGTGTTCCATGTGGTACGCAACAGAGGGTTCGGACATATTATTAAAGGCATTGTGATATATGTCCTCACAATGGGCGTGGCATCAGGCTCATATATGCTCATACGCAATACCGACGGCTTTGGCATAGGAAGCTATGTTCCCGCCCCATCTTCCGTAAAATGTGTTTATATCCCCTACACAGGCTTTAACGACCAGAGCCAGGGAGAGCTTGCTTATTTTGATATTTACGGCAGTGCTCCCACAAAGCTCACTCAGCCCGAAAATATACAGACTATCACCGAGCTGCACAGTGAATATATTGAGAAGCGTAATAACAATGAGCTTAACAATATCTACACACAGCAGCTGGAGGTCGTGTACAGGCTCAAATCGGGCAAAATGGTTTACAGATTTATAAGCCTTGATGAAGATGCTATGGCAAGGTTTATTAAAATGGATACCACCGATGACCTGCGCAATGCAAGGGCAGATGCTGTTGAAACAAAGCTGAAAGAGCTTGAAAAACAAATGGAATATGCAAAGCTCCATTCGCAGGAGTTTTCCGAAAAAAATAAATATGAGAATTATACCGCAGTGCTTTCACCTCAGTGGAAGTATAACGAAAACGGACAGGCGGCTGACGGTTCGATTTCCGTTTTGTACAGCAGTCTCCCTGCTGACTTTACGGATAATCTTGCAAAGGCTCTCAGAAACGACATCATGAATGAAACGGAAGAAAATTACTACAAGTGCGATCTGCCCGGCTATCAGCTTTCGGTAGGCTATGTGAATATCGACATCATGGGCGATTACACCGCAGCGATCGAATATCTCCGCTCCTGCGGACTTGACGCTTCCAAGCTCAGCACCGTCACCGAGCGTGTTGCAAAGGGCTATGTCAACAGCAGTATGATGAGCGGTATGTCCGACCTGGGACTGGCAAGCTACGCAAACGGAACAGAGTTCAGGGGCAATACCTATTACCTTGGCTCCGGCTCCTGCATCAGCGACTATGTGACTTATGGCGATAATGTTGCTTACGAGATCCGCTATTTTTCATCGCTCAATGAATATTACGATGATATCGCAAAGCTTCTTGAAGTAAGCCGCAAAAGGTATAAATCCGACGATGTTAGATATAATATCATCGTGGACGGAACTGAAGCCGCAATTCCGGCGGGGTATAACGAGCTTGCCGAAAGAGTATTCATTCGCTCAGCAGCCGATTATTTTATCGAATACAGCAAGACGTACAGCGATTCGAGTTCTATGTCAAATCCGGTAGTATATTCACATTTCCTTACTGAATTCACTGAATATTACGGCAGAGATAATATAGTTTCTGCTCTGGAGTATTACTTCGGCAAGGACGCAGCTTCCGATATCTACAGCGCAATGAACGACTTTATCACAGCAGTTCAGAACGACGTACCCGATGAGCTTTATGAAGATTATCACGAATACGGCGGTTATGAAGTTGATTATGCTTATTGATGAAGCAGTTGATCGCATGATGAACGAAAATGCGGCTTAAAAAAGGGTTTGCGCAGTTCTGTCCACGCTTTTTGCAAAAAGCCAACGGATAAGAAAGGAACAGACCATATGAAGATTAAAAAGTTTGCTGCTCCTATTGCTCTTTGCTGTGCAGCGGTAATGCTTACCGCCTGCGGAGCAAACAACAATAACGGCAGCACCAATGGAACAACAAACGGCACAACAAACGGCACAACACAGAACGGCGTAATGGGCGACTCAGGAAACAACGATCCTCAGAACGGCGACGGAAATGCTATCGGAGAAAATGGCGCACGCAACGGAGCAGAAAATGCCCGTAACGGTGCAGACGGTGCCCGTACCGGGGACATTGACGGCGACGGCTTTATCGAGGACGTAGTTACAGGAGCAGAGGACATCGTTGACGACGCAGTAACAGGCGCAGAAGATATCATTGATGATATTCTTCCCGGCGAGCATGACAATAATACCATGACCACCACTCAGACAAGATAACATAGCATAAAAAGAGGGCTGTTGCACGGTGCGATTGCACAAGTGCGGCAGCCTTTTGTTTTTTGGGGCATATAATACTAATCACCAATAAAACTATAGACAAAAAAATCATCGCATAATCCATATACGCAAGATTATGCTCAATTTTTTGTATAGTTTTTAATTGGCGCTTAGTATAAAAAGATTTGTGCAAATAACAAAAAATGCTGCCGCATATCTGCAACAGCATTTGCTATTATTCATCAACAACACAGGTTCCCTTGTTGTCTATGTGCATTTCCTTGACTTCCCAGCTCTCAAGACCCATGTTGTCCAGCGCAAAACGCATCTTTCCGCCAAAGAACTTGTTCTCCGCATCAACTATTGTCATAAGTGTAGGACCTGCGCCGCTTATGTAGGAAGCATATGCACCGTTGGTGTAGGCAATGTCAAAAATGTCCCTTGCGTGAGGGATAAGCTCCATTCTGTATGGCTGGTGAAGCCTATCGTGAACGGCAGTTCTCAGGTTCTCGTACTTTCCTGTCAGCAGGGAAGCGGAGAAAAGCGCCGCTCTGGAAAGGTTATACACTGCGTCCGAATGAGCCACTTCTTTTGGCAGGCAGGCTCTTGCCTTTTCGGTTTTAAGCTCAAAGTCGGGTATCACTGCAATGAATTTCAGCGTGGTGAAAACCTCCTGCTTTACCCAGTGAACGCACTTTCCGTCAAATACTGCGGTAACTATGCCGCCCAGCAGTGCGGGAGCGGTGTTGTCGGGGTGACCTTCTATCTGAGCGGAAAGATTTACCATTTCATCAAGTGAAAGTGGATTGCCCATAAGGTGGTTTGCACCCACAAGACCTGCAATAATGCAGGCGCTGGAGCTTCCCAGACCTCTTGCCATGGGGATATGGTTGGTCTGCTCGATGGTAAGTCCCTTGAAGTCCTTTCCGCATATCTCATAAACAGTTTTTGCGGTGTGGTAGATAAGGTTGGTTTCGTCGGTGGGGATTTCCGTGTCGTCCAGCGACTTTATGTGGCAGCCGTCGGCCTCTTCCATATTCACATAGTTATAGTAGCTGAGAGCAAGTCCCAGCGCATCGAAGCCTGCGCCCAGGTTTGCACTGGTGGCAGGTATTTTAATTTTTATCATATTATCACTTCTTTTCAAATAGTTTTCCTCTAAAGCAAACGGACGGAATTATTCCGTCCGTGATCTTTTTACATATCAAGAAGTCTGATCTTTCCGAGAACGTTAAGCTTTTCTAACTTCTCGGTGATGTTCTTCTCCTTATCCTGTGCAGTGATGAATGCCAGCTCGTCATCAGGCTGACCTTCTCTTGAAAGATATTCCACATCGCCGAACAGAGCAGCCACAGCCGCCTTGTCTGCACCCTTTACACGAACATACATACGTACCTCAGCTTCCTTGTAGTCCTCGATGAAGCTGTTGTCGGTGCTGTCCTCCCACATCTGGGAAAGAATGGTGGTGTTGTGCTTTGCGCAGTCGATAACGTCGCCCAGCACTGCGCTTGCTGTAGGAAGCTTACCTGCGCCTCTGCCGTAGAACATTACCTTGTCAAAGCCGTCGCCGCATACCATGATGCCGTTGAATACGTCGTCAATGCTTGAAAGCAGGCAGTCGCCGCAAACAAATCTGGGAGCCACCATGGGGAGTATCTTGCCGTCGTCAAGCTTCTTTACGGAGCCGATGAGCTTTACAGCGCCGCCCCAGCTCTGAGCATATGCAACGTCCTCGAGAGTAAGCTCTGTGATGCCCTCGCAGTGTACCCAGTCGGGATAAACGTGCTTGCCGAAAGCGAGAGAGGAGAGAATGCAGATCTTTCTGCAGGCGTCAGCGCCCTCAACATCGGCAGCAGGGTTCTTCTCGGCGTAGCCCAGTCTCTGAGCCATTGCCAGAGCATTCTCAAAGGACATCTTCTCGGTTATCATCTTTGTAAGGATAAAGTTTGTGGTGCCGTTGAGGATACCTGCTATCTCTGTTATCTCATTTGCCGCAAGGCAGCTTCTGAGGGGTCTGATAATGGGAATAGCGCCGCCTGTGGAAGCCTCGAACATAAAGTTGCAGTTGTGATCCTTTGCAGCCTTGAGCAGCTCAGCGCCCTTCTTTGCCACCAGCTCCTTGTTGGAGGTGCATACGCTCTTGCCCTTGTTGAGGCAGGCGAGAACGAAGTCATAAGCGGGGTGAACGCCGCCCATTACCTCTGCAACAACGGTAACTTCGTCATCGTTCAGGATATCGTTGATATCCTTGGTGAACTTGTCGGAATAGGGAAGTCCGGGGAAATCCCTGATATCAAGAATGTACTTGAGGTCAAGATCAATGTTGGATTTCTTGTTGATCTGCTCCTTGTTTTTCAGGAAAAGCTCAACTGTGCCCGAGCCAACAACGCCGTGTCCGAGAACTGCAAATTTAGCCATAATATAAACTCCTTAAAAATATTGTACTGTAGTTATGATGGAAGAATTTTATTCTTCACAGAAGAGGTCATTCTTCACGGAAGAGGTCACTCTTCCGATATGAGCCTTGCCTCCACAACGCCCTCAACGCCCAGAACAGCTCTGCGCAGCGAGGGACCGTCCATAGGGCCGCCCGAAAGCTTGACTGTTACCGTGACCGCAGCCGCACCGTCAATAGGTACGCTCTGGTTCAGCGTCAGCACATTGGCGCTGCACTTGTGAAGACAGGCAAGCACCGATGAAAGCACGCCGGGCATATCACGCAGCACTGCGTAAAGGGAGATTATCCTGCCCGTCAGCTTTTCCTCGTAGGTGTAAACGCTGTCACGGTATTTATAAAAAGCGCTTCTGGAAATATCAGCCCTTTTGCAGGCGGAAGCAGAGCTTTTCTCCTCCCCGCAGGCAAGCAGGCGCTTGACTTCCATTACTTTAAGAAACACTTCGGGAAGCACGTCGCAGCTGACAACTGCATATTTAGCATCGCTCCCCGCAGCGGGAAGTGTCGATCCGGTTGATTTTTCAACTGTCATACCAATCAGCTCCATATATGTTATATGATGTACATAGCAAAGTCCGTGTTGGAAATACAAATGTACTCGACGTAACTACAATGATAACATTTTTTCCTTCCTTTGTCAAGTAAAATTTTAACCATTATTCCCACCGTACCCATACGCATATTTTGGAGGTATTGCCCACGCATGGGGGCTTCCCGCCGCATATTTTTACAATTTACGCAGAGTATAACCGCTTTTCAACAGCTTTCAACACTCTTTTTATATAAAAGACTGCTGATAACAGGACTTTTCAACGGAGTTTTCAACAATACTTTGAAAACTCCGTTGAAATAGTCCTTATCTGCCATTACGTTCTGTATATTCTCCCTGCATCGGAACATAATAACATTAATAATACTAATT
>ULUH01049741.1_pt1 | contig 12846 bp, 12 predicted proteins | sample 1958241 | NCBI WGS metagenome assembly ULUH01 (sample SAMEA4835753, study PRJEB28245) | human gut metagenome | biome: gut microbiome; material: fecal sample | place: Denmark | collected 2008 | reverse complement strand
CTATGTGTCATTTTAATTTGGTTGTCTAGGAGCTGTTGCACGTAGATTGTAAATCCATCTTTATGAAGTTCGAGGTGGCATTTCAACAGACCGTTTCTACCAATAGAAAAAGCTCAACAAATCCATCTTATTCGGGGAATGATAATTTCTCTCGCGTCATGAAATTTTACATGCCTAACCGGTACAAGTTCATACTGCTTCATAGCCATCATTCGAAGAATCATTATACTACTGATACACGAAAACCACAGAAATATCTTCATCATCAACGAACTTCTGTTCAGCTTAATTTCCCTAAAAAATACAGCTACATAGCTAGCATCTACGACCATATTAACAATCCATATAGGAAGGATTATAGCATACTTACACTCGTCTAAAGTAATGGGAATACATCATATTATCTTAGTAGTGATGAACTTGATACTATCAAAAGAAGCGGCCAGCTAGACTTATTGCAAACACTAGAACATTACGGTATTATTCAAGACGTGTGAATCATACCTAAAATTGAGTAAAGGGACAAAATTCACTGTCTAGATTCCTCTAAGGTGATGATAACAGATGCATGAAAGGCCAACTATACCATATCGCACAAGGATTTCCAGTATGCAAAAATCAAGTAATCAACCTGGGTTACTTTTTTTCACTTACATTGTCATAATCATGCGCGTAAGCATATCTGACAAATCATATATAGGCTTCCAGCCAAGCTTCTGTAGTTTCGAGGTATCCAACTGCATATATAATTCTGGTGGGTACAACTTTCCATCATTTTTCGATTCGTCGATGACAACCGATACTGGACCGTTGAATCGGTCTCGGATGATGGGAAGATCCGCCACGGTTTCTGCCATTTTCTTGATAGAACAATAGGCCTGTTCATTAGCAGCGTTATATGCTTCACCATCTTTACCGAGCAAAAGGACTGTCAAGATAGCGGTCACTGCATCTGCCGTATAGAGGTACATGTGTTCTGTTCCTCCACGAGTAAACATGACAATATCCTCATGATTCATGGCAGATCGTGCAAACTGAGCAAAGACTCGATTGTCTTCTTTGCGCACGCCAACACCAAAGGTCTGCGTCAGACGAATGACATTCGCTGGCACATGGTATTCCTCTGCATAGCAAGTACAAAGAGACTCCACCATGCGCTTCACTTCTGGATAGCTGCTGCGCGGCACCATGGTATCGATGAAGCTTGCATGATGCTCATCAACCTTTTCATGTTGATGAATCCCGCCGTATACTTCCATGCTGGACAGGAATAAGAAGCCTTCTGAGTGGTTCTTCCTAGCCAGCTCAAGCAGATGCAGCGCACCATTTAGATTTGCGGCAATCGTCTCGACAGGATGCTCTGCAAAATATTTGCTAGCCGTTGGACTGCCGCCATGGACGATATAATCCACATGTGCATCAATCTCCGGGATATGATCTAAGTCTCCCACGACGAACTCCAGCGGTGCACCTGCTTCCAAAATCTCATGGAAGCGATTCTCTGCTTTTGCCTGATTACGGACCAACGCTATCATTTTCAGCGGGATATTCTTGTAGAAATGGGCATATGCCAGAGCAGAAATGAGATTGAAACCAATCAGGCCAGTAGCTCCCGTCACGAGAATCGTCTTGTTACATAACTTTGTCCACGGAATATACAAAGCATCTGTGATGTTTTTCATATCTTCTTGAAAAATATTATTTTCTGTCCACATATCAATATCCCCTTAAACACCAACAATCTGCATATTCTCTTTAGCATCAAGCATAGCACGGAACAGGTAAAAATCCATTGGCGTGGTAATCTTGATATTCTCCACTGGACCATTTACGGTATACAGATTTGCGCCATAATACTGCATAAGCATCGCAGAATCGATAAAGTCCGCCTTTCCCTCTGCTTTTGCCTTTTGATGTGCAGCATAGATATCCTTGAGATAAAAGCACTGCGGCGCACGTGCCATTGTGCATCTTGATCGATTAAAGATATCGCCCACCTGACCGTCCTGTCCATTGACAAAGATTGTCTCAATAGCAGGCGTCGTCGTGATGGCATTGCCATGCTCACGCACACAAGAGAGGCATGAAGTGATGGTATCCTCATCAATCATTGGACGAACACCATCATGAATCAAGACAATGTCCGAGGCATCTGATGACAGACGATGCGCAGCCGCGATTCCATTATAGATAGATTCCTGGCCAGTCTTGCCGCCTGGAACAACATCTGCCACCTTTGTAATCTGGAATTTCGACAAGAGTTTTCTCGCATAGGGTATCCAGGATTCCAAACAGACCAACACAATCTGATCAATCTCAGGATGATTGTCAAATTTCTCTAATGTGTAAATGATAACTGGCTTACCATGAAGTTCCAAAAATTGTTTTGGAATCGATTTAGTATTCATGCGTTTGCCAGTACCACCAGCAAAAATCACAGCTGTATTCATCATTTATCGCTTCTCCCACGTAAATAAAATATGCATACTATTTATTACACTTGAATTTCACGTCATCGCGAATCTCAAAACCGGTGGTAAAATGATGTTCTCGTTTCTCTACTGGAGGAATCTGCATGTAATCACCATAAAGTTGTGTCAAATACTCTTTGTAATGATAAGGAAGCTTTACAGGGATCTCCTCAAAAACACCATCTTCTGCTTCAGTAAAATAACGAGAGTCAATACACTCTCCCAGATAATGCTTTCGTCCTGTAGCACAAGTAATCAATGAAGTATGCTTTTCATGTCGAATAAATCGATCAAAGAAATTATATAGCGTCTTAGAAGAAAAAGGAAGACAACGAGCTAGAAGAAGACGTATCTTATATAGAGTGCCATCCTTTACTGTTGTATAGTATTCATCGGTAGATTGATTTCGATGTTCATAAATGTAACGACTAACAAACACATAGGCCATAGCAGTCGAGATATATCCTTTAAGCGTACGAACAACTTTGTTTTCTGGCACATTATCAAAAGGGAATATATCAATCCATATATATGTAGGATCACTATCTCCATATGAAAATTGCTGTTTATAAGTCGTACCCTTCTTTAACAGCTTCATAAATAATGTAGAGAATCCATATTCAGAATTTGGTACTCGCAAATCGTATTCCTCTGCCAGTTCCATTGCAAAAAGCTCCTTAAATTTCTCATAATCTTCTCGAGGCATATTGATATCTAAATCATCATCCCAAGGAATAAAGCCCTTGTGACGGACACTCCCTAGAACCGATCCACCACCGAGAGTATATTTTAGATTATGTTTTTCGCAAACAAATATAAAATCTTTTAAAATTTTTACCAAACAGTCATGGAGTTGACTCAATTCTATATCCGATAGTACCCTTAATTGATTATTATTCATATTCATCATCCCATTTCTTAATAAGGAAATATTTTCCCACATTCCAATCAGTAAATTATAAGGATAGCTATGTTCTATCTATAATTAAAGGCCTGGGGCAATCCAAGATACATACTGCTTTCCCCACCTCACGGCTAATAAAATAATGATATATCCTATCAACAACAAATTAAAAACCTTGTATGTAAAATTTCCATTCCGAATCTTTACCAATGCAGATTCAATTGGCATAATGAGTACTCCTACTAAAAAAGATACTGCTAGTGAAATTCTTGTTGTCATATTTCCTGTCGATATATTAGTAACTAAAAAGAACATCGATAATCCAACTAAAAAACATCCCATAATAATAAATTGTTTATTATTTACTATCCATTTTTTATTTATGCCTATAAGAGTAATAGTAAAAAACGGCAAAATCAATGTTATAAATACTGATACAAAAAGCGTTAACAGTGGAACCTGATAAACAATGTCTGTTGTATAGCTTAATGTCTTAGCCTGTAATCCAGCAGCAAAAATAGAAGTCCCCAAAAGAGAATCAGTAGCACTGATAAGAGAATCAAAAAAACTATCAAATCCAAAAAAGAATAAAATACAAGCACCCAGACCCAATATGATACTCTGTTTTACGTTCCCTAAACTAACAAACCTAACCAAAACCATTAATACCATACCAGGATGGAACAAAATTGGTATGATGTACAATAATCTTGTAATTTTAATAGAGCAAAACATATCCCAATACAATATCAAAAAAAACAATGTCATAGCCATTGGATAACGAATGAGATTAATGGTAGAAAAGTAGTCATTAAAAGCGATGAATACTATTAATCCAACTGAAATAATACTATTCGAATAATGGAACATCTGCCCTATTTTATATATAAGAAATAAATTGATGCCATATATAAAAAAAGCAGTAACCCCGGGCAGAAAACTATTACTATCGAATTGAGAAAAAAATAACAAGTAATATCTGGATAATGGCTGTGACAGATACCCTTCATAATCAGCTCCAAAAAATCTAAAATTCTCTAGTTCGTTAAAATAACGAACTAGATCAACACCACTGCCAACCTTTACCGCATCAAGTTGAGCAAATGGATCATATAAAAATCCAAAAAAGGAAAAAAAGGCAGCAACCAAAAGGATATAAAATTTCAAGTTACATTTTGAAAATGGGAGAATCAATAATATTAATACTCCCAAGACCAACAAAATATACATCAATGAATTCATCTCCTCAACTATGCTGCACTAAATCAACATATATTATCTGTACTTAATATACATATATATTTGCGGATTCAATAAAATCAATACATAGGCTACTTTCTGCTTTAAAGGAATAGCAGAATTTGTCATGATTTTAAAAAGATTTTTCCACAAAAACTTTTTTATTTCCTTAGCAACACACTCTGTCTCTTCTGTTTTCCTGCTTCGCAAGATACGTTCTAAAACATTACGATATGCCCAATATAACCTCAACTCACCATATGAAACAGCACTTGGGTATAGCATTTTTATCATTTTTAAATCATATTTATAGGCATAAATAACATCTAATGATTTTTTATTAAATTCATTTCCCGTTATACTATCTCCACGATGCATGTAATAATAAAGACCATCATTTATAATTGACATAATATGGACTTTCTTGAGCCATTTTAAAACAATATATGCATCCTCATAATGTTTACCGACATCAAATCGTAAATCATCGAATATAAATCGCTTAAATAGTTTATTACATACTGAAAGAGAACCTCCCACACAAAAAATATGCTTTATCATATCTATCTGATTATACAACACGACATCTTCTTTGTTTTGTTTAAAAGTATGATCAGGAAAAATATTAACTAGTTGACAACCTGAAACATCCGCATGATACTTAGCGGCTTTTTTATAAAGTAATTCATACATATTATGTGCTACATAATCGTCACCATCAACAAAAGCGATATATTCACCTCCACAAACATCCAATCCTGCATTTCTCGCATCGCTTAATCCACCATTTTGTTTATGTATTACCTTCACTCGGTCATCACTCAATGCATACTCATCGCAAATGATTGGACTTTTATCAGTAGAACCATCATCAACTAATATAATCTCTATATCTGAAAATGTTTGGTTAATTAAAGAATCTATGCATTTTTTTAGATAAGGTGCAACATTAAATACAGGAACGATGATACTAATCGTTGGCATATCTATTTCCTTTCTGTCTGATAAACATAGTATTAGATGTAGTTTGGAAATTATCCCTTAGATTTAAACCGCATATTATCTTCTAAGCAAGTTCTTGAATAAATGTACCCGCAATTTATTGGATACTAGCAATCAATTCATTTGTACAACGCTTCATGCCAACCTTCAAGACATTTCCTAATCCACCATTCTTCGATAGACGAACAATGTTTAAGCGAGTGGAAAACAATTTCTTCATTTCAGCCGAAACATCATTCAGACCATCTGTCAAAGATCCATCACAGACCACCACAAAGTCATTAGTTGGCAATGTCTGCTCATAAATACTCTGCATACTTTTGCACAGATATTCAGGTTTCTCCTTATGGTAAACCGACATGAGAACAGAATAGTTTTGTGCATTCGTCATGCATATGCACCTCACTGACTCAATGAGATGCATATGCCCAACTAAGATCAGGGACTTACCCCCCTTCAGATGTATGTTTATCTTTGTTTCGCAATATATCACTAAAAATAACATTGCGGATTGTATCAGGTGCCATACTTACTCCTAATCGAATGGCTGTACCGAAGAGATACTGCACAAAATTTATCCATCTTGTCCGATACATGTACTTCAGTAATCTACGTTGCGACAAGAAATACTTCCATCCCCCTCGCCGCTTGTACATGGCGCTGCCGCCGCGCATCCAGAGCAAGGGCTCTTGGATGTTCTGGCCCTGCATGCCCTGCTGGAGCATGCGGATCCAGAGGTAGTAGTCCTCGAGCAGGAAGAAGTCCTGGTAGCCGCCCGCGGCTTCGACATGGCTCTTCTTGTACATGATGCACGGGTGATTGAAGGGATTGCGCTGCTTGGCGAAGGCGAGGATCTCGGCCTGATGCGCGGGGACGCGGCGGCTGGCGTAGACGTTCTCGATGGAACCATTGAACTCTTCCACGGTGCCGCTGACAAGGCTGAGCTCGGGATGGTCGGCGAAGACCTGGAGCTGGCGCTCGCAACGGTCGGGGCGGCTGATGTCATCGGAGTCCATGCGCGCGACGAGCTCATGGCGACACGACTTAATGCCTGCATTGAGCGCGCGGCCGAGGCCCTGATTCTCCAGGAGGCGCAGGACGTGCAGGCGCTCACCGAAGAGCTCCTGCATCTCGGCGATAGCCTTGTCGAGTTCCGGCGTCAACGGACCGTCGCAGACGAGGACGAAGTCATCGGTCGGCACGGTCTGGCGGTAGATGCTCCGCATGCTCTGGCGCAGGTAGTCCGGCTTCTCTTTGTAGTAGACGGACATCAATACGGAATACTGCTTCATGATTCTTTCCCTGCCCCATTCACGCTGCTCGTGTTCTTGTGCGGACGGTAGTCATCAAGGTTCATGTCAAGTGCGTCGATGTCGACGGCTCCCTCTGTCGCGCTCTTGGTGACTAGGATATTGATGGTCTGGACCATGATGACGAAGTCCTGGAGCAGGCTGTAGTTCTCGATGTACATGAGATCGTAGACGAGTTTGTCGTACGGGGTAGTGTTGTACTTGGCGAAGACCTGGGCGAGGCCGGTGATGCCGGGCTTGACGTTGTGGCGGTAGGCGTACTCGGGGTTCTTCTCGGTGAACTGCTCGACGAAGTACGGGCGCTCGGGGCGCGGGCCGACGAGGCTCATGTCGCCGTTGAGGACGTTCCAGATCTGCGGCAGTTCGTCGAGGCGGGTGGCGCGGATGAAGGCGCCGACGCGCGTGATGCGCGGGTCGTGGTCGGTCGCGAGCTGCGGGCCAGAGAGTTTCTCGGCGTCGACGCGCATCGAGCGGAACTTGTAGACCTTGTAGGGCTTGCCGAAGCGGCCGGTGCGGACCTGGCTGTAGAGGGCCGGGCCGCGGTCTTCGAGCTTGATAGCGATGGCGACGGGCACCATGAACGGCAGGGCGAGGACGAAGGCGATGCCCGCGAGCACGATGTCGATGGCGCGCTTGATGGCGCGCTCTTCGACGCTCAGGCGCAGGCTGCGCGGACGGAAGACGGGCACGTCGTCGATGCGCTGCAGCATGGCGCCGTTGCAGAAGACCTCGTAGGCGCTCGGGATGACGAAGGGCTGGATCTCCTTGTCGGTGCAGTAGTTGACGATCTCGGACTTGACGGAGATCGGGATGTCGGAGCAGATGATGATGACGTCGATGGCGTGCAGGTCGGCCTGTTCGCGCCAGTTCTTCCAGCCGCCCTGCGGGTCCATGATGACCTGATGCAGCTCGAGGCCGAGCTGCGGCTGGGCGCTCATGCGGTAGTAGACGTGGCGGCACTGCTCCTCGTTGCCGATGATCATGGCGCGGCGGCTGCGGTGCAAGCTCTGCTCGTAGCGCTGGGTGAAACGCTTCCAGAAGCTGAGCAGGAAGAATTGCAGGACGGTGCTGACGACGATCAGCACGCGCGAGTAGGCAAACTCGTGGATGAAGAAGCTCAGGGCCATGATCATGATGAGCACGAGGAAGAGGCTGACGGCGAGGCTGATGAGGACCTCGCTGAAGCGCTTATGCTCGATGGTGTAGAGGCCGTTGATGGAGAACATCATGACGGTCAAGATGATGGCGACCGGCAGCATGCCGGAGTAGAGCACGGAGTGCGCCTCGAGCGCACCCGGCGCGACGACGAGTACGGCGCTGAGGCCGTAGGCGATCGAGATGATTGCGATGTCGCCGATGAGGTTGAGTATCTTACGCGATTTCGGGTAGACGCGCGTCTTCATGGCCGCATCGCCCCCTCATTCATTCCTCTTATATATCGTTTCCCCATATATCGTTCCCCCATTTATGATTTCTGTTTCTTGTGCTTCTCGTGGTTCTCGTCGTAATAATAGTAGTAATAATAGCCGCCCTGGTGGCGCTGCGGAACTTTGTTGAGCACGACGCCAAGGATGTTGACATTGCCTTTCTCGAGCAGGGCCTTGGCCTGGCGGGCTTCGTCGGGGCTGATGTCGCCGCTGCCGACGACGAGGATGACGCCGTCGGCCTTGCTGCCGACGATGGCGGCGTCGGTGACGACGAGGATGGGCGGCAGGTCGAGCAGGATGTAGTCGTAGTCATCTTCGACGCCCTGCAGAAGCTCCTGCATCTTCGGCGAGCCAAGCAATTCGGCGGGGTTCGGCGGGATCGGGCCGCTCGTCACGACGTCGAGGTTCGGGTAGATGTCGTGCTGAATGACGTCGGCAAGCTTCAGGTCGTCGGCGAAGCAGTTCGTCAGGCCGCGGTTTGGCAGGCCGAAGCGGCGGTGCATGACGGGGCGGCGCAGGTCGCAGTCGACGAGCAGGACGCGCTTGTTGTCCTGGCCCATGACGATGGCGAGGTTGGTATCGGTCGTCGACTTGCCCTCGCTCGGCAGGGCCGAGGTGAAGACGATTGTCTTGACTTTCTTGTCCCCCGCTGCGGCGAACTGGAGGTTCGTGCGGATGGCACGGTATGCCTCGGAGATTGGCGATAATTTATCGCGGTCGGTGATAAAGCTGATTTCTGCCATGTTTCCTCACTTCCTCCACTTGTTCTTGAGACGGCTCAGGAAGGAGCCGTTCGGGGCTTTCTTGACGTTGTCGCCATCGGGGATCATGCCGAGCACGGGCAGGCCGAGCTCTTTCTCGACATCCTCGGCCGTGCGGATCTTGCGGTAGAGCATGGCGTGGGCGACGACGGAGCCGATGCCGACGAGCAGGCCGAGCACGGTCATAATGGCCATGACGAGCAGCTTGCGCGGCTTGACGGGCTTTTCGGGAAGGGTCGCTTCGTCGACGACCTGGACTTCATTTGGCACCATGACTTCGGCGATCTTCGCTTCTTCGAGGCGTTTGGCGAGCATGACGTAGATTTCGTTCGTCACGTCGACGTCGCGCTTGACGCGCACATAGCCCTCTTCCTTCTCTGGCAGGGACTCGATGAGCTTCTCGTTCTCGGCGTCCATCGCGTCGAGCGCGGACTGCTTGCTCTTGGCGACGGCGATGGCGGCTTCATTCTTGAACTTGTCGGCGAGCAGGCCCTGCTGGACCGGGCTCGAGGACGGCGCCTGCTGGGCGACGATCTTGCCAATCTCTTCATTGAGGGACTGGCGAGCCTTGGCGATCTGGTTGTCGACCTCCTGGACTTTCGGGTGCTCATCCGTGTACTTGCCGACGTAGCTCGCGCGCGTGCCCTCGAGCTGGGCGAGCTGGTTCTTGTACTGCTGGATGGCCGGGCTGTCGGCGATGGAGACGCCCGCGCTCTGGAGCTGGCCGTTGACGCTGCTGAGGCCTGCCTGAGCGGCCTCGAGGTCGAGCTGGTTGGCGGCCTTCTCCTTGTCGACGAGGTTGAGCTTATCGGTGATCTGCTTCATCTGGTCGTCAGTCGAGTACATCTTGTTCTCGGCCTGGTACTTCTGGAGCTTGTCCTCGGCCTTCGTCAGCTCTTCCTTGGCATCACCGAGGCGCTGCTCGAGGAATTCGCGCGTGTCCTTCTGCTCCGCATGGCTCAGGTCAGCGAGGCGCTGGATGAAGCCCTGTACGAGCAGGTCGTTGGCCTGCTGGGCCTGCTCGGGCGACTTGCCCGTCACGGAAACCTGCAGAATCTCGGTGTCCTTGTAGGGCTTTGTCGTGATGTGCGACTTCACATAGTTCTCATACGTCGGCAGCTCGCCCTTCTTGTCGGGCTCCTCCGTCGCCTCGATGACGGGCAGGACGACGTTGCGGCTCTTGAGGATCTCCGCATCGGTCATCATGCGCTGCTTGTCGCCCGTCGCGTTGCCCGAGGGCAGGCTCGCGAGGATGGAGTCGCCGAGTCCCTTCTGCTGCTTGATGCGCAGCAGGGAATCCGACTGGTATACGGGTTGTGCCACAAAGAGGTAAGCGCCGCCCGCGGCCATGAAGGCGGCGGTGATGGCCGCAATCTTCTTCTTGTTGGCCAGGACGACCTGGGCGAGCTCTCTGAGATCAATGGTTACTTCTTCCAAAGGATTCGTTCCTTTCTTTATAGGTCTTTATAGGCTTAACAGGCTTATGGGCGTGAGGGATTAATTGTTGTCGAGGTTGTCCTTCATTTCGGTGATCATGTAGATGCTGCTGAGGACCGGCGCGATGTCGCGGGCAAAGTCGATGCGATTGTTGCGCGTCATGTAAAGCAGGTCGCCTTCGCGCATGACGTAGTTTTCGGACATGTCGCCCGTGCGCAGCATGTTGTTGAGGTTGATTTTGATGAGCGACTGCGGCTCGTCCTGATGGATGAGGTAGACTTTTTTCTTGGCCGTGTCGCGCGTGAAGCCTTCGGCCGCGCCGATGGCGTCGATGACGGTGTGGGACTTCTCAAGCTCGACGGCACCCGGCTTCTTGACTTCGCCGAAGACGTAGACGCGCGTGCGGCCGAGTTTCGTGATGTTGACGGCGACGTCAGGGTCGACGATGTAGCGCGAGAGGCCGTAGGTCAGGACGTTTGTGAATTCGCTGACGGTCATGCCCTCGGCGTGAATCTCGCCGACGAGCGGGAAGGAAACGTTGCCGTCGGGACGCACCGTAAAGGGCGTCTGGTTCGCCGAGGAATTGCCGAGGTCCTGCTGCTGCGTCACGACGATGTTGAGCTGGTCGCCGGCGCGCAGCAGGTAGTCCTTGGTGTTCAGCGCGGGCGAAGCCTCGGGACGCGGAGTCGCGGCCTCTACCTGCTTGATGATTTCGGATTCCCTGAGTTTTTTCTGCTTTTTTGGCTTTTGGGTTGTCTGTGTCGACTGAGTCGTCTGGGAGACATTCCGTACGTTTTGTACATTCTGCACGTTCTGGGCACTCGTCATATTCTGCGAGGCCATATCGGCGGCGACGCGGGACGGGTCTTCGTAGCCCTGTGAGGCCGCGAAGACTTTGGGGGCACTGAGGGCCAGGCAGATGGCCAGGGCGAGCATGGATTTTTTAAGCAAGATACGTTCACTTCCTAAATACATAGCTATATATAGATGATTGCGGATTTGGGATTTTATGAATTCAGCCGAACAGGCGACTGAAGAAGCCTTTTTTCTTTTTGTGCCATCTTTCGGGGACTTCCGGGTAAAGTACCCTGCCCTTGAGGATGAACTCGGCGTTGGCCGTCGCCGTCTGCCAGAGGTCGTCGCGCTTCTCCTTGCGGGCGAGGCGCTCGAGCTCTTCATGGGCTTCGCGGATGTCGGTCGTGCGAAAGGCCGTGCGGTGGCCGTCGCTGCCGAGCAGGTGGATGACACCGTTGTTGTAGAGCGTGCGGACGCGCTCCTTTACCTTCGGGCCGAAGTAGCCGGTGAAGCTGCCCGTGTTGCACTGGCAGAGGATTCCCTTCTCTATCCAGCGCAGCAGGCGGCCTGGCTCCTCGAGGAGCTGCGGGAAGCGCTCGATGTGCGCGAGGACAGGCCAATAGCCCCGCAGCTGCAGGGTGTAGAGCATATTCTCGGCGATGTTCGGGCGGGTCCTGTCGGTCAGCTCGATGAGCACGTAGTGGCTGCCGCCGAGGCAGTAGGCGCGATCATCCTTGCATTCCTTGAGCAGGGCCATCGTCGCGCCATTGAGCTCGACTTCTGCGCCGAGATGGATGGTGATCTGGATGCCTGCCTCGTCGGCTGCGCGCTGCAGCTCCGCGGCTTTCGCCTGCAAGTCTGTCCAGTCCGGGACGAGGCCCTTGCGGTTGACGTGCGGCGTGGCAAAGATATCCGTCACGCCTGAAGCTTCCGACATGCGCAGCATCTCCAGCGACATCTCCCGCGACTCCGAACCATCGTCCACACCGTATAAGATATGGGAGTGAATGTCAATCATCGTGTTATCAGAATCCTTTAATCTTTTTTGTGCTCAAAACGAGTGAGTTTGCGAAAAAAGCATACAGTTTTACGCAAATAAGACGCTATTATCATATCACGTACCGCTTTATTCCGCAAGACATCCCCCACAATTTCTTGCACAAAAAGCCCTCCCCATGGGGGAAGGCTCTGATTGTCTCATAATTTTTTATTGTTCCCGCCCAGCTTCGCGCTGCTTGTCGAGAGCTTCGAGCTCTTTTAGCTCTTCCGCGCGCTCGGCAAGGGGCTGGGGGCGCTGGAGGAACATGGCGTCGCCGAAGGAGAAGAAGCGGTACTTCTGTTCGACGGCTGTCTTGTAGGCTCTGAGGATGAAGTTGCGGCCGGCGAAGGCGCTGATGAGCATGATGAGTGTGGATTTTGGCAGGTGGAAGTTGGTGATGATGGCGTCGACGATCTTGAAGTCGTAGCCGGGGTAGATGAAGATGCCGGTCCAGCCGCTCT
>ULUH01045871.1_pt1 | contig 12939 bp, 8 predicted proteins | sample 1958241 | NCBI WGS metagenome assembly ULUH01 (sample SAMEA4835753, study PRJEB28245) | human gut metagenome | biome: gut microbiome; material: fecal sample | place: Denmark | collected 2008 | reverse complement strand
TTGGCTGCCGTATACCCCGCCATCGCCGTCGCACCAAAAGAGTTGACGGACGACTGTAACAGTGCGTTCGAAAAGTTGATCACTGTACTCTGAATTCCTGCCGGAATCCCAACCTGAAAAATCTGTTTCAGATAAGCACCATTGATGGACAGCTTTGAAAAATGAAGCTGGTAACTGCCCTGCGTCCTGCAAAGGCAGCGCAAAACAAGGATACAGGACACACACTGGGAAATGATTGTTGCGATTGCAACCCCGGCAACATCCAGATGGAATCCAATCACCAGGATCAGGTTTAATCCCGCATTGATACAGCCTGAAATGATAAGGAAGAAAAGCGGTCTTTTGGTGTCCCCGACGGCACGGAGTATCGCTGCACCGTAATTATAGAGCATAAAAAATGGCATCCCCATAAAATAGATCCGCATATATAAGGTTGACTGACCGATCACGTCATCCGGTGTACCCATCAGTTCCAGTGCTCCCTTCGCAAACAGCACACCAACAAATGCCATCACAACACCGCTGATCAGTGCTAACGTGATCGCAGTATGTACGGTCTGTGACATTTCTTCCTCCCGTCCTGCGGCATAAAATCTTGCCGCAAGCACATTCGCTCCAAGTGAAATTCCGATAAACAAATTCACAAATACATTGATCAGTGCCGTTGTCGAACCGACCGCTGCAAGCGCCTGACTGCCGCTGAATCGTCCCACGACGATGATGTCGACTGCATTAAACATTAATTGTAAAATTCCCGAAAGCATCAGAGGGAATGCAAAGGAAATTAATTTATCCATGATAGTGCCGTTACACATATCGATTTCATATTTATTATTTTTCAATGAGAGGACTCCTTTCCTGATTTCTTACTATCTGTATTTTATTATGCGTATCTTGTTATGCATAAATTTGTATTGAATATTTTACATTGCGTATCTTACTGCCTTTTTGGGGCTTCGTCAATAAATTTTGTTTGGTTATCAAAAGGGGGATCTAGAACGTAATGGAGCAGCCTGCTGGTGAAAGCAGACTGCCCCATCTTCAGAAAACATGTAAAAATTTTATTATCGTGAATGATTTACGACCCGGACGGGATGCGCACGATATAATGCTCTCCATCCCGTTCCACCCGTGTTAAGACCGGAATATGTTTTTTACGAAGCTGATGCACAACCGGATAGGTCAAAAAAACATCGCCTTCCACATAAACAGCTTCCGGTTTTTCCTTTAAAATCTGTTTCACCTGGTCTTTGATCCGGCTCTTCCACTGTTGCTTTTCCATGATAACTTCTCCGTAAATTCCCTGCACCTCAAGTTCCGGGACATCCGGCAGCGCGCAGTGTGAAATGCGCGCATGCTCCATTCCTGGCAGCTGCTGTAAGAGTTCATCCGCTTCTTTTCCACCGCCAAAATTTACGATCACCGGCTCCTCCTTAAAGCAGGACAAACTGATCTTACATGCCGCCACGGCATCTTCTAATGTGCCAGCCGTCATCAGAAAACCTCCCTTGTGGCAGAAGCCTGCACTGAAAAGTCCTGTTGCCTGCACCAGCTCCTCATTTTCTAATCCAAGCCATTTTTCCGGGAAGCTGCACTTGTAATTCATGGAGTATTCTCTTTTCTGTGGCTGGATACAGTAACCGCCGCGGTTGGATGGGAAAATCACAAACGCGATATCGGTTTCTGAGAGCCTTTTCTGACACGGGATAAATTCCGGCAGAACCAGTATTTTCGCCTCATCTTCCGGTTTTTCTCCTGCCTCAAGTGCCTTCTGCTGTGCCTCTAAAACTTCCTCGATCCGTTTATCTGCCCGCTCATTTCCAAGATAGCGTTCAAATTTATTTTCCAAAATCATTCCGGCTACACCGACTGCCTTGAAAAATGCGTCATCACTGCTGCCCGCTGCATCCCATGTCGGATTGAAATTTCCAATCAATGTTGCAAGTTCATTTTTCTCCCCGGTATTGTCGTTGTTATCAAGCGGCTGAACAAATGCCTCATCAAAAGTCTGTGCGAGTTCCTCTCCTAAGATTCCGGCACCAAGCTGCTCCCAGAGCAGTCCAAACGCCGCATACGGCACTCCGTTTTCACGGATCCTGCTGTCTTTCTGATGATGATCATACTCTCCGCGTCCAATGTCAAATACGATCCCGTCATAATCTTCGGGAACTTTGCTGCCGCGCGTGATCGTAATTTCCGGGTTTAAATAGAGCAGTAATGCTGAGGAAAAGACGTCGTCCGCGTGAAACTTGCCGCTGTGGGTAAATGCTTTCGCGTCTTTTCTGGTGATCTGTTGTAATAATGTGTTGTTCATGGTGATATCCTCTTACCTTTTACCTTTTTACATGATTACCTATTTTAAATTTTAAACTGACTGATGATCGTTTCAAGTTCATCCACAATTTCTTTATTGTTCAAAACCGCATCCACAATTTTCTTAAACTCTTCATCGATCTTTGTCATATATCCGGAATTTTTCACTACTTCTTCCTTCTGTTTATCAAACCCATCCATAATGCCATTTACATAATAATGAATACGTTCCATACTCTGCTGCAGTTCATCTATACAGCCCCCAAACTTCTCCATCTGATCTTTAAAATTATGTGCATCGCTTGCATATTCCTCGCCTGTATGTACGAGAACATCATAATCTGAAATAACATTTGTTTTCACATAGTTTAGCAATTCAAAAGAAGCTTCCGCCAGTTTATCTACAATATCCACGATAAACGTATTAATTTTCTGAATTTCCCCTGCAGTCTTTGATGATTCCTCTGCAAGACTGGATATCTCGTTTGCCACAACTGCAAACCCTTTGCCACTTTCTCCCGCTCTTGCGGCCTCAATGCTTGCATTCAGCGCAAGAAGGTTTGTCTGGTCTGCAACATTCAGAATCTGGTTTGTAAGCTGTTGTATCCGCTCTACTTCCTTCGATTCTTCAATTTTATCTTCAAGCGTCTTTCCAATTCTCACAATCGTATTCTGCATACATTCTCTGGCAGATACGGCATCTTCTTCTAACTTTTCCGCTTTTTGTCCAACCTCACCAATGTACTCTGCCTGCGATTTTGTCTCATGTATGACGGATGACACCATTTCCTTATTGCTCTGTGCATTTTCAGCAATCTTATGCACCATGTCGCTCATTTCACGAACCCTGCCTTCCATAGCGTTCATGGTAGCATTTACTTTCGACACTTCATTTGCAGACGAAGTTACAATATTATTTACATGCTCTGAATTACTTAAAAGTTTCTTTTCACTTGCACTGATATTTTGAATGATCTCACGCAAGTTCTCCAGAAAGATATTTAAACTGTCTGCAATATTTCCAACCTCATCTGTCGATCTTACATTTATCTTCTGTGTAAGATCTCCCTCTTTCTTTGCAAGCTCACTCATTTTCTCCGCTATCACACTTACATTTCTTGACAAAACACCACTGATAATAAGCGAAAGTGCTGCTGCTATCACCAATCCTGCAAGTTCAATGATTACAAATTCTTTTATAAATATGTTTTCCTGAAGTCTGATATCAGTTGCAGAACAATCCACTCCTACAATTCCTGCAATTGCACCGAAACTATTGTAAACCGGAGCAAATGCACTATAAAAATCTCCCCACTCATCGGATGTCATTTCACTATCAACTGTGGCATTCCCGTCAAATGCCTCTGCTATTTCATCATAAATCTCATATTCTTCGCCAATCGCAGCCCCTTCTTCGGTATCAGCATCAACAATAAATTCCAGCCTGTCACCATTCATCCGCATTGTATATATGTATTTGATATCATCTCCACACAAGAAATCCTGCAGCTGCGATAATATTTCTTTATAATTTTCTGTTTTCTCATCTCCGGCTTTAATTTGCTCTAAAATATCACCATCGATTCTTTCCGCGGCAATTTTAGCTGAATTTCTGGCATTGTTCTTACACTGTTCTAACAATGTATCTTTCGCCTGTACGATAAAAAACCAGCCGATCAGATTCGTCACAATCAAAACACATGCTATCATTCCGGTCAAAATTTTTGCACGTATGCTGATTTTAAAATTTTTCTGTGATTTACCCTCTTTCATGCTGTCCCCCGCCCTTCATATCATTTATATGAATATTATAGCGTTTTGCATTCTCTCTGGCAAGAAAATCAAACTTGCTAAGTTCTTCTTCCCTTGTCCGGCAATGAATCATTCCATCGTCAGCATACCTTTCAAATGGTGCTTGCGGAAAATTTCTTTTTCCGCATATTCCCCGATATCCTCGACCTTGCGCCAGGGAGACCGGAATAACATTTTGCATTGATTGACGGTGACCCTGATCAACCAGTTTTTCAAATGGAAATCTGATTCAATCCGATACTTTCCTGATAGCCCGCCATCCCATATTTTGTTACCGCATCCACGACAGGGAGCAGCCTTTCATCTGTAATCTTTTGCAGCATTTTCTTTCTCTTTTCAGAAATTATTTCTTTCGATCTGCACTGCTCATAATCGAAAGGCGTCATATGCCAATAGCAGAATGTTCCCCGATAGTACTGCGATAATTTTTGTGCGATCAGTATCCCCTCCGGATCGAGATCGCCGGAATAATATACCTTAGTTCCTGACTTTGCAAGCAGTTCTAACACCAAAAGCCCTGCCAGTCTTGGCTGCCCATTCATGCACATGCACGACTTTTCTCCACAGATCAGGGCAAAAACAGACGGGTTTTCCACGATAAAGATCTCATGATCCACACACTCGATACGCTCCCATTCAGAAAGTACTGTAAGCGGCACCTGCACCATATTTTTTTCCTGACAGAATCCGTCCATCCCTCTGTGTAATTCTCCGTTCTTTTTGATCGCATGCACGTTATAAAGCAATGCATAATTGGAAATATCATCGATTAATATCCCGGCAAGAAGATAGCTTTTCTGTCTCTTATATGCAGGAAACATTTCTAAAGTTTCCACCTGTATGCCCCTCTGTCCTAAATCCATTTGTATGACCTGATAAAGGATCTTTCCCTCTGCCGTGCCCTGGTCAAATGCATGCGGATTTCCGGTTACAGCAGCGGCAAATACCGCGAGGTACACGCTCTTTTGTGTGCGGTACGGCAAAGCGTTATATAGGTTCGCACACAGCCAGAGAAGGCGTTTCCACTCTTTTAAGTTCTCTTTGTCGCTGCTTTTTAAAATATTTTCGAATGTATCAAACTCCAAAAAGGCAGGAGTCCCTTTGAAATTTTCAAGGAACTCCTTTTTTATCTCCCGTATCTGATTTTCTTTAAATGCCTTTTCCTCTGCCTTTCCAATCAGCGCTTTTCCAAAATACTCTGCCAGCACTTCTTCCGGTGTGACCGTCCCATATTTGCTGCAGGAAAGTGCTTTTCGGAATTTTTCAGCAGAAACCGTAATACTTTTTTTGCCATGAAAATTCTGGCAGAAGAATCCTTCTAACGTGTCAAGTCCGTCCCCGGATATATTCTTTACAGTCACTTTACCCGAAAATCTGCCGTAGGAACTGTATTTCTCACGAAAACCTGTAAAGATGCGCTGCCAGATCTCATTTTGCCTGAAATATGCCACGCAGTCACGTTTTAACTTTTCATGCCCTGTCAAATTGTTCAATCTCTATCCCTCTTTGTTCTACTTTTTCTTCATCATCTAACAGTTCTTTACTGTGTCCGTTCCATAAATAAGGCATTACGGTAACAAATTTCGCGTTTTCCGGGCGGATCAGCTGATAAATTGCCAGCGCATCCAGCGTATCACAGTCTCCCCACAATACCTGTGAATTGATAATAAAATCAAATTCAAACTGTGTCATCAGGCGGAACATGTCTCTGATATTCCGGTTGTCGACACCGGCAAATGCCTCATCTAACGAGATCAGTCTCGGCGCATCCGCCCTGCCGCCCTGATATTTTGCAACGACAGCAGAAAAGAGCGGTACATACATGGACATTGCTTTTTCTCCTCCACTGAACGTACCAAATACACTATTGGTCAGTTCCTTCTGGCGCTCTCCGCTTTTTTGGGAGAACAACTGAAATTCAAACCATTTTCTATAATCAAGTGTTTCTTTCATGATCTGATAAAAGGAGATCATTCCGGCACTGTCACGCGCATTGCGTCTCGCCTCGTCGACCTTTGACCTGAAATGTGCAGAAAGTCTTGCCGCCTCTTCTTCACTCATCAGACGGTAATCTTTCTTTAACAGTTCTACCAGTTCCCTGGTGTCAAGCTGATCCTCTTTTTCGGCTGTCTTACTCCTCCATCTGAGACTCAGTTTCAGACCGCTTGACGTATCCATGCCATTCATCAGCGTATTCATTTTCTGCACCCACAGATTCGACGCATTGATCTTTCCCCGGATCTTGCGGCTCACAGTATTGGCCAGAATATCTTCGAATAATTCCCGGTCTCCGTCTTTGATCAGGTTTTCAAGCTCACTGATGTCTTCATCAAGATGTGTCAGCAGACTTGCAAACGTTACCTTCGTCCCCTGATATCTTGCTGTGATATCAAGCCGCTTTGGGGTATAATCATCTATTTTTTCACTCTCATCTGATTCTGCAAATAATTCATTCTGCGTAAGCTGATAATCGGTCAGAAAACCTCTGTTTTCAAAATATACCCTGTTGAGGTCAGCGATAATACTGTTTTTTTCCATATCTTTGATATCTGTCAGCAGATAATCATAAATATGCCCTGCATCATCCGTAATCTCTTCTGGTACAGCCACATAAAAAAGTCCCCGCTCCTGTTCATAACATTTCCGGTAAAATTCCACTTTCTTTTCATATACCTTTATCGTATCCGCATTGCTGATACGGTTCGCTTCGATCAGCTTTGCTTCATCCGTCTTTTGTGTCTTTTCGGTCACACGTTTCTGAAACTCTTTCGGAAATGCATTCAGCCACGAAATGCAGGCATCTAACCTGTCTTTGACCGCTTCATAATCTGTCAGGGCAAGCTGTTCCAGAATGGATGTTCTTTCTTCCTGTTTTGAACTGATCTGCTTTTCGGTCTCCCTTATGTCATATCTGATCTGATCCATATCAAGATCTAAATCTTCTAAATGAACTTTGCGCTCCCTTAAGTATGCCGCGCTTCTTAAAATCATTTCATGTGCCGACTTTAACTCTACCAGATTTTTGTCATATTCCTCCGCTGCACTTTTTGCACTCTGGAACGTCTCATAAGTACAGTTGAGATACAATTTTTCAGCGATCTCAATCGCACCCTTTTTCTTTTCCTTTATTTCTTCCAGAAAGGCTGTCAGCTGCTCCCCCGTCTTTTCATTTTCACTCCGCAGCAATTCATACTTTTGTTCTTCCGCTAAGAGCAGCTTCATTGCCTCCCTCAGATCCGTATCGCCCGGAAGCGCATCATATTCTGATTTCAGCCGGTCCTTCCGTTCTGATAAATTGTTTCGTTCTCTCTCTAAACCTGCAATCTTTTCCTCTAACACCAATATCAGATTTTTACATTCTTCTATTTTTGCAAGCCTGTGTCTTTCCCTCGCTTTACTACCCAGATACCCTGCTTCATATTCCCCGGTAACTGTTCCAGCCAGAACACCCATATGATAGGAACCATCCTCAGAAACTGACACATCATTCTCACCGCCATAAGCGATACTTGAAAGGATTTTTGTCAGTCTCTGGTTTGAAAAAATATCATTGACTTCCTCGTTTAGTTCCAGTACGTCCAACAGACTCTTTTCTGCCTGCGTTTTTCCTGCAAAAAGATAATGGTCTTCGCACCCTTTTACCGGTGTAAGAACCTGTTCCCTGTATTGCTCATCCACCACAATTGCATCGAGTATTCCCATTTTTAGCAGGGCTTCTTCTAAATGGTTACAGGCATCTTCATCCAGCTCCGATCCAAACTCTATCACTTTATAAAATTCCTGATATGGAATCCCTGCTTCATCCAGTCTCTGGCGGTTTCTTATCACAGCTTCTGATCTCTGTGGCTGTGGTTCTTTCTGATTTTCCCACTCACTCAGCTCTGTTTTTGCTTCATCGAGTTCTGTTTTTGCTGTTTCCTGCTCCAGAAGAATGGAATTGATCTGCGTTTCTATTTTAGACTGCTTTTTAATCCATTGATCTGCAGCCTTCTGGCGTACCACCGCGTAGTCAGAATTTTCCTCATACGTATCTGCGAATGTACTGAGCTCCCTCAATAGTTCCTTTTCCAATTTCAGTTCCACATTGTTTTCATTCCATTGATAAAGTGCTTCTTTCCACTCATTTTCTACCTGGATCAGCATGTTTTCAAATTCCGATATTTTTCGCTGGAGTGCGTCTAATTCCCGGATCTGCTTCTCCCTTTTCTGGATCATTTCATCCTTCTGCCGGTCAAGACTTTTAAGTTCTGCGAGCAATTTTTCTCCATCATTGATATATTGACGTGTATGTTCAAACTGCTGCCTGTGAAGATCAAATTTATAATCATTTTCCAGATCAGCGCACAGTTCCTCACTCATAAATGCAAATTCCTGGAATGCCATCTGGTCTGCTTCCTCACTCATATCTTCTAACAGAGTCTCTACTTCTTTTTCTTTTTCATACTTTCTGTTTTCTTCCTCTTTGATCTGGTTTGTGACATCTCTGTACTGCGCTTCCTTTGCAGCCAGAAATGACTTTTTATCCGCAAGGATTTTATCATGAGCCTCAAGTTCTTTGGTGAGCTGTGCCTCTCTGCCCTTTAGTGCAACTGCATCACTTTTATTGAGGGACTCCTTTTCTTTTTCTAAGGTTTCCTTCTTCTGATTCATCTGCAGAATCTCTGTTTCAAGTTCCTCAATCTTCCGGTTACATTCTGCATATTTATCCTCATATGCCTTTTGTTCTGCTGCCGCTTTTTGTAATCTCTGCTTTGTACGTTCATATCTGTCCGCTTTTTCACAGAGCAGAAGTTTATTATATTTCTGGAAAACCGCATTGATCTTTTCAGCAGCCCCTCTCGCCTCCCTGCGCCCCTTTAAATTCATATTCATCATGTCCATATTTTCAATGGCTTCTGACATCGGACGCAGATCCTCATCCGAAAGCGGCTGGAGAGAATCACTCAATATATCATTGATCACAGACGGTTTGAAATCCTTTGACAGCTTTGGGGTTCGAAGCTGGATCAGCAGATCTACCATTTCCTTATATTCATCTGCAGTCTCAAATCCAAATATCTGTCTGTTGACATAATCCATGTAATCTGCCTGACGATCAAATACTCTTCCGCCTTCTGCCACCCTGTTTTCCAGTTCTTTTTTGGAAAGGGTCACTTTCTCACCCATATCTTTGTACAAGAAAAAGTCTTTGCCGATGCGTCTTCCATCTGTCAGACTGAAATACCATTTATCGAGCGGTTTATTTCGCTTTGCGCGGATTCCCATTCCGATCGTCAGATATGTTTCACTGTCTTTTCTTTTGAACTCAAGATAAAGATAACCAGTTCTCTCTTCCCTTCCATCATTTTCCTCAAGAAGATAGCTGCTCATTTTACGATCCCTTGAACCAAACGGATCAAGTCTCTCCGGACTCATATTTCCGTCTAATAGTAACGGCACAACACTCTGCATCGTTACCGATTTTCCGGAACCGTTTGAACCACGGAGAAGCATCCGCCCCTTTACAAAAGGAAATTCCTGTTCATCATAATACCAGAAATTGATCAGCCCGATTTTATTTGCCTGCCATCTACTGTTCATTTTCATTTCCTCCTGTGTAATCCTGCGGATAACTTCCCTGTATTTTTCCGACAAGCGGACAGATTTTTATCTGATGCATATCATCCACTTTTTTTATAAACATCCAGCGTTCCATTTCATCTGTTACGTTTTTTATAAACTCCCCTTCCGGCATATCCCGGTAAAGTTTCGCAAAACCAGATCCATATTCCTTTTTCACATCCAGGATCAGAGATTCAAACTCAATCTTATCAACAAGACTCATTTCTTCCGGCGTTATTTTCCACACCTTACCTTCTATTTTTTCTCTGATCTTTCCAAAGGCAAGCATTAAAATATCTGCCAGGGAATTGTTCTCCGGAAAAGCAGCTCCCATCCGGCAGTCCTGCCCGGATAAAAGAAATGCACTTCCCCGATGAATCTGTACATGACATTCAAAAAGCTGTTCTAATTCTTCAGAAAGCCTGTATCCGTAATATTTTAAATACTCGAAATCCTCCCCGGATCCATCTTCCCTGTACACTGCCGGTGCAAACAACAGTCTCTTATACACTCTGTGCCTTCTGGCTAATCCACGGTCCTCGTCCACTTCAAACCATTCACTTTCCCGGAAATCTTCCGGTTTTGTATACTCCATGATATCCCGGGAAAAATTTCTCATAAAATATTTGGATGCCCCTGTATTTTCATATAAGACCTCGCCCCCGGCATCATCCATAAACACATCATCTGTTCCATCCGTCACACGGACCATTCCCTGTTCCACAGTATAGCGGAGTACCCGGATGAGTTTTCTCCGGTTGTTGTACAATGTCCAGTCTGTGATCTCACCGGGCATCACCGCCGTCATATATTCCGTCAGCTGTGACAGTATAAACTGCTCCTGTGCATCTTTATCTTCCAGGAACATCAATAAAATACACAGATACACATATTCTTCTTTCGAAGAGAACTGGCCAATTCCCATAAACTGCTCCGGGATGACCGGTATCTTTTCCAGTTTTATCAGCAAAGAATTATCTATGATCTGACAGCCTAATTTATCTGTCACATATTTCCGGATCTCCCCGACTGCATCCCTGACCCTGTAATACAGTTCTTTATCTTCTGATTTCAGTATCCAGCGTCTGTTTAACAAAATTTCAAGCTCTTTCATACGCTCTCCTCCTGAAATACGATCCTCATCTTTGGCATGGTAAAATTGCCATCCTCACAATGCACCACACATTTTTCTGCCATATTACTTTTGTCTAAACGATATCTTCTGCCATCATCCGTCCTTGCAGAAAAATCAACCGACTCCATTGCATCTGAAATCCATTTTAAAAGTATTTCCCGGATTCTCGGCTCTAAAATGGGCAATGCAGAAAAGTCAATGGCTCCATCTTTTTCTAACATCTTTATTTTCTTTTCCTCTTCCTTTTGCTGCTCTAACATTTTCCTGCGTGTTTCTAATTTTTTTTCGGTTGATTCTATGATGGAACTTCTTTTTGTCTTTTCCCGGTATGTGCGCACTCTCGGTTTCAGTTCTATCTGAATCGGCTTTTCTTCATACACTCCCCGGTTCATGCTGTCCGTCTCTCTTACCTGATCCCCTGCGATATGAAATGTTTTTTCCATCCCAAAAACCATGGCAGACATTTTGTGTGCTTCCTCAAGATTTTCACATCTCATAAACATTTCAGCGACTTTTCTGTATTCCTCTTTGCGGTTTGCACCGAGTGCATTTTTTTCACTCAATTGTGCTGCATACCGCGTGATTCTTCGTATGATCTCATTTGTCACGTCAAAAAGTTTTGCTGCCTCATTTTCCTGTCCTTCACTGCCCACAAACCAGTCATAAATACTTTTAAAACGTCCCTCTGCCTTCTGCCGGATCATTTTTTCAGACACTTCCACTTCCATACGCGGAATCAAAAGCTCATATTCGACGATCTTATCAAATACCGCCTCGCGCATATCACTTTCCTGCGTTTTCAGACACTCCTCAATCACACCGACATTGCGCTGCAGACCTTTGATAAAACTGCGCAGATACTCAATCAGTCTGTCTTTAAACACCAGAAATTCCTTTGTGCGCATCATTTCCTCTGCCTTTACGCTGTTTAAGTCCCTGATATAATCCTGATAATTCTGATTCAGCCTCATAAAATCATTGTTTAAATCCGTCCACCATGTATAAACTTCATTCTTATCTTTCCCTGCCATCTCTGGAAAACGTTCCATATTTCTCCGTATCCGCTCAAGCAGCGTAGGTTCTAACGATGCCCCTTCAATAAAAAGATTTTCAAGACGGATCACAAGTCTCTCGATCTCGACACTGTATTCCGACATCTGATAACGGTACTTCTTATTTTTAAATTCTTCTATGGAGGACACTCTTCTTGTGTCCTGTATCGTGTTTAAATTTTTCCATTCCGTAAGCATCGTCAGATCCTGCTGGCACTGCTCGATTTTATACTCTGACCAGAACGGATCTTTTAACATTTCCTCATAAACTTCTTCTAAATACAGCCAGTATTTTAACTTTTCATAATTCTCAAAAAAAATGCGCATAATGCAACGATACCTGCTGACATTATCCGCATTTAAATATTTTGCCTCTGTGAGTGGTTTTAATAATTTATCTGATACCTGCAACGCGACATGTTCTCCTTTATCCATGATACGCCAGAACCAACTGCCTGATTCTGATATTTGTGGTATGTCTGAATCAGCTTCAACCGCCTGATTCCAGTTACTCTCCAACTTTTATTCCAATGTTTATATTATACTTACAAATTGAGACAGCCGCAAGAAAATTTTTGTTTCATTTTAAGATTTACAGATTTTCTGTTACAGTTCGCACTTCCAGTGTGACCAACAACAATTACAGTCTATGAAAAGTACCTCTTTGAGGCAGGGGGGCTGTAATCTCACAACAATATACACTACAGCACATAGCTTGACAGCCAATCGTCAAGCTTGCGTCTGAACAGTAGCGATTTTCTCTCAAATTCACTGTTTTACATAACTTACCAGCCATTAAGTTGTAAAGAATCTTTTGATATCACAATCCTATAAAAAAAAGACACTAAATTAATAGTGTCTTCCATACCTCAGTATAAATAGCGAGAAAGAGACTTGAACTCTTAACCTCCCGGGTATGAACCGGACGCTCTAGCCAGTTGAGCCATCTCGCCATATATTTATTTGAACAAAAAAATATTGATACCTTCAAAACTTCATACAGATTTCCGATTTTTTTCGAAAGTG
>ULUH01018357.1_pt1 | contig 12965 bp, 10 predicted proteins | sample 1958241 | NCBI WGS metagenome assembly ULUH01 (sample SAMEA4835753, study PRJEB28245) | human gut metagenome | biome: gut microbiome; material: fecal sample | place: Denmark | collected 2008 | reverse complement strand
GTTACCGGCGTGAAAGACCGTGTGTTCTTCGTCCGCCTTCAGGTGGGCGTCAATGCCAAGACTAAGCTCTATCGTTCCATCGACATGCCCAGCAGACTGGATACGGTCAGCTTCCGTGTCACCGGAGTCGATGAGGAAAACGGCATCGCACTGGGCTTCATCACCAGAATCATCAAACGCCATACCAGATTGAGGTAACCTTATGAAATACACTCCCAGCAGCCGAGATGCTCTTGACGCTCACTGCAGGGAGGTCATCCGGTCCTGCCTCAACATTGTGGAGCAGCATGGTGACACCTATGTCGCCATCCACAAGGACGACGAGATCGACTGCGTCGTCCTTGTCTCCATGATTCGAAGCTATCCCATCATGTCCATCATTGTCGCTGACAAGATCCTGTTCGCAGACATCAATGCCGATCAGATGTATGGCGTTGCGAACGAACTGAATCTGGACTCGGTCACAGGTTGGCACTCCGTCTTCCTGGCAGATGACAGCATGATCTACATGTACCGGCAATGCCTCTGGCTTTCGATGAATCTGACCTACGAAGACCTCCTTGCCATGCTGAAAGAATGCATCAGCGAATACAAGCGCGGCAAAGGCCGCCTTACTACCGGTGATCATCCGACTAACCCGGTCGCATGACACCCACGAACAGAAAGGATCAAGATCCATGAAGGAAAAAATCACTTCCTTGGTGCTTGTTCTCGTCGTTGCCATGTCCATGACGGTGGGAGCAAGTGCAGCATCGTACATTCCGGACGATGTGACCTATCAGAATCTCAACGGGCAGCAGCTCGCGATCAAGACCTATACGCTCCTGCCCGACCAGGATCCTGCAGATCTCTATGAAGAGGACTTCGAGCATGATGGCTTCCTGTACTCCATGAGTGACATCATCAAAGAAGAGCAGCACTTCCAGGAAGAGAATCTGCACACCGAGGTCGTCACTGTCACAACTGCCAGTAAGAACCTTGAAGATATCCTCGCAGAGCTGAAGCCCACGATCGAGTTCGACGACGGCATTTCTTCCGGCACTCTGTCTCTGGACCACAGCACGATCAAGACGGAGGCAGCCGGCTACAAGAGCAGCTCCTACACTGTCACCGCAACCAAGAACTACACCGGCCTCGATCGAAATGATTCTTCTTACATCGATAAGACTGTAGAGAAGAATGGCAGAACCCTGAGCCTGTCCAATGTGACCTGGAGCGTGGAGCGTACGGCGCTGGTAGGCGATGAACTCGTTCCCGCCACCTATTCCGCAGTCGCTACTTATTCCGGCACTGCCAGCTCCACTGTCGCAACCGGATACATTACGACCGCTGAGTACAAAGGCACCGTCGTCTCTTCCGGCATCTCCAGCATCCTTTATACCGTAACCTACCTGGGCACCGAGATCGTTCCTGTGGAAGAGGAACCCACTTTCAATGGCTCGATCGTGGTGATCCCCGTTATCGGCGGAACCATTCTTTTGGCCACTTTGTTGTTGCTCGGCCTTCTGCTTCGTAAGAATACTACAGTTTACAAAGCGACGGGCAAAGGCAACGAGTATGAAAAGTGCGGCCGACTGCGTCTGAAGACCAAAGACCCCGAACTTCGTATCGATCGCCTGAAGGATATTCCGGAAGGTATGATCGCAGTCGAAGTGGATCAGGCAGTCGCAAAGAAGCTGTTCGGCCAGACCATCGCCATCCACTGCTATGACAACACAGTCGAGCATACTGTTGGCACGGTCAATGGCCAGTACTGGTTCAAGGTCGATATCGGCACTCAGGAAGGTGAACCCGATACTGAGGAGGAACCCGTATGAAACTCAAACGCATTTTGACCCTGTGCTGCATGTTGACTATGGCCCTCGGCATGGCGAGCTCTGCCAGTGCCGCAGACTACTCGTTCGAAACCTCGGCCAATCCCGTCTACTACGGCAGCACCAACTACGAGGATCTGTATGATGTCGGCTACAACTACGGTGCCCGCAACCAGATCGACTACGATATTCCAGAAATCCAGTACGGCCTAAGCCAGGAGTTCCTGGAGACCTCGCTCAATAACCCCTATCTGAGCAGCGGTATCCAGTATGGCCTGAGCGGTGGATCCGCAACGACTGTATATCCGGAGTCCGATTTCAGCAATTCCAGCATCATCTCTGGTGGCAGCCTAATCGAAGTTCCGTATCAGCCCTCTGTCACCATTACTGATCTGAAACAGAAAGATGGCAGCATCGGCAAAGTCTCGATCGACCGTGTCAGCCTGAGCTGCAAGGTGTATGAAGGCGCTACTGACAGCTCAATGTCCAAAGGAGCTGGTCACTATACCTCGTCTGGCATCTATACCGGCAACATTGGTCTGTTCGGCCACAATCGTGGCAGCCATGCCTATTTTGCTAAGCTGAAGAATGTGAAGATCGGTGACATCGTGGAGTACAAGACCGCGATCGGCACCAAGACCTACCAAGTGACTTTTGTCGGGTCCATCTCCTATACCGACTATTCGTACCTGAATGAGATGGGAGATAACCGAATTACCTTGATCACTTGTATCGCTAACCAGCCCTCTCTGCGTCTGTGCGTGCAGGCAGTAGAGATTCGATAAATGAACTGGAGGAACACTATGAAAACCAATAAGCCCCGCAATCGTGAGAGTCGTACCAAGCCCATCCCCACCGAGTCCAGCGTAGCCATTCGGCTGCGCCTGCCTCGCGAGTCCTATGACCAGATGAGAGATCTGGTTAAGAACAGGCGGGCAACCAAGGAAGACATCTTCCTGCGTGGCCTCCAGGCCTACTGCAATCAGTAATTCATCCCTACGCCTTTCCCCCGCAGAGAGTGGCTGGAATACACTTGATGAGGTGAAAGAAAATGAAGAGAATCGGATCCTTTATCGCCGGTCTTCTGGTCGGCACCATGCTCTTTGGCGGCTCCGTGGCCTATGCGGCCGGCGTCGTTGCTGAGCTGAGCAGCCATCGGTTCTTTGTCGATGGTCAGGAAGTGAAGATGACCGCATACGCTATCAACGGCAACAACTATGTGATGCTCCGCGATATCGGCAAGGCGGTTGGTTTCAATGTTCATTGGGACAGCACCAACGGCTGTGTCCAGATTGAGAGCGATAAGCCGTATACCGGCACAGCTCCCGCGAAGACGCAGAGCGTGGCAGTGGGAGCTAAGAAAGCTGACTACACACAGGCGGATGTCATGCCCGAGCCCAAGGCGGGCGACAAGATCCCCTGCAGCGACGGCTATGTGTATGAGATCACCGATGTGAGCAAGTACCAGAACAGTATGTTCGCTACGCAGGAAACTGACACCCTGCCGGACCCCACCTGTGACTGGAGCCTGCTGGATCAGCCGACTCTGCCCGAACCCGAGGCGAACCACTTCACTTCCGGTGGTAAGGAGTACATGTTCGTGCGCAACCTCTTTGAGACCCGTCGCATGCAGTACACCCTCTATAACGCCATCGGCGACAATCCGCAGACCTGGCAGAACGGAAAGCCCGTAACCAGAGCGGATGGCAGCCCTCTTGTGACCGTGAAGCTGTCTATTCCCAAAAGCGTGGCAGCCAACAGCTTCTGGCCCTGGCGTTCCGACCAGATCGTCGAACTTTTCAATTCCTGCCCTCCCGGCGAGTACGCCTTTGAGGCATGGGATGTCTATTGTGACGGAGCCTTCCAGTACACGGAATATTACATCTCCGTAAAATGAAAACTGAATATTGTTCCCTGCGGAGGCAGTGTGCTGAAATACGCACACTGCCTTTTTCCATACCGATCCAACCCAAGAATGCTTTATGCATTCACGATAATAAGCACGGAGGTCAATCCAAATGAAAAAACGAGTTGTTTCGATGCTTCTCGCAGTTGTCATGATGCTTGGTATGTTTCCAGGCACAGCTCTGGCAGCCGGTTCTGTCGAAGAGGCGCTTGGAGAAGTCAACATCTACAACGGCGAGCAGAAGCTCAGTTACCTGTCGATCAACGGCAGAGTGCGTGAGCTGATCTATACCTACTACAACTATGTGGATCGCAACGGTCAGACGAAAGAAATCCCTGCGTACTGCGTCAACCCCAATATCAAGGGTGTACCTCAGACTGTTGCTCCCGGTGAGAGCATCAAGTACCTCGCCAACGAAATCGGCAGTGATCCCAAAGTCATGGGCATCATTGCAAATGGCTATCCCCATCGCAGTCTGAGCGAACTCAAGCTGGAGAATAAGTATCAGGCATACTATGCGACCAAAATGGCGCTCTGGGCGTACTTGCTGCCCAACTGGGACATCAACAACATGAAGGTCAACCCCAATCTGACCGGAGTGGAGCTGGAGCGTGCCAATAAGATGCTGGCAGCCGTGAAGGATATCTACCGTCGCGGCACCGTATGGAGCACTGCCCTTTCTCCTAATGTCACGGTGGAAGCCGACCAGGAGACCGCCTATCCTGCAACCATCAATGGTCAGGAATATCTCCAGCAGATCTTCACGGTCACTTCTGAAACCTGGGTGTGCAACTACGCTGTAAATGTTGCCTTTAGCGATCCCTCTGCGGTTCCTGCCGGCACGAAGATCGTTGATATGGACAACAAGGAAATTGATGTCATCACCACCAAGGCCATCGGAAAGGGATATGCCGGACAGTTCAAGGTCCTGTATCCTGCCAGCGCAGTCGATGGACAGAGCGGCAGCGTCCAACTGAGCTTTCGTACCAATGTCTATAAGTACGCCATCTACTACGCTGTGTGCGCCGAGAAAGACAAGTATGGCAACCTGCAAAATTACATGTGCGATACCGATCCGACCACGCCTCTGGCTCTGACGGCATACAGCAACTACACCGACACCCCTGAAGAGGAACCCACCGAGACCAGCATGAAAATCCTCAAGTACGAGGAAGGCACGACCATCCCCCTGAAGGGCGCGATGTTTGAAGTGGTTGATCCCGAAGGCGCATCGGTCGGAACCTTTGCCACCAACTCCAAGGGCCAAATCGTTATTCCTCTTACTCTGGCCGGCAACTACACCGTCTATGAGTGCGAAGCCCCTAATGGCTACCTGCTTAGCGAGGAACCCGCCCAGAATGTCAAAGTTGAGTACGGCAAGCAGGCTACGGTGACTTTTGAAAATGCTCCGTATGGCAACCTAATGGTGAAGAAGTACTCCGACTCCGGTATGCAGCTGCCCGGTGCCGCGATTCGAATCGAGCACATTGAGTCCGGTGCCGTATATACCGGAGAAACCAATTATGCCGGTACTGCTGTTTTCACCGAGATCAAGCCTGGCGCTTATCGCATCCAGGAGATCGCAGCGCCTGCCGGCTATATCAAATCCGATGAAGTCTATACTGCAACCGTCATCTCCGGCGACACTGTGGAAATTCCTATCGTGAACGAGGAGAAACCCGGCCTGCGTGTGATCAAGTATGACTCTAAGACTCACGAGGCTCTGCCCAATATCTCCTTTGAAATTTCCAAAGATGCACAGTCTCTGGGCACCTTCCAGACTGATGAATTCGGCGAGATCCTGTTAACCGATCTGGAACCCGGCACCTACCTTGTAAAGGAAGTCGCTACCGACTCCTCTCACATCATCAATTCCACACCTCAGCAGATTGAGCTGGAAGGCTCCGATGGCATTCTGGAGTTGATCTTCTTCAATGATCAGAAGCCGGGTATCCATCTTGTAAAGCTGGACAGCACCACCTTGGAGCCTCTGCCCAACGCACGGTTCCGTATTGAGCTTGTCGGTGGCACCTTCTCCAAGGAGTACACCACCGACGCAAATGGCGAGATCGACCTGACCGATCTGGAGCCTGGTGCCTACAAGGTGACGGAGCAGGCCGCGCCGGATGGCTACCTGATTGATGACGCCACTCGTGTCATCCAGATTAACGGTAACGAAAATGCCCAGTTCGTGTTCACCAACACCCAGAAGCCCAGCTTCCGTCTGGTGAAGCTGGATAGCTACAGCGGCCTCGGCCTCGCTGGTGCGACCTTCAGAATTGCGCAGATTGAGGACGGCTCGCATTACCTGGATCGCGTAACTGACACCAAGGGCGAAATCAACATCTCAGATCTGGAACCCGGCATTTACTCCGTGGTGGAGATGGATGCTCCGGAAGGATATGTGAAGGACTCCCGTGAGTATCATGTGGAGCTGTTCCCCGGTCAGAACAGCGAACTGGTCGTTTCCAATGATCGGATGCCCAATTTGGAGATCCTAAAAACTGATGCCATTACTGGAAAGCCTGTCGCCGGTGTGACCTTTACCGTCAAGCGTGTGGATTCTTCCACACTGACCACCGTGACCTCTGACGGGAATGGCCGCTGCTATCTGGAAAAGCTGATGCCCGGTGTCTATGAGATCTGGGAGCAGTCAGTACCCGATGGCTATCTGCTCAACGAAGCACATCAGATGATCACGCTGTTTCCCAACAGGACTGGCACCGTCCAGTTCCAGAACTATCCCAAGCCCACCCTGACAGTCAATAAGATCGACAGCATTACCGGCGATCCCATTAAGGGTGCGAAGTTCAATGTTACTTTCCGTTCCGATAAGACCTCTACCGGTGAGATTCGTGATCTTGGTACCTACTACTCGGATGAGAACGGTCAGTTCTTCATCGATAAGCTGGATGACGGCTGGTACACCATCACCGAGCTGGAGCCTGCTGCGGGCTATTCCATCAAAGATCCCACTTCCCAGCAGGTCTATGTGGAAGCGGGGCGCGGCAAGGTCGTCACTTTTGAGAACACCCCCCTGAGCGCCATCATCGTCAAGAAGGTAGACTCCAGCACCGGTGATCCTCTTCAGGGTGCATGGTTCCGCGTGCGGTTCCTTGGCGGCACCTCCGGTACTGGAGGCACAGTCATCGCTGAGCGTCAGACTTCTTCCAACGGCACTTTCATCCTCACAGGTCTGAAGGCTGGCACCTATGTCGTTGAGGAGATCTCCGCACCAGACGGCTATGTGCTGAGCGAAAACGATATTCAGACGGTATATTTGAGTGGCAACGAACAGGATGTCATCACCGTCACCTTCGGGAATGAGGCCAAGGGTAGTGTCCTGATTAAAAAGATTGATGCAATTACCCGCGAGCCTCTGTCCGATGTGGAATTCATGGTCACAGAGTCCAACGGCACCGTCGTGGGCAACAGAAACGGTAAGTATGTAACCGATAGCGTCGGCACCATTCTGATCGATGGCCTTGATCCCAACACTACACTGGTCATCAAGGAAGTGCGTGCAAAATCCGGCTATGTCCTGGACGACACGCCACAGACCGTCAAAGTGCGCTCCCACGAGGTCGTGACGGTGGAGTTCCGCAATCAGCCTCTCGGCGGCCTGCGCATTGTGAAACTGGACAGTGTTACTCGCAAGCCTCTGGCAGGCGTTGAGTTCCGTATGGCTTACGCCGATGGCAGCTATGTGCCTGATGAAGGTGGCAAGCTGTCTTCCAACGGGATCTATCGGACGGACGAAAACGGTGAGATCTTGATCAGCGGCATCGTTGGCACGCTGGTCGTCACAGAGACGAAGACCATCTCCGGCTATGTGATCGATGAAGAGACCAGATCCCAGACCGTCGTAATCGATCCCGATGATCTTCAGACGCTGACCTTCTATAACAGACCTGCTGGTGGTCTCCAGATCATCAAATCTGATGAGGATACCGGCGCACGCATCAAGGGTGTCAAATTCGAGGTTCGGAAGATCAACGGCGAGATCCTTGACACCTACACGACTGACCGCAACGGTGTCATCAGCATCCCCAATGCGGAGAATGGATGGTATACCATCACCGAGCTGAAGGCAGCCGAGGGCTACGAGCTGGATGCCACGCCCGTCAATGTCTGCGTCAAGGACGGTGAGACCACCACGGTGGAGATCACCAATCAGCGCATGGCGTCGATTATGATCCATAAGGTCGATGCGGCTACCGGCGAGGGTATCTATGGTGTCAAGTTCGTCCTGTACGATGCAGGCAAGAATCCCATTGGCGAGTATGCGACGGATCAGGATGGCTACATCTACATTGATGACGAGCTGACTCCCGGCAAGTACTATATCCGTGAACTGGAGGCGGCCGAGGGCTACATCCGCGATGAGCAGTACAAAACCGTCTATGTTGAGGCGGGTAAGTGCGCGCAGATCGAATGGGAGAACAGCGCTGTAACCGGTCAGATCCAGGTCCGCAAGTATAGTGCTGACGATAACCTCGTCACTGGCCAGCGCGCCGGCTCTGCTCTGGAAGGTGCGGTGTTTGAGATCACGCAGGCCCGTTCCGGTAAGGTCGTGGGCTATATTGTGACCGATGCACGCGGCGTCGCCGCTTCCGATCCTCTGCCTCTGGGCCGCTACTTTGTTACGGAGGTGTCCGCACCCAAGTACTATCAGCTCAGCAGTGAGAAGATGGAGGCCGAGATCGAGTATCCAAACCAGATCATCAAACTCTCCGCCTACAACAAGTCCGCCAATCTCGGCGTGACCATTAAGAAGACCGGCAACCGCGAGGTACAGCCCGGACAGGTCATGAGCTATGACTTCTCCGGTATCGGCAACACCTCCAATGTTGCGCTGAACAGTTTCTTCTGGCATGACCGTATTCCGACCGATGCCACACGCGCAATCAGCGTGACCACCGGTACCTACAATGCGAGGCTTTATTACAAGGTCACCTTCAAGACCAATCTGAGCGATTACCGGACTCTGGCCAGCAACCTGCTGACCTCCAACAACTACTCTCTGAGCCTCAATGCAGCAACCCTCGGCCTTGCTCAGGGCGAGTATGTCACGGATGTCCGGTTCGAGTTCGGCACCGTGCCCAGCGGCTTTGCGTCCGTGGTGAAGCCCACCATGCGTGTGCAGGTGCTTGGCACCGTGAGCAACGGCTACCAAATCATCAACAGAGCTGATGTGGGTGGTCAGTACCTCAACGAGTGGCAGACGGCCAAGGCCACCTGGGTCACCACCGTCTGTCGCTTCAACAACAACCCGCTTCCCAAGACCGGATATTGATCTCGAGAGAGGTCGTTTCCTATAACCCCCGCCAGCCCCGGAGCTCACGCTTCGGGGCTGATCTTTTGAACATGAGGAGAGTATTATCATGAGCAAGTTTTTACCTATTGGTACCAAAGGCGAGCTGCTGAACAGCGACATGATCGCCCGCATCATTCCCAAGGAAGATGGCGGATGCATCATCCTCACCAAAGATGGTCAGCACTTCCACAGTGAGATCGACCTTCACGACGAAGTCAATGACTACAACTCCATTCGTTCCATCATCCCTTGCCAGGGCGTCAGCGCTGTCTATCTTGATGATGATGGCGACAGCGAAATCTGCCCCTGCGCTTTTGTGATGCTGATGTCTGACGGCAAAATTGAGCCTTTCGTCTTTGCAACAGACAAAGACATCGAGCGAATCGCCAATAAAGGCCATACCGGTTTTACCGGATTCGTTCCAACCAATTAAATAACGAAGGCCGCTGCTCCGGCAGCGGCCTTCTATTCCAAAACAAGTGGAGGAATGTCAAACATGGGTAGATTTATCAACCTCGGTATCGCGATTGTCAACACCAGCTACATTATCCGTGTGGAGATGGAATCCGATGGCAGAGCGGAAATCTATATGTCCGATGGTACGATGTTTCGCTGCGATCACTTCGATGCCTCCCAACTATATGGCACAAATGAAAAGAAAGAGGGTGCGACCTCGTTGCATCTGCAAGAGGAACTCCGATATGACCAATCACACTCCATGTCTACTTGATGAAGCAGCAACCTTCATGAAAGTACAATACCTCTCTTACCTGCGGTTCCTGTCCACTGACGGTCGATCCCGTTTAGCCGCATTTCTTGAGACTTTTGATGCCGCAGAATACACACTTTTTTAGTGGAATGATGCCATTGAATACTTGAAAGCTGGAGTGAAACAGCAGACCGCGCAGGTGGCTCGTGCACAACTCCTACGCGCCCTTAGAACCACCTGATGGCTCTATATCAATATTGCATAGGTGGACATGTTCAACCAAACACCCAGAACTGGCATTTCCATCATGTGCGCCCACTATTTCTATTCGGACGAAGGAGGATCAAATATGCCCTGGATTATCAGCAATGGAAAAAGCTATGTGGAGATTATCGGCAACAATCAGATGATCACCACTGCCTATATCGATCGCGCGCATACATTCAACAATAAGAAGACGGCAGAGAAATACTGCTCTTTGCTGCCAAAGGCGATGAAAAACCTGAAGTATAAGGTCATCTTCATCTCAAACCCCAATCCCGAAAATCCTGATCTGCAACTGGAGCTACTGACGCCTGAATTCTACCTGACACGGCTGAAGAATTTCAGCGATTTCATTCACACCATCCAATGCCAGAGAGAAACACTGGTGACCGGCCAGCGGAAGGCGGAGCTGGAGATTGAAGACATCGAGCACGCAGCGGAGTTCTATAACCTGGATGCCTCACATGGATACCAACTCTATAAACTTCTGCACGATGCCCGTGTGCGCCGGCGCAAGTGCAAGAATGCAATCGCTTGGATCGATTTCATCTTAGAGCAGCGCCCTGAGCGGTTTGTGGAGAACGATCCATCAGCTCGCATTGTGGGCACTCGCTCTCGCGATTATGCGCCACGAGCCCTGCCTGAACTCTTTGAGTGGGAGAACGAAGGACAGACCAGTATCTCGGTCAGTTAATTGTCGGCGCCAATGGACAGAAGCCCTTGAATATGGTATTCTAAGCGCAAGAAAACATCAGTTTTTGCAGTATTTAGCTGTACCGTGACCCGTGGAATAGGGGGCTTTTATGAATAACCAGGCATACGATGATACAGCGACTCGGAACCCGAGAAAAGCATATACCGACTATGAGAACAGTACTTATACTGTTGTTTCGAAGGTGGCTTATTTAATCGGAGTCCAAAAGCGCATTTTTGAAAACGAATATGAACCACCAAAGATGGAATGGTATGAGAAATTACACGCAGACAAGAATGCCCGCATCGTGCGCAACCTCTGCATGATTCGAACGGCTTTGGAACTCAATTTTAAAGCCATCAATAACCGTATGCGTTTCGATATGTGCAATCTCCACTCGCTTCCAGAGTATGTTCCGCAGGATAGCCTGAACGAACTCTTGCAGGATGGTATTACGATTGTTAGATCCAGAGCTTTGCCTGCCGAGTATATTGTAGATATCAATAAGCATATCAGCAACCGCATTAACAACTGCAAGTCGCTGTTTCCATTATGGCTGAAGTGGGAATATGTCCGGAAGCTCTTCCTCATGCCGGATGGCCTCAACAAGAAGGGCATCAAGGCAGCAGCGGCAGATTATTACGCCAACAAAAATAAGTACCCGTACCAAGTCTATATCAATTGGTCCTACATGGACTCTGGCAACATCCTCTACAATGACAAGAAGTTTGTTTCGCTTCTATATGAAGCCAATGAGGATTATTTCACAGACTTGAGCAAAGTGTCTGATGCCGGTAACCTCACAAAGGCTGGTATATACAAGTTCCTGGACAAGAGTGAGCGCGTCGTCGTTGTGGTGGATTGTGAAAACTCCGATCCCTACAAACTGTACGCAACCTTGAACAATCTTAATCAGGAAGCACTACTCAATAAGATTTGTAAAATCATCCTCTATGATGATATTCATACCACATCGGCGTGGAAGATTTTGGAGCGCTTCACCCAAATTCCAATTGAGCATGTCCTGATCGAACGCATCAAAGAAAACAAGTCACTTGTTGACATCCGTTTGACCACCGGGACCTGCCGTGAGTATTATCAGAACAATGTGGACTCGTTCATTCTTGTATCCAGCGACTCCGACTATTGGGGGCTGATTTCGGCAATGCCGGAGGTTCGGTTCTTCGTGATGGTAGAAAGCGAGAAATGCAGTCCGACCATCAAAAATGCGTTGATCAATGCCGGCATTTCTTATTGCTATATCGACGATTTTTGTACTGGTAACAGTAATGATATCAAGGTTGCGGCAGTACTTCGCGAGGTTCGCCAGAAACTCGACCAGGCATTTCACCTTAATGTTCGAGATATTCTGGATGAGGCCTGTAGGGCGACCAGAGCTGACATGACGACCGCAGAGAAGAACCAATTTTATGACAAGTACATTAAAACCATGCATGTTGATATCTCTCCCAACGGGGAAGCAACGATCGTGCTTGGAAAATAGTCCCGCATATTGGAACGAGAGGCTTTGACCCTCTCGTTCTGTTTTTGTTGCTATTAAACCAGCAGTTCAATGACAACTTCAAAAAACAGGGTTATCATGATATCAACGACAAGAACAAGGAGTGAGCGATATGAATCTCAAAGAAGCTTTCCGCTTTCAGAATAAGCTGCAGTCCATGATGGCCGATGCGCAGAGCATCCTCGGCAACAATGGCAACATTACCAAGGTGCAGAACACCTATCTCCGCCACAAGGTCATGGCAGAGGCGGAGGATGAGGTCACTATGGAGGCTCCTTCCACCGAGTATAGCGAGAATATCACCGAGATGGCAGAGTTCCTGCTGTTCCTCCTGGACGAGCGGGAAAAGTTGAGCGCCGCAATCCATCAGGCGAAGGGATCTCTTCCTCTTGGCGCTGGCCTGGATGGTGAAGTGAGCCTCAATGGGAAGCGCCAGGAGATTGCCACTCTGCTCCGTCACATGGCCGGCCTGCGCAATGGCGAGGTTTTGATCTCTAACGGGGGAGTCGGCTATCGGTTCAACAACGAGGGAAATCAGGTCTCCTACCGCTGCGATGTCAAGCGTGTGACCACCATCAATTTCGATCGCAATAAGATCCGGAAGATGTGCGCTAATCTGAGCAAGAAGTCCGATGAGACCTCTGCCACTCTGGATGCTGCGTTAGTTAACACCCCGGTGGAGTATGAAGCTCCGTTCGATGTGAACGAGACTTTCGCGGAGGCTTTTGAAGCGCATATG
>ULUH01003748.1_pt1 | contig 13006 bp, 25 predicted proteins | sample 1958241 | NCBI WGS metagenome assembly ULUH01 (sample SAMEA4835753, study PRJEB28245) | human gut metagenome | biome: gut microbiome; material: fecal sample | place: Denmark | collected 2008 | reverse complement strand
TACAGAATGTATACATTTGCCAAAAGTCAGTATTTACGCGGCTTGTAGCCGTTTTGGCAGTCTTGTTTTTAGCTGTATTGCTAACCACTTGGCAACCATCTGGCAACCAAACGGCAACCAAAGAAAAAACCCCAGCTTTTCAGATTACATAAAGCCAATTAGTACGCAACTTTTCTCGGAAAAATCTTCATCAGATCATCAGCCATGTACACGATATCTCGACCATACAGAGACAGAAAATCCGCAACTATCTCTTCTGTGTGCATATCCATGTGACAGTCATTCTCGAAGCTGTAAACGTGCGTCAGTTCATGACATAGTACCTTGTCTGTCATTCGGTCTGACAGATTATCCGCAATCGTTACCGTTTTGGTCGTATTGTCGGTAACTCCAAGAGTGTATACACCGTCCGACCGGCGCAGTTCTTCGCTATTCGGTCTTACATATTGCAGCATCCAGTTATTTCCATTTACTGTAAATATCATATAATCAACTCCCAAAAGGCTATGAGCATTGCACCCATAGCCTTTATTTTTACATTTTGCTGACAAGGACTGATAATTTGGACTTTGCCATATTCATTTCTTCCTGCGACATTCCTTTCATCAGATTCAGCAGATCATCCGACATTTCTTTCATGTACTTCTCCAGCTCACGCATTTTTGCTTCTTTGTCCTGCGGTTCATTTCCTTTATGCAGTTCTTTCGATTCCGTGTAAGCCCTCTTTGCGCTTTCATACCGGCTTTCAGTGTGCGTAGGCTCTGTATAGTACATTCGACCATTTCCCTTATCCATATCACGGCTGTATTCCATATCGCGATAACGCTCTGGTGTCATATGCCAGTACGGCGGTTCCTCATATCCTCTTCGGTATGTTCCGCGACCTTTTGGCGCAAATCTGCCATCTGCATATCTATAGTGATCGTAGAATCTTCTTCCGTCATCTTCTCCGTATTCTTCTTTCAGTTCACGAAGCAACATTTTGTCGTACTCTTCTTTCTCTTCATCAGCTTTTTTCATAGCCTTTACGATTACTGCTTTATACTCTGCTTCGTTAAGGTCTTTAATCATATCTACCACTTGTCCCATTTCGCAAGTGTCAACATTTTCTGCGCCTTTTTCAAGTTCACATAATGCCTTTTCGGCTAGACATTCAATCATTTTGTGCATTCTTTCAATGTGCATAATATCACCCCCTACGCTTCACGAACCGCAATCAAATTACTGTTCTGAACCTCAATAGCCTGTGTAGATGTATTCTGCACAGATACTGTACTGCAACAACCGCAAGGTACGTCGATGTAGGCTTGGGCTGATACGTTGAACAGATTTTCTACCGCTGCCGGTGTTACAACCATTCTTGTTGATTGCAAAGGCTCGCCATCTACCGCAAGTGCAAGTGAAATAGCTCCAACCGTACCGCCTGTTGGTATCTGAATATTTCCACTAAACGATACAAGAAATCTTGCTCTGCACTGGTTTGTGATACCTCTTAACTTGACAATTCCGCTTCCCTGTCTATGAACAATACACCTGCTACCGCATACTGGTGTTTCTGTAAAAGCAACATCTTCTCCTGCGGCAACTGTTTGTAATGCAATTCCTGTAAATTCTGCCATAATAATATACCTCCTTACTTTAATTCGCTTATTGATTTTTGAACATTGGTTTCAGAATCGCCTTTACCTGATTTAAGAGTTTCAACCAAGGTTTCCATATAATCTTTTTTTGAAAGCTTATCCATCGTTTCTGTGATTTCAGAAACAGTTTTAAGCTCATTTACACTAAGTTTCTCGAAATCAATATTCTTGATCGCTTCGATAAATTTCTCTTTAATTTCATCCATGTTGTTACACCTTCCTATCCATAAAATAAGGGCAAACATTATAGTCTGCCCTTGGGTTATAAGTAATACTGCGTAGCAGACATAATTGAGTTAAACTCAATTAAGATACTCAATTATTCTGTTGTAATTAGCATCCGCAACTCTGATTACATCCGCATCCATAAGCGTACGCATTTGGATTTGGAACGACATATGCCGGGACTGCCGGTGGATTTACAGAATTGACGATCTGCTGTGTCTGTGCCGTCATTGCAGTAGTCAGAAGTGCATTCTGTCTGTCCTGTGAAGCAGAAAGTTCAAGCTTCTGTACCTTATCTCTCAAATCCGCATTTTCTTTTGCACATAAGTAGTCAAGAATTGCTCTTGTTCCTGCCTGCTGGCTGTCGATGATGTCTCTTGTGTTGCTGTTCATTGTGTTCTGCAATGCGCAAGTGTTGGTTGCCATGTTGTAGTTCACGTTCTGGATAGCTTCACGAGTTTCACAGCAGCAGTTTGCAAGCTGCGCCTGCAATGCATTTGTGTTCTGCATATTTGCGATTGTGTCAGCGTTGATTGCCTGCTGGATACCATAGCCCGTCTGCATGATATTTGTGTTGATTCCGTTGAAACCTGTAAGCATACTGTTGTTTACAGCGTAGAATCCATCACACAGACCATTTGTGATTCCGTCAAGTTTGCTGATAACTGCTGAATTATCAAATCCGCGCTGAATATCTGCCTGTGTAGCTGCTGTCGCAACATAGCCACCGCCATTATTGCCACCCCAGCCGCCAAATCCGCCATTACCCCATCCAAAGAGCAATGCGAATACAACGATAATCCAGAGCCAGCCGCCATCGCCGCCCCAACCGTTGTTTCCATTTCCGTCGATATTCGCTACAAGCGGAACCGACGCGCAATTTCCTGTGTTGAACATATTAGATACCTCCAAAAATATTTTATTCATAAAGAGGTCACCCAGGTATTGTGCACAAACCTCTAATATGCTGTTACATACCCATTCTGCTTTTTATTTGATTTATCATTTCATCCGGGTTTATTCCTTTTTCCCGACATAGGTTACGTGCCATTTTTTCTATTCCTTTTGTGTCTCCACTTTGAGCCATTCCGATAGCATTTTTAGCCATCGGGTTTTGCATAACTTGGCTATTTCCTATCATGCTCTGCAAAAACTGTTGTGGGCTTCTAAACGCTTGAAAAAAATTCATAAAACCACCATCCTATTACTTTTTATGACTAATCTATGACTAAACTTGGACTAAACTTGGACTAATCTTGACTAACTTTTGTTCTTGCATTAGTCTTAGTCAAAGATTTCTCGTCAATTTTCCTTTCCAGTTCTTCCATTTTGGAAAACAGGGTATCAAAGTGTTTATTAAATACCTCTGTGACTTCGTCTGATAGCCCTATTTTCAATTTTTCTGTATCTTGCGTGGGATTGGAAGGGCACGAATCTGAAACAGGCTTAAAAAGCCTTGTAACGATTTTGCCATTTGCATCCCAACTTTTTGCATATATCTCCGACAGATCTTGTGTAGGGAAAAATGCAACTGATCCGTCCATTGGCACATCATTTGCGGTAATCATATCTGCTGACTGTACCACTCTTCCGTTTATTCTTTGCGCCGCCTGCTGCATATATGACGGTTGCTGGTACTGCTGTACTGCCGGCTGATTATAAAGCTGCGGCTGCGGCTGCATATAGTTCTGGTAATAATTTGGATTTGGATAAGGTTGCATAGCGCTCCTCTCTTTCTACTTTTTCGGCTTCGATCAATATATTTGTTTCATCCTGTGTCAAAAATACATCTTTATTCGGCATCCCCATCTGACTGAAATTCATCAGCATTTTTCTTTTCCTCTTCTTCCAGTATTGTCTCAATGCCATGCACAATGTTTGATTGTGTTTGAAGATCAAGCATCTGCATATCCGGCATTGCAAATATCTTTTCTAAAATTGCGTCTGAAAACATAACTATCAACTCCTTATGTCTATATTTTTGCGCATAAAAAAAGAATGTGGTTCTCACATTCTTATCAATTTATTCTCATATGCATAAGGCTTTTTCTGTGTACCAGTCATGTACCAATTATGTACCAATTTTTATAAAAATACGTGAAAATATATAAAAATATACAATTTCACAAAAACTCAAAAAACTCAATAAAATAGGTATTTGTAGCAATATATTAAACCACGTAAATTTATATAAAAAACGTCAATTAACTACGATTCCTAATTTCATTTCAACTTTCTCCTTACCAGAAATGCCTGTTTTATCGCATTTCTTTGTCTTTGTTTTATTTTTATGTACCAATTATGTACCAATTTTACACAACTTTTAGTGCTTTTGCCACTTTTTCAATTTCTATTTTCTTCTGGTCGTCTGTCGTGTGCACATACAGATTCATGGTTATTCCGATATTTGAATGCCCTAAAATCGTTTGAAGAGTTTTCGGCATCATTCCAGCTTCTATACATCTCGTAGCAAAGGTATGACGCAATACATGCATCGAGAATCTAGGAATTTTTGCTTTATCACAGATTTTGAATAACGCCGTGTCATATGTGCTGTTCTTGACAGGTGCTCCGGTCTTGCACAAAAATATTCTGTCTTTCCATTGCATTTCGACAAATTTCAGACGCGCGTTTTTCTCTTTTTGCTTATTCAAGATATAAATTGCTTCATCTGTCAGCGGTATAGTCCTGTACCCGGATTTGCTCTTTGGCTGTCCCTCTCTCCATTCGCCTGTTGAATGCCTGTATTCCAAACTTCTGCTAACCGTAAGTGTTCTGCCTTTAAAGTCTATATCTTCCCACTTTAAGCCTGTAAGCTCCCCAGTTCTCAATCCAGTCTGTAGAATAAATCTATATTGATATTCATAAGACATACCGGAAGCATATTTTAAAAATCTTTTCTGCGCTTCTATTGTGAGTGCTTCTTTCTTAACGGATTCTTTCCCTATATCAGATATAACAGCCCTTGTGCACGGATTTTTTCTTATTACATCGTTGTCAAATGCATATTGCAGCATATTGTACAATGCTATTCTCGTTTGATATATTGTCGATTTTCTGTATCCTTCATCATCCATTTTGTTAAATATTTGCTGACAATGAATACTGTTTACGTCTCTTAGTAATTTATTTCCTATTATCGGCTTTATATTTCTGTTATAACGCTCTCTGTAATTTCTGACGGTATTCGGTCTCACTGTTTTTTCTTTTATTTCAATCCAATATTGGAACCACGATTCAACAATCAAGTCTGACGGAAAGTCTATATTTGAGTGCTGTTCTTCATACTTGTTCTCCGAAAGCCATTTTTGGGCTTCTCTCATTTTCAAGAACAGTTTTTGTATGCGCTTTCCGCGTCTGTCAGTATATCTAGCGACATAGTACCCGTCTTTCCTTTGGGACAAGCCTTGCCCTATTTCCTTACCTCTTAGGTCTTTTCCCATCTTTTACGCTCCTTTCCCTATATGGAAAAAGCCTTATGCAAATACATATAATATCACATAAGGCTTTATAAGTCTACAACTCCACATTATCAGCAATGAATTTTTCAAACTCTTTTCGCTTTATTAACCGCTTTTTTCCTATGTAGATAACAAAATTACATCTTGGATCACTTGAAAGCTCTCTGATTTTGTTTATGCCAATGCTGCTATATTCCGCAGCTTCTTCTACTGTCATTGTGATTTTTTCCCATACAGGTATATTTTGCTTCATTTTATCAATCCTTTCTATTTTCATTTTGACCTTGAATACAATTCTTGAAATAGTAGCTTTCGATAGCTTTAACCTATAAACCATTTCATCAAGTGTTACGCCTTTAGATAAATACTGGAACACTTGATATTCTTCTTCCGTAAAATTAGCATTTCCGACGATTGCATCAATCTCTGGCTTAGTCAGTTCTGATAACTTCATAAGCCTTTTCTCCCCCTTTACTGTTTTGCTCCTGCTTTCACAATATCAATAGATCTTTCATATGCATCTTTTAAACCTTCTGCATAGTCAACACTGTTGCTTCTTACGATTCCATAACATCTTTTTAATTGTTTTACAACGCCGTCAATATCATATGCTGTTGGCGCAAATGCTATTCTGCTTCTTACTTCAACAGAATCAAAATTACCTGTTCCTGAAAATTCTTCTATCAATTTTTCCGCATCAATTAGTCTCATTTACACATTTCCCTTTCTTTTTGAAAAACAATTTGTTCGTTCTTTGAAGATAGCTTCTGTCTGCCTTTTTCGCATTCTCACAATTTAACTTCCAGTGTTTTTCACATACCTTATAGCCTTTCTTCACTGGCTCTCCGCAAAAGAAGCATTTACCCTCGGCAACTCTCGCCCAGCCGTATTCTCTTGGATATATGTTTTTTCTTTCTTTTTCCCTGCATTTTATGCAGGTGTAATATCCTGTTCCTTTTACACTTACTTTTCCACAACGAGTGCAAATACCATCCGCTTTTCTCTGATTGTGTAATTGCTTATGGTAATTCTTCATGTACTCATTGTATTTTTCCCTGCTACTCTCTCTCTTTCTTTCGATCCTGTTCGTGTTTTCAGCAGTACATTCAGGGCATACCTTTTCGGATCCAAATAATTTGTTTTTTTGACATCTAGGGCAATACCCCATTTTGGCATACCATTTCCTTGTTTCTAACTGCTTTTCAGTTATTCTTTTTTGACATTCTGTGCAGTATACCCTATTAGCGCGATCATTTGGTTTCCCACAATTTGGGCATATGCCCTCTGCTTTCAGTCTTTCGTATCTTTCTTTGTCGTACATATGATTGCATGAGTAAAGCTAGCTTTATTTGTCCGGACAAACCTCTTTACCTCCTACAATTTCAGTTTTTCTTTCAAACGATCCGGCATAGGAATGCATTTTCGTTCTTCTGCCGGCTCTTCTTTTGCTTCCAACGCAGTCTTTTGTGATGTTTCAATTTCCTTGCCGATGCAGGTCCTACTGCTGGAAATCACAGCTTTTATGTCTTTTGGCAATTTCTGCATTTCCTTTTGCCTGTTTACAACAATCCGATAACTCTTGATAAAATTTGACTGGATCACGCTCTCAATGCTCTTTATGTCAGACTGCGCCCAGTTATGTATGTTTTCCGGGCTTCCGACCGCTTCTTTCACAAGATCGGGCAATTTCTCAAATTCTTCTCTTGACTTGTAGTTTCCGTTCCGCAGAGCCTTACTGACAAGCGACCATGCTTCCATTTCGTTCATTTCCGCAGGATTGGTTATCATTTGCATCTTATCAATGATCTGCCCGATGTTTGGCGCGAATCCACTTGTATCCGTCGCAATATAGGCTTTAAGCGCCATCTGTGCTTGCTGATATGGATAATCTGCAAGCATAAGAAACCAAGTATTGACAGCTACCGTCTTATCCGGTGTCTTGTAATTTGGAAATGCTGCTTGCACCATCATCAGAAGTTCTATCGTTTCCTCTCTCGTCACTAAGCATCCCTCCATTCGTCATATACGCTGCTTTCTGATTGAGATTGTTCTTTTCTTTTTCGCTCCCAAGTCCTAACAGCCGCCTTCCAGTCTTTCATTCTGTTTTTCCCAATCATCCAGCCTTTGCTTGAATAGAAATCAATAAATGCCATCGGATCAATATTATTCTTCCGTTCTTCACAATACTGTTTCAATTCGTCAAGTGTTGGCGGATAAAACCGTTTAGCTTTTTCCTCTATCGCACTCTCTTCTTTACTATCCTTATCTTTACTATCTTTATCTATACTTACCTTACCTATGTATCCATTCTGTATACATTCTGTATCCATTTTGGATACATCCAACGTATAAGCCTTGTTTGACTTGATTCCAAGCATAGATTTCTCTTCTACATAATCTGTAGGTCTGTACCTGTCCGCTTGAATGTAATTGTGCATTTTCCAGTGTTTTATTACGATCATTCCACTATCGAATAGTATGATAAATGATTTTGCAATCAGCAATTTAAAATCATCATCAGAAGCACCACACATTTTTTGTATTTTCTTTGGGTTATTCACAAATCCATCATCATCTGCATTCATAGAAAAATGAAAATATAACATTTGTGTGCTGCTAGGCATATCTAAAAAAGCGTCACTTTCAGTTATCCTTTTTGTAAACATACGTCTTTCTGCCACTTTTCTCACTCCTTATCAATCAATCTCTGTTTTTAATGTTCAAATTCCTAAACATGGCGCACATAACATCTACAACGATGCTATTGCCAAATTGCTTATATAACTGCGTATTGCTATTTACTGCTGCCATTTTGTCAATATCTTCATCAGATACACCCATAAGCCGTCCACACTCTCTCGGTGTCAGCTTTCTGATACGATATTGAGGTTTTTCAAGCAATAAATTATCTTTCTGCACACTTGTTAAGCAATTACTTGTGCCTTGCATATTTACCTCTAATCTCTGTTCTGTCGGACTTCCTGCGGTTCTGTCTGACGTATTATCAGGATTTCTGCCACGCATAGCGACTATGCACATATTGTCTTTGTGCGCTCCAATTCCCTTATAATATCTTGCTGTTACTGTGCTTGCGGTAGGGGTATCAATGTCACATATTTTGGCGTTGTCTAAGCTATCCAAATGTCCTTCCGGCATTTTATTCAATTTGCACGGAATTTGTTCTTCAAGAATTTTCGGTTCTTGATTACCACCTTGCATTGTACTCAATGTTGGACTGCACCCCCCCACATCATAAATTCTATTAGTGCTTTCAAATTTGCTTTCAAGTGAACCTATAACTTTAACTTCTTGCATTCAACCACTCCTGTATTTAATGATGCATATTTTCCTATTGCATTTCCATCTTTTGAAATATGAGACAAAATGCAATTAGCAATAATCTTTTCTTTTGGATTGTTAATTGACAAATCAACCGCTTTCAACAACACAGTTTCCTTCTGACCGCAAGTTTGAGATTCCTGCGTCATATCTTGCCTTGATGCAGTTTGCAACTTCTCTTCGTTGCGGCTTATTGATTGTTCCGTCAACGCAAGTCTGCTCTGCTCTGCTCTGCTCTGCTCTGCTCTTAGGGATTGTATTCGGTAATGTACCATTGTCAATAAGCTGTTTTATCAGCTTGTTAGCCTTTTCATTGTTAATGTAATACTTTTCGTCTACATTATCCTCTAGATAATCTTTGAGTTTCTTTTTAAGTGGTATAGAGTTCGGAAAATTATATGAATAATTCCCTAAGAACGAAAACATAAAACATCTGTTTCTATTTTGTGCCACCCCATAATTTTTAGCATTCAAATCTTGCCAATAGTTCGTGTAACCTAAACTTTCAAGAAACTCTAACCACTTCTTAAAGTCATCAATATTTTTCTTACCGTGTACTTGTGGCACATTCTCCATGAATAAAATCTGTGGTAATTCTCCGTTGCTATCTCTGATTTCAGTTAGTATTCTCTCAACTTCCCACAAAAGCCCTGATCGTGTTCCACTACCCTTAGACATACCGGCTTGCTTCCCGGCAACTGATAAATCTGTACAAGGAAACGAGTAAGTGAGTAAGTATGTAAAGATTTCCGTGTCGCAAATATTCAAATCTTCTGCATGAACCTTTGTTATGTCCATTGTAGGGAAATCTGTACCGTGTACTGCGTTATAGCTTGCAATAGCATACTTATCAAATTCCACAACCCTGTAATGTTCAAATTTAGCACCTATGCGTTTTAAAGCCATTGCTTGACTTCCGTAGCCGGCAAATAACTCTATTAATCGAATTGGCTTTGTTATTCTGATCAGTTCTCTTATGTAATCAAATATAGACATTTGATTATCACAAGAATAATTTTCAAAATCCATAAATCTACCAAAAGGAAACCTAGGTTTTATGTCCGGACAACCTTATTCCTTTCTTTGATTTTTAGTTAATGTGTACCCATACTCCCAAAATCATTTAATGGGTAATCGTGTTTGTGATCGTTTGCAAATACTTTAATTAAGCACGCTCCCGATGCTTGACCAAACTCGCATTCTTTACATCTGAATATCAAATCTTCCTGCCTTTCTACCTCTTTACAGTTCATACACCAATTCTTTGTAAAAATATCAAGTCCGTGTATCGCTTCTGTTATGTTATCTTCGTTTTCTCTTGTTAAATTCACTCTGAATCACCCACTTTCAATAAATCCATAAACTTCTCATACTGTTTCTGCGATACTTTATTATGCTTTTTATCCTCTCTAATTTCGATTTTAAGGTGCTTTTCTGCAATGTTGGATAATTCCCTCGCCAAAACCTTTTTACCTTGCTGTATGCCATCCCTGTATCCCTTAGAGGGTCTAAATTCATTTATCTTCTCTTTGCCCTCTCCTTGACCGCCGGCAGTTTTGTTATAGCGGCACTGATAACCTTTTTTTGTGTACTCCAAAATCCAATATTGCTCCCATTTGTCAAGCTCAGATTTTGGATAGTGCATAACATTCAGTTTCCATCCATACGGATTTTCTTCACTGTAAAACCCTCTCTTTTTGACCGAGAGGTCTATGTGCTGATATCCCGTCAAATGACTACACATACGTTGCAGTATTTTCACTGCCTGCCCGATGTAAAAATAAGGTATTCCATTTTCATCTGTTCGCGTCAGGAAATAGATGCCGCTGCCATCATCAAGTTTCGGATTGACCGCAAGTAGTTTCTCTCGGTTCTTTTTCTCAATCGCATATATCTGCCTGTAATTTGGTTTACTCACCAGAACCACCACCTTTTAACCTATCAGCAATCTTTTCTAACCGTCTCAAAACCGCTGTTCCGTCACTCTGCATAGGGAATGTTGCGTCTGCTTCTTTCAAGAAATCATCAATCGCTCTGTTATAACTATCATAAAAATTAGTCTTATCAAGGTTTCTCATGGCTTTCAGTTCTTCCAACCATTGAGCGACCTGTTCATTGTTTTGGGCAAACGAAAAATCCCCATCAACTTTGTTTTGCTCTGCATCATATCTAAAATTTTCAATAGCTTCATCAATCGTCATACTTGGCACCTGCCTTTACAATCTCGATTGCCTTGCAAATAATTCCTTTAATTCCAAAATCTACGGAATCATATCTGCCTTCTAACTCTTCCAACCGCTCCACAACCTTATCAATATCATAGGTAATTGGATAATCACGCAATGCATAAATTACATCTTGCATATCTTCCGCATCACCAAACATAACCGATTTTTCAAAAGCATCAGCGTCAATCAATCTCATCGTTCGTCCCCTCTTGTTCTCTTATCAGACAATAATTGTAAGCCATACAGCCATCACAAGTCTGTCTTTGACATCCTTCCTCTAAATAATACGCTCCATCTTCCATATATTCTGCTTCGCTCATTCTTCATCACTCCAATCTAACCTACAACCGCACTTGCTACAGTAATTTGGCTTGTTGTCGTTAGGCATTTCACAACAAAGGTTTGTGTTACAATTAGGGCATAAATCATAAGGTCTTCCGTTTACTCCGTTCCATTCGTGCCACATTCCCTCGCTATCTAAACAACCATCGTGCACGGGTTTCTTCGGTATCTGCTTTTTCAAAGCCCCTTTGCATCTTCTAATAAGGGATTTCATTACTACACAATCTGGAAATCCATTATCATCATTTGCAAAACCTTTCTCTGCGCCATTGATGCTGATAGCGTTTAGCATAATATCGCACCTTTCAATAGCTTCTGTTATTGACATTTCATTTTTGTTATCTTCCATACCTTCACACTCCTTCTGGCCTCTCACACCGTTCAAACTCGATTACCCATACCCACGGATTAGCATCCCAGCCGTAGCAGTCGAGATCAGATTTCTTGATGGTGGAATCCCACAATCTCTGAAATAAAAGAAATAATTCAGAGACGAAATCAAATTTACCAGCGCATTCATTCGGTTCTACCTCAATTCCTTCTTTCTGTACGCTGAGTCCCGTAATGTCTCGTAGCCGCTCCACCCTCACATTCGTAACCTCAAGCCAGATCTGGGCAGCTTCTTTCGGCATGTGAATGGATGGGTGCCACTTCGCGTCTCCGCTTATTTCATCTGTTGCCCGATACATGTAGCAACCACAAGTTTTATCCAAAACGCTTTTCTTTGGCTCTTTTGGGCAATTTCCTCTTTGGTCTCCATCACAGTTCCAACATTCAAAACACTCCCATGTTTCCCGAATGTACAGGATATCTCCAGGCTGATATGGCGGTTTGAAGAATTTCTCTCCATACCCATCTGCAAATGTACCTCTACACGATATGCGCCCTTTAGGTGTAAAAGCGGTATACCCCCATACTGCGTTGTTAGGAATAAAGCCTTTTACAATTCTTCTCGTACAGCTCTTCCGTCCGTCCAGAATCGCCCGAACCATCTCTGTATTAAACAATATTGGTTTCATACTCATCTTCCATATTCTCTCCTTTCAGTCGTACATTCCGAAGTGCATTTCGTCCCTGTCGTAACCTTCTCCAAAAATTCGCCAATTTACTCTAAACGCAACAAAAAATTTAATTATCGTAAATCCTATGACAAAGTGGTGCCAATCCCAAGCCTCATAATATTCTGCTCCAAAATTTATTCCCCAGCGTTTACCCATTCCAAAAGCAAACGATACATGTCGTTTCTTACTTTTGAACACTATTGTTCCTGGTTCCGATTTAACTTTCCTCATGTTCTCTCCTATTCCGCTTCTGATTGAAGCCAATCCGTACAACTAGCTTCTCCTTCGTATTCCTCTCCAAATGTGTTTTTGAATCCGACAAGAAATTCTGATAGTTCTTCATCCGACATATTCCTTATCCTGTCGGCATTAGTCTGTTCCTTGCTTTCTACAATTTCAAAATATTCATCAATGAACCCTAATACAGTCTTTAAACTGTATGAACTATAGCCAATAGAATAATCCTTTTCGTCAAATTCTCTGTACTTCACTTCGTAATAAGGCTTGGCGTCTATCATTCGAACGATTATTTCTAAGCTATTTACCTTGACCATGCTTGTATTTGCTGCTCTGCTACCGCACCTGCAACAAGGCTCACTGTCTCTTGAATTACTGTTATGCTGGCAGTTGCAAGTGTGAACATCATCAACCCCACCTCTTAATTCAGCCAATTTGTTGTAAAAATGTCTGACATATTCATCTGTAAATTC
>ULUH01037506.1_pt1 | contig 13044 bp, 11 predicted proteins | sample 1958241 | NCBI WGS metagenome assembly ULUH01 (sample SAMEA4835753, study PRJEB28245) | human gut metagenome | biome: gut microbiome; material: fecal sample | place: Denmark | collected 2008 | reverse complement strand
GGGTTATGTGAAGATTTTTTGTCTATAGTTTTATTGGTGATTAGTATGATATGCCCCGTCAAGAATATTCTTGCAAAAGCATAATAACTGTGTTATAATTACTGTAATAAATATGAAAGGAACAACTGCTATGAAAGCTGATTTTGATTATCTCTGGACTGACAAGAAGCGTACGATATTCGGTCTGCCCCTTTCCTTTACAAGATATTATCTCACTGAGAAAAAACTCATCACCCGAACAGGCTTTTTAAATATAGTAGAGGACGAGTTTGACCTTTACCGTGTGATAGACAAGAAGCTCATGCTTCCCCTCGGTCAGCGGCTTTTCGGCTGCGGCACTGTGGTCATCAACGTGAAAGACGCAGATACTCCAGTAAAGACAGTAAAATCTGTCAAGGCTCCCAGAAAGATGATGGAGCTGCTGGACGCTCAAGTGGATAAGATGCGTGACGCTTACGGCATCAGGGGCCGTGACATGAACGAAGTGCTCTGTCACCATGATGATATCATGGGAGATGACGGCAATGCTTGATTTTATTAAAGAAAAGACCGACTGCTGGGAATTTCTGCGCTCCACCGAGCTGCCTATCTTCATCTATGGCATGGGCGACGGTGCGGAAAAGATACTCCGTGTTTTCGATATGTACAATATCCCCACAGCAGGATTTTTTGCCAGCGATGAATTTGTGAGAGGACACTATTTCAAAGGGCATCTTGTTCACTCCCTCTCTCAGATAGAGGCACTCATTGATGATTTTATAATAGTGCTTGCTTTCGGTGCGGGCTACGAAAGCCTGTACAATAGGATAAACGATATGGCAAAGCGCCACACTCTCCTTGCGCCCGATGTTCCCGTTGTGGGGGACGGTTTGTTCACCTACAGCTACTGCATGGAAAATGCCGACAAGCTTCAAAAGGTGTATGACCTGCTGGCGGATGACATATCAAAGCAGACCTTTGCCGATGTGGTTAATTTCAGGATAAGTGGCAAGATAGAATATCTTAACGCCTGCACATTCCCCCGTGAAAGGATTTTCACCGATATTATCAGGCTTGGCGATGATGAAGAATACATCGACATGGGCGCTTACAACGGCGATACCGTGCTGGAATTTGCCGATATCACAGGGGGAAAATACCGCAGGATATTCGCCATGGAGCCTGATACAAGGAACTTCCGCAAGCTTACCAAAAGCACCGACGGCATGGAGCGCATAGACCTGTTCAACGCTGCCGCATGGAGCGATGACACAGCTCTCACATTTTCCGACCGCTCGGGAAGGAACTCCAAGCTCACCGAGGGCGGAGGCGTTAAGCTCAAGCAGGTGGCGGCTCTCAGGGGCGACAGTCTTTCGGAAAATGCAACATTTATAAAAATGGACGTGGAGGGCGCTGAACGCCATGCGCTGGAGGGCTGTGCCCAGTCACTGAAAAACGGCTCAAAGCTTATCTGTGCCCTTTATCACAGGACGGAGGACATTTTTGATCTGCCGCTGCTGGTGCATGAGATAAACCCGGATCTGAAGCTGTACATACGTCATCTTATGTATATTCCCGCCTGGGAGACCAATCTTTACTGCGTTCCTAATACTAATAACCATTTAACCTAAGAACAAATGATTATTAGTATAAGCAGTGATTTTGTCCGTCACACACGGACAGTTGTGTATTTTTTGAAAACAATCTGACGGAGTTTTATAAAACACTTGCAAAATCCGAAAAAATGTTATATTATATATAGTGGACTGCGGTGTGTGCCGCAGATGATCAACAGAGATTGAAAGGGAGATTTAGTTATGGCTTTGAAGGATATGACTGCAGAGCAGCTCAAGGCATTCAGGGACGAGTGCCGGAAGCAGTACGACGATTTCAAATCACAGGGACTTAAGCTTGATATGTCAAGAGGTAAGCCCTGCAAGGAGCAGCTTGATATGAGCATGCCTATGCTCGACGTTCTCAACAGCAGCTCTTCTCTTATCGACGCTGACGGCGTTGATGTCCGCAATTACGGCTTCCTTACAGGTATCACCGAGGCTAAGAAGCTTTTTGCAGACCTGCTGGGCGTTGACCCCTCCATGATAATCGTAGGCGGTAATTCCAGCCTTACTCTTATGTATGATTCCGTTGCAAGAGCAATGCAGTTCGGCGTATATGGCAGCACAAAGCCCTGGGGCAAGTGCGATAAGGTAAAGTTCCTTTGCCCTGTTCCCGGCTATGACAGACATTTCGGCATCACCGAGACTTTCGGCATCGAAATGATAAATGTTCCCATGACTCCTCAGGGTCCTGATATGGATATGGTAGAGGAGCTTGTAAACAACGATCCCGCCGTTAAGGGAATCTGGTGCGTACCTATGTACTCCAACCCCGACGGATACACATATTCCGATGAAACAGTAAAGCGATTTGCAGCTCTCAAGCCCGCTGCCGAGGATTTCAGAATTTTCTGGGATAACGCTTACTGCGTACATCACCTGAAGGACGACCACGACAGTCTCCTTAACATTTTTGATGAAGCAAAGAAGTGCGGCAACGAGGATATGATCTTCGAGTTCGCTTCCACTTCCAAGATAACCTTCCCCGGTGCAGGCGTTGCAGTTATCGCAGCTTCCGAGAACAATGTAAAGCAGATCTCCAAGCTTCTGGGAATGCAGAACATCAGCTACGATAAGGTAAATCAGCTCCGCCACGTAAGATATTTTGGAAATGCTGACGGCCTCAGAAAGTACATGGAAAAGCACAAGGCTATCCTTGCTCCCAAGTTTGATACCGTTATCAGAATACTCACCGAGCAGATGGGCGACCTTGATATCCTTACATGGAACGAGCCTAAGGGCGGCTACTTCATTTCCGTAAATACCCTTGACGGCTGTGCAAAGGAAGTTGCACGTCTCTGCAAGGAGGGCGGTGTTGTCCTCACAGGAGCAGGTGCAACCTTCCCCTACAAGAAGGACCCCAACGACAAGAACATTCGTCTTTCTCCTTCTTTCCCCACTTTGGAAGATCTTACAAAGGCTATGGAGCTTTTCTGCATCTGCGTAAAGCTTGCATCTGCTGAAAAACTGCTTGCAAAGTAACTTGTTTTCCAACTGATATTTAAAGCTCCCTGTGCATATAATCCTATTGTGATTCTAATGCGCAAGGAGCTTTTTAGTATGTACAAATGCGTAAAAATATCTGCAGCTGCCGTGATATCTGCGGCAGTCATATTATCTGCGGCGGTGTTTTTCATATCAGACCACAGCAGCAGGGCAATAACGGCTTCATCTGAGGGAAGCGGTCAAATGGAGCAGTCTCTTCCCGTGATAATGTATCACAGCGTGCTTTCAGACCCGTCACGGACAGGCGACTACGTTATCACGCCCGATGAATTCGAAAAAGACCTTATTTACATCAAAAGCAAGGGCATGAACACCGTTACTCCCGATATGATAATCGACTATGTGGATAATGGCACTCCCCTGCCAGAAGGCCCCATACTGCTCACCTTTGATGACGGGCATCTGAATAATATGACCTATGCTCTGCCGCTGCTGCAAAAGTATGATATGTATGCCACAGTAAGCGTGGTAGGGGCATACACATTAAACGCCGAGAAAGAAAATGACCCAAATCCTTATTATGCCTATCTGACGCACGATGATATCATTGAACTTGACAAGGAAGGACACTTTGATATCGGCTGCCACACCTATGATATGCACAGTCTGGGCTGCCGAAACGGGGCGTCACGAAAAAGCAGCGAGACCGAGGAGGAATACAAGGTAAACTTTTCCCATGACCTGACCCTGTTCCGTGATGAAATATCGGAAAAGTGCGGCATCTCCCCCATTGTATATGCCTATCCCTACGGCTACATCTCGTCGGAGGGGTATGACCTGCTGAAAGAATACGGCTATCGGATAGTCCTTACCTGCTGCGAGCGTGGGAACACTATCCCCTGCGGCACAGGCGACAGGCTAATTATCCTTGACCGATACAACCGCTCAGGTCTTATGCAGTCGGAGGATTTTATGAAGAAAGCAGGGATATGATTTAAGCACATTTACTATTGTGCAGGCATTAAAATTGTGCAATACGTTGAAAATTTATAAAAAGGGCAAAATAGTTTCTAAAAGCCTTGACAAAACTACACCAATGTGGTATATTTATATCACAGCAAGAAACCCGATACCAAATCGGATAAAAATAATGATAATAATATTACGGAGGTAAAAAATATGAAAAAGTTTGTATGTTCTATCTGCGGCTATGTATATGAGGGTGAGGCCGCACCCGAAAAATGTCCCCAGTGCGGAGCTCCCGCTTCCAAGTTCACAGAGGTTGCTTCCGATGACGGACTGAAGTTTGCCTGCGAGCACATTGTCGGCATCGCTAAGGAAGTTGACGACAAGGAGATCATCGACGGTCTCAACCAGAACTTCATGGGCGAGTGCACAGAGGTTGGTATGTACCTTGCAATGTCCAGAGTTGCTGACAGAGAGGGCTATCCCGAAGTTGCAGAGGCTTACAAGAGAATAGCTTACGAAGAGGCTGAGCACGCTGCTAAGTTTGCAGAGCTTCTGGGCGACGTTGTTTCCGACTCCACCAAGAAGAACCTCGAAATGAGAGTTATGGCTGAGCACGGCGCAACTCAGGGCAAGCTTGACCTTGCTTCCAGAGCAAAGAAGCTTAATCTGGACGCTATCCACGATACTGTCCATGAAATGGCAAAGGACGAGGCAAGACACGGCAAGGCATTCCAAGGTCTCCTCAACCGTTACTTCAAGTAATTTATACGCTGATATCCATAGGGTGTACAGAGTGATCTGTACACCCTTTTTCTATGTGTTAACCCCGCTTGCAGGTGTTAAAATTGCATAAAAATTATCATCAAGCCGACATATTTCTGTTAAATATATATTGACATATAAAAACAGCGGGTATATAATTAAGGTAAATAAAACAACACTCACCGACACAAAATAATAGAGGTGATTATATGAGCCTTATATATGCACTTATCCATCTTGCACGGGAGCTTTTCAGCGGTAAGCTTTTGTAACAGCACCCATGAAAAAAGGGCATTGCCGAAAATAGCAATGCCCTTTTATTATTACTGTATAAGCTTATGAAAGCTTAGAGCCGTTGGGGATATCCTTGTCAACGAAAATTACCTTTGCATCTTCTCCGACGCTTGCGGCAACTATCATTCCGTTGGACTCAACTCCGCAGAGCTTTGCGGGAGCAAGGTTTGCAACAACAATTACCTTCTTGCCGATAAGATCGTCGGGGGCATACCACTTGGCAATGCCCGATACCACCTGTCTCTCGCCGAAGCCGTCATCAAGCATGAGCTTCAGGAGCTTCTTTGCCTTGGGTATCTTCTCGCAGGACTTGACCTCTGCAACACGCAGGTCGGACTTGAAGAAATCGTCGATCTTGATAGTCTCGGAAAGAGGCTCAAGATTTGCGCCGTCCTTATCCTGCTCAGCCTGAGTCTTTTTCATCTGAGCTTCGATAAGAGCGTTAAGCTCGCTTATCTCCTTGTCAACGTCGATTCTGGGGAAGAGGACATCTCCTCTGTGAACGGTGACATCGGAAGGAAGAACGCCGAACTTGGCTGCGTTTTCGTAGGAAACATCATCGGCGGACGCACCTATCTGCTCCCATACCTTAGGCATGGTGGTAGGCATAAATGCGGAAAGCAGAGATGTGGAAATTCTGATAGCTTCAAGGAGATTGTAAAGAACAGCTGCAAGTCTGGGCTTGTTGGCATCATCCTTTGCAAGCACCCAGGGAGCAGTCTCGTCAATGTACTTGTTTGCACGGGAAATTACCTTGAATATCTCAGCAAGAGCGATGTTCAGGGTGGTGTTGTCCATGCACTCGTCAACCTTTGCACGGAGAGCTGTTGCCATGGAGATAAGCTCATCGTCCATAGGGTCGGACTTCTTGTCGGCAGGAAGAGTGCCGCCGAAATACTTCTCCACCATTGCAACGGTTCTGGAAACAAGGTTGCCCAGGTCATTTGCAAGGTCGGAGTTAATTCTGTTTATCATTATCTCGTTGGAGAATGAGCTGTCAGCACCGAGAGCCATTTCACGGAGAATGTGGTATCTGATAGCATCGGGAGAATATCTCTCGCCAAGAACCATGGGGTCAACAACGTTGCCGATGGACTTGCTCATCTTCTGACCGTTGAAGGTTATCCAGCCGTGAACAGCAAGGTGCTTGGGCAGAGGAAGATCAAGAGCCATAAGGATAGCGGGCCAGATGATAGCGTGGAAACGCATGATATCCTTTGCTACCATATGCACATCTGCGGGCCAGAACTTGTCATAATCATTGTAGGTGTCGTTTGCATATCCCAGAGCGGAGATATAGTTGGAAAGAGCATCTACCCATACATATATAATGTGCTTGTCATCAAAGGGAACGGGAATGCCCCACTTGAAGGAAGTACGGGAAACGCAGAGATCCTCGAGGCCGGGCTTGATGAAGTTGTTTACAAGCTCAGTGGCACGGGTCTTGGGCTGGAGATAATCGGTTTCAAGAAGCAGCTTCTCGATCCTCTCGGCAAAGGGAGACATCTTGAAGAAGTAAGCCTCCTCCTTAGCCTCAACAACATCTCTGTGGCACTCGGGGCACTTGCCGTCCTCGTCCAGCTGGGACTCGGTCCAGAAGCTTTCACAGGGAGTACAGTACTTGCCCTTGTATTCACCCTTATAGATATAGCCCTTGTCATAAAGAGCCTTGAAGATAGTCTGAACGGATTTTACGTGATAATCGTCGGTAGTTCTGATATAGCGGTCATAGCTGATGTTCATGTAGGACCAGAGCTTTTTGAAATGCTCAACGATCTCGTCAACATACTGCTTGGGAGTAACGCCCTTTTCAGCAGCCTTCTGCTCGATCTTCTGACCGTGCTCGTCCGTACCGGTAAGGAACATCACATCATAGCCCTGCATTCGTCTGTAACGGGCAATGGAATCGCAGGCAACTGTGGTATAGCAGTGACCGATATGAGGATTGCCCGAAGGATAATAGATAGGGGTCGTAATGTAGTAGGGTTTCTTTGACATGATATTAGCCTCCAATTATGATATTCATAACTTATATTATAAACCATTTTTCTGCATTTGTCACTACTTTTGGGAAATTTTTTTGAGAAAAAGAGCATAATTCCAAGGATACACCCCTTGACAAAACGCAGTCGGGTGTGATATAGTAAAAAAGTAAACCATTCACCAATGATAAAAGAGGTCAGTATCATGCTTTGGAAAATGACAAATGTACAGCTTCAGAAAGGTTCCGTTTTTCCCTTTTACGGGGATAGTGCGCCCTTTTGTAAGAAAATTTGTCATAAACAGGCTCTTATCTGACTTAAAACAGAGCAGTTTTACAAATAAATAGTGCGCATTATCTTCTTAAACTATCACTAAATTCAGTTTAAGGAGATTTTTTTATGCTTAATATCGAAAAACAAATACGTAAGCTTTACGCCTCATCTGTGCTGGGAAATCTGTCCCTTACGGGAGCATGGGTAGCAATACTTGCGGCAAGGGGCTACAACCTTGTGGATATCGGCATCGCCGAGACAGTGTTCCACATCACAAGCCTTATTTTCGAGATACCCTCGGGAGTTCTGGCAGACGTTTTCGGGCGGAAGAAAATGCTTATCGTAAGCAGTATCATGCGAATGATAGGCAACATAATTATGATACTTTCGGATAACCTTTTCACCGTTTGCCTGTCCATTGCATTCCACGCACTGAGCTACAATTTTTCCTCAGGCACAGGGGACGCTCTGGCTTATGACTCACTGAAAGCCGCAAATGCAGAGAGCCGTTTTGAGCGGTTTGAATCCGATCAGCTGGTGATATACAGGCTTTGCAGCGGAATATCCACACTGTGCGCAGGCTTCGCCCTTTTCATCGGTCACAGGCTTGCATACGGCACAGACCTTATCACAGGCGTGATACAGATTGCCGTCCTCATGTCCCTCAGTGAGATGTATGCTCCCGCACCTGAGCAAAGCGGAAGCATAGCCGCAAGGCTGGCAATATGCCTTAAAGAAAGCTTTACATTTATGAAAAGCGCCAAAAGGGCAATGAAGCTTATGATAGTAAATTCCCTTATTGGTGCGGCTGATACCCTGCTTCTTTTCTTTTTGCAGGCAAAGCTCCCCGAAAGGGGTATCCCCCACCGCCTGCTGGGTGCAGCCCTGCTGTTTATGGAAATTGGCGGTATAATCGGCTCCAAGCTGATAACAAAGCTTCCGAAGCTGAGCTACAGGTGCGTTTTCTGCATATCATCTGTTATGGTGCTTGCAGGCATTGTTGCGGAGCATTCGCCGATGTACGCAGTAATGGCGCTGGGCGGATTTATTGCCGCTGTGGCTGATGATGCTCTTCAGGTGCGGACGAATGTGCTTTTGCAGGATATGTTCCCCTCGGAACAGCGTGCGACCCTCACATCACTTGAATCCTTCACATTTTCGGTGATAATGATAGTTCTGTCGCCACTTGCGGGCTTTGCATTTACATACTGGTAATATAAGAATAGGGCTGCCGAAGTTTAACGCTTCAGCAGCCCTTTAATTACATATCAATTTTACTGATTTGTGTGTACCTTCGCCTGTCGGCGACTAAACTTTTTACCTTTGTGCTTATTTGTGCGGATATTTTTACAAGCTTATATAACTAAGGGCTGCTGCATCGTGTGAAACAGCCCCTTGAATTTTCATAAACATTATTTCACCGCAGCGGCGCTGTTTCTTGCCTGAGCGGACTTATATTTGAGCCTGAGATTATCGGTGATAAGTGCGATGAACTCACTGTTTGTGGGCTTTCCCTTGCCAACGCTCACGGTGTAGCCGAAAAGGTTCTGGATAGTGTCCAGGTCTCCCCTGTCCCATGCGGTCTCGATAGCGTGACGGATAGCTCTCTCCACTCTGGAAGCGGTGGTATTAAAATGCCTTGCAACTGTGGGATAAAGCAGCTTTGTAACGCTCTCCAGCATATCGGGGTCATCGTAGCTCAGAAGTATTGCCTGCCTGAGATAATGATAGCCCTTGATATGAGCGGGAATGCCTATCTGGTGGATTATCTCGGTAACTACCATCTCCATATCCTCGCTGAGGCGTGGGTCGCCGGGAGCCATTTCCATAGCCGCCGCACTTCTGATAACGTTCACCAGCATATCGCAGTCAAAGGGCTTGAGCATGAAATATGCGTTCTCCATGGACATTATCTGGCGCTCCGCAAAAACGTTCCTGTATGCGGAGTAACGATGAAAAAGGGCTTATGTACAAAGCTGTCGCAGCGCTTTATCAGCTCGGCTGCATCTATTCCGGGGATAATGCTGTCAACTATAACAACATCGGGTTCCTCACTTCTGATAGCTTCCAGCAGGAGCAGACCGTCATTGTCACGGGTAACGGCAAAAAAGCCTCTTCCTCTCAGTGAGTTTGCCAGCATACAGCCAAATTCCTTGCTCTCGTCTCCGATAATTACCTTGATCTTTTCGTTCATCGTGGAGTCATCCTTTCATTTTGCAATTATAGTGTTAATATATATGTCTCGCTATTTCCTGACACCGGAAATAAGTCCTTGTTCAATATATTACCACGTCTTTTGGCAAAAATCAATACATTTCGGACATTTTATATCCATAAATATTCGGCTGATATTTTGCATTTCTGAGATAAATTTATGTATTTCAAGATGTCTCTCGGTAACTCAAGGTTATTCGCCATTTTATGCGTAAAGGCGCAGAAGTATTCGACCCATCTGTGCATTTGCCCCCATATGCCGCATTCCGTCAAATGCCCTATTTTTCAAGTCTTTTCAGCTGTCTTATGTCTTTTCCGACAAAAATCAGCACCTCGTAGAAGCCGAACAGCCGTGAGATTATCCTCTCGTTGTAATGGTCGTAAAGCTCCTCCACGGAGTAGTTGGAGCTGACTATTGTGGGCAGTCCCATATTCATTCTGCTGTTTATGAGATTGTAAACCGCAGACTCGTAAAAAGGCGTTCTCGGCTCCGCTCCCAGGTCGTCCATAATGAGCAGGTCGCAGCCGCAGAGAGCGGAAAGTGTGTCACTGTCCCCCTCGGCTCTTCCGAAATGCTCTTTTTCTATCTCACGGAGCAGGTTCAGCACTGAACCGTAAATAACGCTGCTGCCGCCCTTTATGACCTCTTTTGCAATGGACATGGAAAGATGTGTCTTTCCCACGCCTGTTTTGCCCAGCATAAGAATGCTCTTGGAATTATGGGAAAAGCCGTTGGCGTATTTGATGCAAAAATCAAGGTTATCCGCCATTTTGGCGTAGCAGTCCACGCCGTCAACGGTGATGCCCCTGTAATAATCAAGGCTGAAATGGGCAAAATCCGCATCGGGCATATTTGCACTGCGATTAAGCTCCTCGGAAGCTATTTTGTTGATGAGGCGCTTCATACAGTCGCACATTCCCATATCCGTATAGCCCGTGTCATTGCAGGCGCTGCACCTGTAGTGGACTTCAAGATAATCCTCGGGATAGCCGTTTGACCTGAGAATGGACTTTATCATTCGGCTGCCCTCAAGATTGCTCTGCTTTATCTTTTCAAAGCTTTCCTTATAGTTATTGCCCCGCCTGATTATAAGCTGAGAAAGCTCGGAAGCTGTTCCTGCCAGCATTCGGCGTATCTCCGCCACCTGCGGGAGTTTTTTGTATATCTCCGCAGTTCTTGCCTCCGCCTCGGCTTCCGCCCTGAGACGGCGCTTTTCCATTTCGCTGTTGGCTTTCTGACGTATCTCTGTACGTGTCATTTGTGTACTCCTCTTTATTTATACAGTAGGCTTGCTGTTTCTGGCGTGCTCCATTATGGCTGACAGGTCAAAGGATGGCGCTGATTTTTCCGCAGCCGTGCTTCTTCCCTGCGCCGCCTGACGGGGTGCCTGACCTCTTGACGGCTTGGTGCGTTCATCAAACTCTATTGCCGACTGCATATCGGTAATGTTATTGTCATGCCACTTCACAAGTATCTTGTTCATGTACTGGAACGCAGGCTTGCCCGTTGCGTCAACGGTCTTGTCATAAGCCAGCTCCACAAGGTCAACAGACATATCCATGCGTGCCCACTCGTCAATGTACTTTTTCTGGGAAGCGGTGAGCTTGTTCTGCATTTTTAGGCGTGACTGCACCTTTACCTCAAAGGTAAAGGATCTCTGCATGAGCAGTATCTCGTTTTCCGCCTGCTCGTGAGTGGCAATGTTCTTTTCATGCCAGTCAAGGGCAGCTTTTTCTATGTAGCCCATATTCGTCCTGCCGACAGAGCAGCAGTAGGCTATGAGCATCATTATGATATCCGCAGACATTCCCAGATGGTCGTATATCCACAGGATAGTCCGCTGATCGTCAAAGGTAAGCACTCTTTTAAGGCTGCCCTCGGCGCTTTTGAAAAGCAGCGCTATCTCCTGAGATTCGGCTATTCTTTCCGCTATCTCAGTGGGAAGCAGTGATTTTCTCGGTCTGATGACCTCTTTTTCGGGCGCAGCAGGCACAGCGGCAGCTGGTATTGCAGCCGCAGGAACAGCAGTTTCGGGCTTTGGAGCCAGCACCCTGACAGGCTCATGCGCCGCAGGCTGACTTTTTGCCTGAGGAGCATTGCCGCTCCTGTAAATTACCCCCACCGATGACCAGTAGGAAAGAGCCTCGTCAATATCCTCGGCGGTCACTCCTATCTCGTCGGGGTCATCGGGGAGACGGCGGTATTTAAGCATATATATAAGAACTTTCAGCGCCTTGCCCGAAGCAAGTCTCAGTGCTTCGGCGGCAGCATCGGGAACGGCGAAAACTCCGCCGCTGTCCCAGTTTACCTTGTAATCCATGGCATACACTCTCTTTGCGTTACACATATTCTGCGGGTCTCTTATTTTTATCGAAACAAACCCATATTATTATAGCACATATATCCGCAAAAAACTATAGGCAATACCGCACAAAGGAGCCGCTTTTTATTTGTAAGGTGTTTCAATATGCGTTGCGCTTTATCACCTCGGAGTAGAAGTCGCACAGCTCGGAGGCGGCTTCAAGGGCGTAGCTTTCCACATTGAGCATAATGCCCTTGCCTGTCCTTACGGGGCGGACTGTAACTCTGCCGCCGTCGCCGTCGGTAAGCACTCCCCCTGTCGATACGCTGAGCCTCTCCAGCAGCTCGGAGGGCTTATCCACAGGGATATACCTGTTGACCCCCGCAAACTTCGGCAGCTGTGAGACAGCTTCTTTAAGGGTCATCTTCCTGCGCCTTAGAGCCTCCAGCACATTGAATGCCAGAGCTATGCCGTCGTGCATGAAAAGCTGCTTTGAGGCAAGCTGCCTTGCTTCAAGGCACTGTGACGAGGGCGAGCTTTCATCATCGCAGATGTTCTTCCCGCAGCTGATTATCTTCCTGCCGCAGCTTTCCGCCAGCTGTTCCAGCGCTCTGGGAACAGAACCGCAGACAGCGCAGTCCTCTCCCCTGTCAAACATATCCATGCAGCATATCATGATCAGCCTGTCACGGAAAACATAGCCCGTTTCCTCCGAATAGGCGGAAATGCGCCTGCCGTCTCCGCTGATACGAAAGGCTATACGATCGCCGTTCTTGTCGTTTCTTCCTTCAAGTATCTTTTCGCAGACGGAAAGTATCCTTTCGGACGAACTGTAGAAATCCGCACGAATGCCCTCAAAGGGCATCACCTGCTCCGATACTGCGGCGGCATAGATAAGGTCAGCCCCGTCAAAATTCGTAACAGTGCCGTAATGACTGTAGGGAAGCAAATGCGAAACGGTCAGCTCATGCTCTATCTGCTCCTCTGTGCTGCGGTAAAGGTCAAGGCCGTCCCCTGCAAAAAGTCCCAGAGAAGCGGTTATCTCCGTATGAACATAACAGCCGCCACTGCAGCCTGTTATCCCTGCCGCATACGCCGCAGAGGTGGCGGCACAGCTGCCCATGAAAACACATTCACAGCCCGATGACGCAGCTCCCGCAGCAAAAGCCATGGCAAGGGACGCCGCTCCTGCCGAGGGACTGTGAG
>ULUH01012015.1_pt1 | contig 13111 bp, 6 predicted proteins | sample 1958241 | NCBI WGS metagenome assembly ULUH01 (sample SAMEA4835753, study PRJEB28245) | human gut metagenome | biome: gut microbiome; material: fecal sample | place: Denmark | collected 2008 | reverse complement strand
GCACACTCATCAGAACACCTATAATTATTAACCTAAAAACATTTGCTATACGATGATTCATATTGTCGTTGGTAATCTTGTTAGTTAAACATTCAGTTTTACGGTTGCAAAGTTAGGCATAATTTCCGATATATCCGTGTATTATTTTGCTGAATAAACATACTTTGTTGCAAAGGCAGAAAAATATTCGAAAATATCTGAAAACAGAAATAAGAATTGACACACATCAAGTCAGAAAAAGCAAAGAAAACAACAAAACACACACTCTATTCAACTCAAGAATTGACCGGAAACAACCAAAGACCAATTAACAAAGCACAAAAGGTTATGACAATTCATATAATAAATAATGTACGCGTACCTTATATATAATAGATAAATAATAGAATAATCAATATAAATCAACCATCAAGTAAATAAATTGTAACGCTAACACTTAATCTTTAATAAATATGACGAAAATTACATTTTATTTTCACTAAAGCAGAAAAGTATTAGTAATCAGCAAAATATGTACAAGCTATTTTGCAAAAAATAGCTATCTTTGCAGCAGATTTACAAAATAGCCTAAAGGTTTAGAATAAACAATATAAAAACAAATAAATATAATCACAACAATGGAAAAAGTAAATGCAACCTAGAGCTAGCCTCTAGCCTTTTCTTCTCATCAGAAAAAGATGACGAAGGAATAATCAGAGAGCAATAATCCGATTTGGATTCTTTCCCGTATCGATCGTATAAGTGAAAGAGCCAAACTGTTTTAACCAACTAACAAAAATTGTATGAACTTTAAAAGTAGAGAAAAGTTGCTTGCTAGTGTAGCTGTCCTGAGTCTTCTCGGCATCTCCCCTCAGCAAACTTTCGCAGCCCAGATCACAACGAATCAGGCTGTGCAACAGACCAAGAAGATTACTGGTAACGTATCCGATGCAATGGGTCCTATCATCGGTGCAACAGTAAAAGTGAAAGGCACAAAAAATGCCGCAGTGACAGACTTTGATGGTAACTACACACTGAATGTAGGTGCCGGACAGACTGTAGAGGTAACTTATGTAGGATACATCACCAAATCATTTAAGGTGGGCGGTCAGAACAAGTACAACATTACTTTGACCGAAGACAACAACAGTCTTCAAGAAGTAGTAGTTGTAGGTTATGGTACCATGAAGAAGAGCGACCTCGCTGGTGCTTCTGCTTCCATGGATGAAAAGACATTGAAGCAGACTCCTATCACCAACGTAGACCAGGCATTCCAGGGTAAGATTTCCGGTGTGAACGCTGTCCAGACTTCCGGTCAGCCAGGTTCTGCCGTAGCCGTTAGCGTTCGTGGTATCGCTACCATCAACGCCAACTCAGAGCCATTGTACGTTGTAGATGGTGTCATCTTCAACTCCCAGAGCAACAGTGGTTCATCACTCGGTTTGGGTGACAAGCTCGGTAATGGTTCTCACTCTGCAGTATCTCCATTGTCTTTGATCAACCCTAGCGATATCGTCAGCATGGAAGTATTGAAGGATGCTTCTGCTACCGCCATTTATGGTGCACAGGGTGCCAATGGTGTCGTTTTGATTACTACTAAGAAGGGTAAGGCAGGCGAAGCTAAGTTTACCTATACCGGTAGCGTAGCTGCAAGCCGACAGAGCAAGCGCCTGGATATCATGAACTTGCGCGAGTTTGCAGGATATTACAACGATCTGGCTAACCAGGGCGAAATCTCCAAGCCAGACCCAGTATATAGCGATCCATCAATCCTCGGTATCGGTACCAACTGGCAGGATGCTATTTTCCAGACAGCATGGCAGCAGTCTCACCAGATTGCCGCAGAGGGTGGTACAGATAAGGTAAACTACTATATTTCAGGCAACTGGACAGACCAGGATGGTACCATCATCGGATCTGAATTCCAGCGCTACTCTATGCGTGTGAACCTCTCTGCACAGTTGAAGAAGTGGTTCAAGCTCGGCTTGAACGCAACTTATTCAAAGACAGCAGAAAGCTTGAAGCTAGCAGACGGTGCAGAAGGTTTGATCAACTACTCATTGACTACACCTCCAGATATCCAGATTTACAATATTGATGGCGGCTACTCAAGCGTATCTAAGGAAGGATTCACCAATCCTAACCCTATCGCCATGGCTATGGAAGACGATATTCTGCTCGACCGCCAGAGCTTAAACGGTAGTGTCTTTGCAGATATCACCCTGATGAAGGGCTTGACCTGGCACAGCCAGTTAGGTTTCGATATCGGTGCATCCAAGGGTGAAACCTACAATCCGATGATTGACCTCGGTACCTGGAAACGTCAGAACAACCAGAGCCGTCTGCAGAAGAACAGCAATACCTTCTGGTCATTGAACAACTATCTGCAATATACAACCAACCTCGGCAAGCATAGCATCACTGCCATGCTCGGACAGGAATGCTGGGAATCAAAATATGATTATACATCAGTATTCAATACCAACCTTCCTAACGATGTAGTTCACAATCCTGCTTTGGGTCAGGGCAATCCACAGATCGGTGCAGGTTGGGGAAGTTCATCTATGGCTTCCTTCTTCACCCGTGAGACATACAACTACGATGACCGTTATCTCGCTACCTATACCTATCGTTATGATGGTAGTTCTAACTTCGGTCCTAACAACCGTTGGGCAGGTTTCCACTCATTGGCTTTGGGTTGGCGTTTCACCAACGAGCAGTTTATGAAAGGCATCAAGTGGTTGAGCAATGGTAAGTTGCGTCTCGGTTGGGGTCAGACAGGTAACTCCAACATCGGTGGTTACAAGTGGGGTTCTGCCATGAGCACCATGGATACAGCACTGGGAACCAGTTTCCGTCCTGCCAACCTGAAGAACCTCGACATCAAGTGGGAGACTCAGGAGCAGTGGAACGTAGGTCTCGACCTCGGTTTCTTAGACAATCGTGTGAACCTGACCGTAGATTGGTACAAGAAGATGAGTAAGGATATGCTGATGCAGCTCAACCTGCCTTCTATCATGGGTACCAGCGGTAACCAGTCTTCAGCCCTCGCTGCACCATACGGAAACTATGGCGATATCGAGAACACCGGTATTGAAATAGCCCTCAACACCCACCCTATCGTAACCAAGGACTTCGACTGGAGTTCAGACATTACCATCTCTATCAACAAGAACAAGTTGAAGAGTCTTTCCGGCAGTACCGCCTTGCTCGGTAAGGGTCAGTGGAGCGACGTGGTTTCCCGCTCTATCCCAGGCGAATCACTCTATGGTTTCTATGGTTACGTAGTAGAGGGAGTATATAAGGATCTCGAAGACATCCTCAGTTCTCCGGTTCAGACACTCCAGAAGAACAACTACAATGAGACCATTGATGCCGACGGTACCAAGCACTATTCATGGAAAGACGCCAGCCAGCTGAATCGCACCAACACCACCTACGTAGGTGACTTGAAGTACAAGGACATCAACAAAGATGGCAAGATTGACGAGAATGATAAGACCAACATCGGTTCTCCACTCCCTAAGTGGACCTTCGGATGGAACAACACCTTCCGCTACAAGAACTTCGACCTGAATATCTTCATCAACGGTTCTGTAGGTGCCAAGGTAGCCAACTATCTGAACATGAAGATGACCCACATGAACTCTCCATGGAGCAACCAATTGAAGGATATCAACAAGCGAGTTCACCTCGTAGCCAAGGATGGCAACTACACAGGCAACTGGTATGACAACATCTATAATTTGACTGTTGACAATCCAAACTCGATGTACCCACGTGCTTCCATCAACGACCCTAACGATAACGACGCATTCAGCGACCGTTATATCGAGGATGGTTCATACGTACGCTTGAAGAGCATGTCTTTGGGCTACACATTCGACCAGAAGCTCATCCAGAAGATTGGTCTCACCAACCTCCGATTGACTCTCACTGCGTCTAACCTCTTCACCATCACCGGTTACAGCGGTTACGACCCAGAGGTAGGTCTCTCTACTCAGAGTGCAAATGTATATGGTCTGGACTTCGGTCGCTACCCTTCTCCAACCACCATTACATTCGGTCTGAACTTATCATTCTAACATCCAAAACGAACAGTTATGAAATTTAAGAACATTAAATATACAGCATTTGTAATGCTCCTCGCTATGGGAATGACCTCTTGCGGTGACTTCCTTGACAAGCCGGTAGAGGACAATTACAACACAGAGAACTATTACAACGGTGATGCTTCCTGCATCTCTGGCGTAAACTATCTCTACAACTCACCTTGGTATGATTTCCAGCGTGGATTCATCAAGGTAGGTGAAATCATGTCGGGTAATATGTATTGGGGGGCAAGCCCTTACATGAACTTCAGTACCAATGGTACCGATGAGGACCTGGTGAATATGTCTTACTCACTCTGGGCAGAGATTGGCCACTGCAGCACCGTTTACGAGTCATTGCAGAACGCTATCAACACCTCTGAAAAGGTGAAGAACCAGTGTTTGGGCGAGTGCCTTGCCTGGAAGGCGATGGCATACTTCTATCTGGTACGTACCTTCGGTGATGTGCCTATCATTCACAGCAACTCAGAGACGCTTGGCAAGGGTGACTACAACCAGTTGAGCAAGGTGGAGAAGGCTGATGTATATGAGTATATCGTCATGACCCTGGAAAAGGCGATGGAACTTCTTCCTAAGGAAAAGAGTACCACAGGCCGCATCGACTACTATTGCGCTGAAGGTCTGCTCAGTAAGGTTTATCTGACCAAGGCTGGTGTTACAGGAACTTTGAATCAGGACGATTTGAAGAAGGCTGCAGAATACGCCAAGGATGTTATCGAGAACTCAGGCAGAGGATTGATGGAGCACTACGAGGATATCTTCCGTGGCTCTAACCAGTTCTGCGATGAGATTATGATTGCATGGCGCTGGACAGTAGGTTCTCAGTGGACATCTCAGAATACCCTCCAGAGCGACTTGGCTCCAGATGGTTTCGATGAGAATGGTGACTGCTGGGGTGGTTGGGCTGGTCCATCTCTCGACTTGATGGAAGCCTTCGGTGTATCTCCTAAGGATGATCCAGCAAGCCGTGTAGATCCAGATCACCGTCGCAAGGCTACCATCATGATGCCAGGCGATGTTTATTCTTACTTCTGGAGAGACCACGACCTTCCTGCCAGTGCACAGAAGGATGGTATCAAGAAGGGATTCTCTTACCTGGATTTCTGGTATAACAAAGCATACAACTCAGCAGCAACAGGTCAGTGCCAGGGTCCTTGCGGTGGTAACAACGTGAAGAACCTCTATGGCGACAACGCAGACCATAAGGCTGAGTTGGGTATCACACCTGGTCGTATGTCAAATGCCCTCCCTACTCCACTTCTCCGTCTGTCAGACATTTATCTGATATATGCAGAGGCACAGGTACAGATGGGTAACAATACCGATGCACTTGCCCTGGATTGCTTCAACAAGGTTCGTGGCCGTGCATACGAGTGGCAGGGATTCGTAAGAAAGACCTCTCTCACATTCGACGACATCTGGAAGGAACGCCGCCTGGAATTTGCAGGTGAGGGTGACCGCTGGTACGACTACGTACGCCGTGCATACTACGATGTAGACAGCTGCATCAAGGAATTGAAGGCACAGCACCGTAATGCGATGTGGAACTGCGATGAAGTTTACAAGGCATACTACAACAGTGGTACATGGGACAGCTCAAAGATGCAGTATGATGAAAATACAGCTGCTCCTAATGTAACAGCCAGCAGCTTTACATTGCCATTCCCAACTGAAGACGTAGCCCTGAACCCTAACCTGGGTAGCACCGCTGCTCCAATCCATGTGGATGTACGTAATACATATAGTTATTAATCAATTAAGAGAATTTCATTATGAAAATCAAGAATATAAATGGGGCTTTGTTCGCCGTAGCACTTGCAGCAGTCAGCGCAGGATTCACTTCTTGCGAGGATGAGCCAGACAAGTATGAAGTTGCAGGCGGAATCCCTACCATCGATTATGTTCGCCCTGTAGATGCTGCCAGCAAAGACTCTCTGCTTACCGGCGCATCTCTCAACAATACCATCTGTATTGTGGGTAGAAACCTGAGAAGTGTGACCAAAATCAACTTCAACGACCAGGCTGCTGTATTGAATACCAGTTACATGACGGATAACACCATCATCGTAACCGTACCAAAGACAATTCCTAACACAGTAAGTGATAAGATCTACTTCATCAACAGCAAGCAAGATACCGTGGCTTACGATTTTAAGACCATCGTACCAGCCCCAACCATCAACAGCATGAGCAACGAGTGGGCAGCTCCAGGCGAGGAAGTAACCATCAAGGGCGACTACTTCCTGGATTACGACAACAGTCATCTGACTATCAAGGTGGGTGATAACTACACCATTCCTTACGAGGACTTGAAGATTAGCCAGAGCAGCATCCGTTTCAACATGCCGGAAGATATGCCTAAGCATGAGCCTATCACCATCACTACCATCAATGGTACTACCAAGGCTGGATTCCGCTATATGGATAACCGCGGTATGCTCTTCGACTTCGACAATATGACAGTTGGAGGTATCGAGTCAGGTAAATTCAAACATGGATGGCATGGAACTACCATGGCAAATGATGAAACTTCCTTGTCAGGCAACTATATACAATTAGGAAACGGAAGCAGTACCATGGATTCAAAAGCATGGGACGAAGGAAACTTTGCCTTTGAATACTGGGCAGGAGAATGGAACGGAACATTTAATGGTCAAGATAGAAAATTAAATGATATTGCCGATTTCAGCGACTGGAGCAATAAGAGTCTCAAGTTTGAAATGTGCATCCCTAAAGACTATCCTTGGCAAGCTGGTCCTATGCAAATTATGTTCGCCGGAATAGATAAAGTATCAAACAGAGATGGCTCACAATTTACTGCTGGCGCAAACAACGACTGGTACCAGAATCCACAAGAATGGCCACGTGCTATTTACATGCCTTGGAACAATAATGATGGTTCTTATGATACAGATGGCAAGTGGATTACCGTAACGATTCCATTCACTGATTTCATCTACAGATGTGATGGTAATAAGGCGACAAGTTCTTTCGGTAGCGTTGAGGATTTTGCAAGTATAACATTCTTTGTCTGGAAGGGTGCTATCAAAGACGCTTCTGTACTCCCTGATGGTACTAAATGTACCCCAATCATCAAGATTGACAACATCCGTGTGGTTCCAAACAAATAAACTTATAATCTGAATTGATATGAAAAAGATAAGTAATATATTCGCTATGTTGGTGGTAGCCCTCGTTGGGCTATCGCTGACAGCGTGCAGTGATGGAGATGATCTCTCAACCGACCAGTACGGCAACGACATCACCCTCCAGTCATTCGGTCCATGCCCAGTACTCCGTGGCGGTACCTTGTACTTCTATGGTACAAACTTGGACCAAATTGAGTCTATCAACCTGCCGGGTGCAGACCCAATTACCGCATACGAGATTCTTCAGAGCGGTAAGCAAAGCAAGATATCCATACAGGTTCCTGCTGAGAAATGCGAACCAGGACAAATAGTTCTGAAGACTAAAAAGGGTGGTGAGATTACATCCGTATCTCCTATCACCTATCGCGAAGACATCGAAATCAAAGATTTCTATGTAGGCGACAAAGAATCTAATAAGGTAGGTAATGTAGGCGATATTGTAACTATTAAGGGTGATTATCTCAATCTGATGCATGGTGTTGTCTTCGTTGAGAAGGATACAGTAAAAGAGGAAGAGTTCATTGCTCACGACCGCTATACCATCAAGGTAAAGATTCCAGTAGAAGCCCGTAATGGAGTCATCACGCTGACAGATATGATTAAGGACGGTACTTCTCTGGAGACCAAGGAAGAATTGACAATCAATACACCTGAGCCAACTCCTATCAAGGACCGCAACATCAAGGCAGGCGAAGTATTGAGCATCAAGGGTTCATCATTCGACCAGATTGCCAGCGTAAAGTTTGAAGGCGCTACAGTAAATGCAGCAGACTTCAAGTCACAGAGTGCAACTGAAATTACTGTTGCTGTTCCTGTCAAGGCTACCGATGGTACCTTCTATGTAGTAACCAAGAGCGGTGTCGAGGTTCCTGTAGGCAACATCATTACCGTGGTGCCAACCCAGCTCGTTGCAACTCCTAACCCAGTGAAGAATGGTGGAGAACTGACCATCACCGGAAAGGATATGGATCTGATTACAGGCATCGCATTCCCTAACGCCAAGGAATCTAAGCTTAACAAGATTGAGACAACAAAGGTTACTTCTACAGTACCAGAGGATGCACAAGAAGGCGACATTACTTTGAGTCTTGATAATGGTAAGACTGTAACAGTAGCCTATAAATTGGTTAAGTCAACCGTTACCGCTTGTACTCCTGCAGCCATCACAGCTGGTGAGAGAACCATCATCAAGGGTACAGACCTTGACCTCGTATCAAGCGTCACCTTCCCTGGCGATGTTGAGCAGACCGTAACAGACTTCAAGGGTACAGCCAATAACATCGCAGTAACAGTTCCTACAGCTTGCGCCGGTTCAGGCTTCAAACTCAACTTGAAGAATGGTATTACTGTCAACATCGATGGTCAATTGAGCATTAAGGCAGCAACAGATCCAGCAATTGCATCTGTTACACCAGGTGAGGCTATCGCAGGATCAAAAATTACCATTACTGGTAAGAACTTCCAGAACATCCAGAACCTCTACATCGGTTCTTATAAGGTAAACCGCTATACATCTCGCACCAATACAGAGATTGTATGCCAGGTTCCAGCCAATGCTGAAGTTGGCACCTACAAGATCGTGATGGAAGACCCAGACGGCAATAAGATTGAAGGTCCAGAGTTCAAGGTGGTTCCTGCCGAAAAGGATATCGCAGAACTTGTAACGAATATGGATAATGGGAAAATAACATATCCATTTGATTTCTCATGGTCAAGTGGTAGTGGAAAATTCTATTTGACCAAAGAAGTATTTGAAAAAGTAAAGGTAAAAGTTGGTTCTAAACTGATTGTTTACAAAGACCCTACCGTCAAGGGACAAGTACAGATCAATAAGAATGAAACTGGTTGGCCAACCATAACAACTATTGCTGATTGGAATCCATCAGAAAGTAAACTTGAATATGTTTTTGATGAAACTGCTGTAGAAGTTGCAAACTCATGTGGCTTTGCTATTCAGGGCGAATTGAGAGGCGTAACCAAGATTGCTATCCTCCCATAAGATAGATATATTTAACATAAAAAACGCATTTATGTGAAATATAATTTGTAAATTTGTGGCGTAGTTATATTAACTGCGCCACATTTTTGATTTTAACCAAAACATCAACCCGATATGAAGAAAATAGCATTATCCTTACTGATAGCTCTGAGCTGCATCTCTGCCAAAGCTGCAGACGGCAAGTCGCTGTTCGTATCATTCAACGATGGTAGCAAGATAGAGTTTGCACTGAGCACTCTACCGGAAGTAACCTTCGGAGATGATAAGATGACTGTAAAATCTACAGCTACTACTGCCAGTTACGAACTATGGAAGGTTTCCACCTTCACTTATGGTACAACAACAGGCATCAAGCAGGTAGAAACCAACAACAAGTTTGCCTTCGAGGGTGACCGTATCATCGTGGATGGTACCAACAACAAGGTAAGCGCCTTCGCACTGGATGGAAAAGCCATCAAACTCTCTCCTATCACAGCTGGCGACAAGACCATCATCAATCTCAGTGAATTGACACATGGGGTCTATATTATCAAAATCAATAACAAATCCATAAAAGTAGCAAGACAATGAAAAAACTATTACTCTCACTCCTGGCAGTAATGATTTCATTCGCTGCCTTGGCACAAACGAAAGGAGACAAGCTGACCATCAACCTAAAGAATGGTACATCACAAGTCTGGGATCTAACAGCAGACGGACAGACTCCAGTTTCTAAAATCACACACTCTGCAGATGGTAAAGTGGGATTCGTGATGACGGGTCTGGAAGACTATGGTGCTTTCGAAATCTACGACATCAACGACATCAACAATATCTCCTTCTCTATCTATCACGAAAGCGAAGTGGACGATGTAAATCTCGCCGACCCTTCAGCTACTGAAAAGACCAAGCGACTCTACAAGTATCTGCAGCTGAATTATGGCAGCAAGACCATCTCTTCGGTCATCGCCAACGTTAACTGGAACACCCAGGAAGCAGACAAAATCTATAAGGCAACAGGCAAATATCCTGCCATGAACTGCTATGACTTCATCCATATCTATGTTCCTAAGCAGGGTTCCAACGGCTGGATCAACTATAACGACATCACTCCTGTCACCAACTGGGCAGACCAGGGCGGACTGGTATCGCTGATGTGGCACTTCAACGTGCCTAAGACAGAAAGCACAGTGCCTGGAACTAATGGCAGTGGCGTGACCTGCACCCCATCCGAAACCACCTTCAAGGCAGCCAACGTATTTACTGCTGGCTCTTGGGAGAACAAATGGTTCTATCAGGAGATGGACAAGGTGGTGGAAGTTCTGCAGAAGTTGCAGGACGCAGGCGTTGTTGCCGTTTGGCGACCATTCCACGAAGCTGCCGGTAATGCCTGTCTGAAATCAGGTGCCAGCTGGGGTAAATCCTGGTTCTGGTGGGGATATGATGGTGCCGAGACCTACAAGAAACTCTGGCAGACCATATTTGATTACTTCCAGAACAAGGGAATCCACAACCTGATATGGGCTTGGACCACACAGAATTACAATGGCGATGCCAATACCTATGACAATGATGCCGACTGGTATCCCGGCGACAAGTATGTAGATATCATCGGTCGCGACCTCTACGGTTATGATGCTGCCAAGCAGGCTCAGGAGTTCAAGGAGATTCAGGCACGCTATCCTGGTAAACTCATCGCTCTGGCTGAGTGCGGAACTGATGCCAACAACAATACAGCTACAGCAGGTATTGACGAAGCTTGGAACGCTGGCGCGAAATGGAGTTTCTTCATGCCTTGGTATGGAAGCAACATGCCATCCAACGACTGGTGGAAGGCAGCATTGAGCAGCAAGAACGTGATTACCCGTGACCAGGTGAACCTGAATGCCAACTACGTAGAGGAAAGCGCAGTAGATGCTGTGAAGAACATGGGCATCGGTACCAATTTCGGCAACTGCACAGATGTGGTAGCCATGTGGATGAACATGAACAGCAATTCTGTTACTGATTTCGAGAAAGCTTGGGGACAGGAGCCAACGACCAAACCGATGGTAGATTTCCTGAAGAAGAACGGTTTTAATTCCGTCCGCATCCCCGTTACCTGGTTCCAGCACATGAAGGCAGACGGAACCGTGGATGAAGCCTGGATGAACAGAATACAGGAAATCGTTGATTACGTGATTGATAACGGTATGTACTGCATCCTGAATGTTCACCATGATACAGGTGCAGACGATAAGGATGTGAAGCACTGGATCAAGGCTGATGAAGCCAACTATAAGGAGAACAACGAGAAGTTTGAATATCTCTGGACCCAGATTGCCACCCGTTTCAAGAACTACGACCATCATCTGGTGTTCGAAGGTTACAACGAAATGCTTGATGCCGACAACACCTGGAATGCACCAAAGAATGCTAGCAGCTACGTAGGTTTGAACGGATATGCCCAGAGTTTCGTGAATGCAGTACGTGCTACCGGTGGCAACAACGAGACCCGCAACCTCATCATCAATACCTATGCTGCAGCTAATGGTGACGACGTATTGAACAACCTCGCCATCCCTACCGACAAGGTGGATGGTCATATCGCAGTAGAAGTTCACACCTATGCTCCATGGGACTGGTTTGCCCAGAAAGGCAAGTGGGATGCTTCCTGCAGCAATGAAATCAAGAATATGTTCAACCGCCTGAACAAGAAGTTCATCAGCAAGGGCATACCTTGCATCATCGGTGAATATGGTACTCACGGAAGCAAGAGTGTCAGCAAAACCAGTTCTGCCAGCGAAATTCAGGCTGCTGCCGACCAGGCTGCCGACATCGTGAAACAGGCAAAAGCTTACGGCGTAGCGACCTTCTACTGGATGAGCATCTTCAGCGAAAAAGACAGAAGTGTGCCACAGTGGACCTTGCCTACCGTGGTAGAAGCTATGAAAAAGGCTTATAATGAATAACAAATTATGAGAATCAAATATATTATATTGATGTTCGCGGCCCTCCTGGCTTTCTCTTCATGCGGTGAGAAGAAAAAGAAATCGTATGACGAGATTGCCATGAGCGGTCTCACAACCCGCACAGAGAATCTGAAAACCAACATCAAGGCGTATGCCAACAAAGGTACGCTGATAGGCCAGATGTATGGAACCTTAACCGGAATAGGCTGGAACCGCTGGCAATGTGACAGCGACCGATGCGACTTGAAAACTCTCTGCGGTTACAGACCGGCTGCAAATGGATATGAGTTGGCTGGCATTGAAAATGGAAAATCACAGAACATAGACGGTGTTCCGTTCAAGGCTATCAGGGAAGATGTGCTGAAACACTTCCGTAAGGGAGGCTTACTCATCATGAACTGGACAATGCCTGATTATAACGGCAATGATGATATGCTGGAGGAATATACCAAACAGGTTGCCAAATATCTTGATACACTGCAAGATGGTTATGGTATCAAAGCACCTGTAGTACTCAATCTTCTTCCTGTAGACGGTAAGACATGGTACTGTAAACTCAGCAAAGACGACTATATCAGTCTTTACAAGAAGATACAGGATCTCTTGGATGACGAGGATGTAACGAATGTAGTTTATAGTTATTCTGAAACCTACCAGCCGGGCAAGAATCTGATGGATCGCTATCCGGACAACAAGATTGATGTGATCAACGTGACATATCTGCAAAGCAAAAATGCCATCGACCTCCCACTCTACCAGAAGAGCATCAAGGAGATTGTGAAGCAGGCTCTGCCTTTTGCCCAAGACCACAACAATGTCTTCGGACTGACAACAGGAGTAGAATCTATTGGTGATTCCAGTATTTTTTCAGAGACATTGCTTACAGTACTCAAGCAGCATCACATAGCTTACCTGATGTTTGGCAGAAACCAGGGAGAACCG
>ULUH01055497.1_pt1 | contig 13250 bp, 7 predicted proteins | sample 1958241 | NCBI WGS metagenome assembly ULUH01 (sample SAMEA4835753, study PRJEB28245) | human gut metagenome | biome: gut microbiome; material: fecal sample | place: Denmark | collected 2008 | reverse complement strand
TGAATTAGTTGGCTAATTTTATATTATTTACTGAATGTCCCAAAATAAAATTGCCGAAGCAAAAATCTCCTGCTTTTAGCCATCAATAAACAAAGGCTAAAGCAGGAGATTTTTGTGTTATGATTGATAGATGATCTGTCTGTATTAGGTTACCGGGCTATTGCTGTAATTGTAAATTCAACGTTGGAGATTTCAACAATTCCGTAATGGTTGTTTGGCCTACATAGACATTCGTATCATTTATAGGCGAATAAATCACCTTCAATTCTTCATTCTCGGTAAAGTCGTATTCGCCACGGAGAGTCAACTGATAAGTTCCTGTATTTCCGCCAATGGTTGCAGTTACAGTAAACGCCCCGATACGTGTACCATCCGATTTCTCCAAAGCAATGAAAGGAGAAGTCGTCTGGAATGTATAGCCATCAATCTGTATATCCCCGCTAAGAATCTGATTCTTTATCGTAATCTCATCTTCATAAAACGCTACATTGCCGCTTATTTCGCTGATTGTTACTGTTTCAGCACTTACGACGTCTTTTGTTAGCATGTCCAATGTATAGTTTCTGGCACTTAGGTCTGTAATAGTCCATACGTACCCGTCCCGCTCATTGTCCCATACAACAGCATCCTTGTCTGCCGGTTCCAGATTTTGGGTTTTGATGAGGATTTTACAGGAAGATACGGTATGGCTTCCCAAATCGGGGGTGATACTTAGTGTTACCTTCTGTCCTGTACCGTAGGGTAATGAAAGCTCTTTAACATTATTAGCTTGTAAGTTAAAGTTATACGCTTCCGGATTATTGACACGAGTAACAATAGCTGACTTATAGCAATGGTCAGCATCGTTGCCATCGGTACTGGCAGCCGCAATACGAGCATAACCTTCACATTGAGCCGAAACCGTGCGGAAAGGAATGGATACAAGGTATCTGGTGTTATTGTATTTATTATATGTTGCGTCTTCTGGAACCGTATAGATAAAATATCGGCCTGCATCGGGGGCATCATATTGGGTTTCGCTTAAATCTTCGACTCGATCACCTTCCTGATATCCAGGTTCTACCGCCTTGTCCATGTAGATACGTATTTTCGTTCCTGCCGGCTGCTTTCCTGCCGGAGTACCGTCTTCCAGATAGAAATTTAAATCGAAAGTCTGTCCTTTTATGGGAGCAATCTCACGTTCGTAAGTACCGGAACCTGATTCAGCAATAATAATCTTCTGGTCAGCATACTCATCATTCACCATATTGATAGTTCGTTCTATCGTATTGAAATACGGAGCTTCCAGGAACCAGGTCAATACCTCGTTCTCCGTTGCAGGATTGTCAGGGTTATCAGGGTAACTGTTTATCAGCGTTTTGAAGTCCACACGATGCAAGCCCGGCTTGTCGGCTTTGTATACATATTTGTAATCCCAGTCTCGTTCTACCTTCACTCCATCTATGGTGAAAGCGGTTTCTTCCTCTATCACTTCCAACTGGTTGTTTGTGTTTGCATCGAACAGGTTGCACGAAATTTTGCACTCTACCGGGAAAAGTTCTTCGGGATAGGTGTCGGGTATATTGAATACAATAGATACTTGTTCGCCGGAATGTCTCGGCACTGAACTGGAAGTCCATACCGGTGCAAAGTCGAATTTATTCAAATAGACAATCTGTATGGTGCGCGGATACTTTCCTGCCTTTATCTGTAACGTACCATATTGGGGAGTATCGGCTATTTCATTCAGGGAAACAGTCACACTTCCCTGACCGGTATCGGGATCATACTGTAAATTCAGGTCGCTGCTTGCCAGTCCTTCGTTGGAAAGCCAAGTAGCAGTTACCTGATCGGACGTAATTCCTCCTTTACAGGTAAAGTTGATGACCTCATCTTTTCGTTCCGTATAGATTCGGGTTGTTTCTCCCTCAATCGTCAGCGAAGAAGTTCCGTCGCCGATGGAAGGCAGTTCATTATCTATAGATACCCATACGTTATTGGCAGCTACGCCATTTTTTGCTTCCTCAAAGGTGGCATATCCCAATGTGGTTGGGGGAGCACTATGGAAGTTGAAAATATAACGGTGATTGCGGATAATCTTATACGGATTGGATTGATTATCTACAATCATCAGCTTGTAATAGTTGCCGTCAATCTTAAAGATGGCAAACATCGGATCATCCTGTGCATTTTCATGCTCGAAAATATACCGTAATCCCCATTCATTCTGTACTTCCGTATCCTCCGGATCGGTTGCCTTTATCAGATCTTCACCAGAGCAGAGTGTCACATAATCGTGGACAGCACGTCCTTGGCTCTCTGTTGTTAAATCGAAATCGAACGGATTTGTTTCATTCTGATGATTGTAAGGAACAACCGTACCCTGGGCGTATGTATTACAAATGGCAAAACCTTGAATTTCAAATTCACCCGTTACATCCTCTGCTTTCTGATAAGTGACAGCCGCCTGATTGCGGTAAAGTATGATCGGCGATGTGGAGTTATCTGTAAAATATGAAGTCAACTCGGTATCTGAATTAAAAACTTTCCGCCCCCAATATACCAGTCGGCCCGAAGAAGAGGTAAAACGGGTCATTACTTCTTTTTCTGTACGGTTCAGCAATTCGCTGTCGTCCACATCTGCCGCATTATAGTTGGCTATAAAGTGAATGCGGCGCACCGTGCTGGGGATAGAAGGGGTAGAGAATGTACCTCCCTCATCGGTATCTGTTTTTTGGTATGTAACTTCATTTGCTCGTACATGCCCTAAATAATAACCGCTTTCATTGAAGAGGAACAGCCAGATAGACGAAACAGGCTCTCCGTCGGGGTCAATAGAGCGGGTATTGACTACCGTATTTCCCGGTATCGTAAAACTGAACCGAAGGCTCAGTTCATCGGGCAGGCTGGTATTACCGCCTGTCTTTCCCATATCCGGGTCGACACAGCCAGAAAGCATCGTTACGATGCCTGCTATGAGATAGAATGCTATTTTCTTAATCATAACTTATTCTTTTTTACTTCGAAAGGTTATTCTGTAGGTTCTCCAACATGGAAATCACGGACGCAACGGACACGGTGCTCGGCTTCACTTGATTCTTCTTTTTCTAATGTTCCTGCTCCACTTGCAGGTATATTCATGAAGTAATTAGTGCTTGAAACCCAATAATCAGGATTACTTTGGCCTTCATAATTCAATACATAATCCATTACGGCTCTGTCATCGTTCGTATTTACTTTAGGATCTGTCTGATATTTAATGATGATATTAATTTCAGCCGCGGTAGGAAGTCGCCAGTCATCGTAGACTTCTCCATTTATGCCTACTTCTACATAATTCTTACATTGGTTTTTAGCCTTTTCCCAGCTTATGGTAGAACTATTTCCTAATTGTGACGCAAGCATGAAAGAAGGAGATACCAGATTGTCATTGTCAAGATTATTGGGATCAACAATATCCTTATTATCCGTATCCTTGCTCATGATTGGACGTCCTAATTGATAATCTCCAGAAGTGGACGTAATAACTACATGATACATCTGATTATTGGAGGCTGTACCATTATCTTCCAAATAATATGATAAGGGGAGATCCTTATAATACGCGTAATATATATAATTACTTTTATTAGTATCCGTTGTCTTTCCATATACGTCTATGTATGTTCCGCCGCTATTACTTACTTCAGTTTCTATTGTGTAATTTCCTGTACCCTCTTGAACTTGAATATATGCGTTATCCTTTTTTATATAATCTCCTCCCTCCTGTTCTTTGGCTGTGATTTTATATTTTTTTTCTTTGTTTTCTGGTACCAACACATCATCATCTGTCTTGTCTTTTTCTAACATATATTTCCTTACATAAACAGTAGCAAAATCTTGAGGAGATGATACTTTTTCGTAGGTTTCAATGTAACTGTAATCTATACGGAAAATGCGACCGTTATCATTTTCCACATAGAATTTACTTTTCATATCAACTTTATTACCAATTTTTCCATCCAAGCCACTTATTGTGCCATTAAAACCATGGATGATTTCATCTCGTATAGTGCCATTATACACATAGTTATCACCGGAATATTCCAAAGACGATAATATATCGTTGGAACGATTTCTAGGCCATGCTCCTGTATATTCATCCAAATACGAATACAATCCGGCAATGCCTGTAATATATTCCAAGGGATATTGTTTGATGGTTACGGTCTTGATGCAACTGTGAGTACCTTGATCAGACTCATCGTATTGTGCATTCTTTACCGTTAGTGTGATATAACGGATGGTCTTGTTTACGGGTATGGGGCTGTGTATAACCAGATGACCATTTAAACCTCCCTCTACACTTAAATAAGTGTTGTCTATGATGTTCTCGTCATTCTTTAAATCTATCTTTTTACCATATTTATTTTTGTAATAAATTTCCTTGATTTCAATTTCTGCTTTTTGGCTGGTTACGTCGGTTGGGGCTTTTACTATCTGGCTTGACGATGCAAACGTTAAATCATACGTATCCACATTTCGCATCACCACATCATATTCACTCAGTTCCAGATACAGTGGAGTGTCTCCGTTAATATCTATATTCGTATCATACCAAGGAGCTACTTCGTATTGTACGTTTGTAACTTCAACCGGCTTATCGGGTGTGGCATTTCCTTTCGCTGTTATTGTTGCCTTTACTTTATACCAGTGGTTACGCTCCAGTTTCTTGTTATCGTCGGTAGAGAGGCGGAGAGGAATCTTGTAATAGTTGTTCATATATTGAGGATCTCCCCCCTGATCAGTAGTACTTTTCAGTTGCGCGTTGAGAATGACATACGTTTCCTTTAAGATATCGTTACTCCATTCTGTAGGATAAGTGTAGGCAATAATCTTAGGAACTGAGTTGTCGGAATTGTCTGTGTCCATAAACTTAAGGCTCGTTTCTGCTGCAGATGCTATGGTATATCCGAATGTATCATCATTACCGGGCAAGACTCGTGCATTCGTAGCATAGTTATGGACACTATATTGCAACTGACCAATATCGTCATTGGTAGGGTACTGGTAGGTAGTTCCATTGATTGTTGTTTGGTCTGTTGTAAACTTCAAATCTAAAGATATCTCTATTTTTGCGGCCAGTCGGGTCAATTCAACAGGTATGGTATATACATTGGAAGATTCAGCCGGTTTCCATCCCATGCGATACCCGCTCATGGTAAAAGGCATTTTACTATCTTGTGAAACGGATTGATATATATTTTTATATTCGTCTACGAGTTGCTGCAAATCACTGAGAGTTTGAATCTGTTCTAAATCAGTTTCACTTGCTGTATTGTTTCCTGAAGAATGGATATGTAAATTGGCTATCACATATACGTCACAAGTTTCGTGATCCTGGAAACGGTTTTTCCAATTGCCCGAAATCAGGCAAACCGGATTAACGATATTTGAGCCGTCGCCAAAGTGGAAATAACAATTTGGAACCAGTTGTCCCGTCGTACTATCGAATATGAATACATCCAAATAATGAATGACATTGTCCCATGCACTTTCTGCGGAACTGGTTGTTCCATCGGCACGGGTAAAAGTATTCTGTCCAGCGTTTATTTGTAAGGTTAGTCCTGTTTCTGTAGAAGAGGCAAGGGGATTGCCTTTTTCATCCGAACACGAAAGGCAGATGAAACAGAACAATGTACAAACAATGCTATATATAATATTTCTTTTTTTCATAGTGCTCAGTTTTGTGAATTATTTAGAAGATTGTCATATTCAATTGTGCTAACTTGCTGAATATGGATAATATTTTTATCTCCCGGGAACTCATCACCCGAGCTCACGTTGAAGTCTAATGAACTATTGTCTGTATCTATGGTGATATACATGTCCGTTTTGCGAGTTACTCCTTCCTCGAAAGTTTTTCTGGGGTGTATACGCAGCGTAACAGGACCTTGACCTCCTACACCATGATAGTCGCCTATAAACTCAAAATCATCCGGATTGGTAAGGTGGGCCGTCCATCCAATGCCTACCGGAGTATTCATCGTGAAAGAGAATTGAGCATCGCGGACCTCGTTGTCCTGACTATAAGCAACGAGTACAGCATCTTGATTCTTTACAACATGAATTCCTGTTATATCTCCATCATAATTATCGCTGAAATCAATTGTGATTTCATCTACCGGAATCCAGTCGGCAACCGTGCATTCCAAATACAAGCCATAGTCTGTAGGCGTTACCGTGCCGATATCGTTTATTCCTGTTACGTTTATCTGATAGATGTTATTGCGTACAATGGCGTATTCCATCGGACTGACCGTTGTATCATTTCCGTCTTCGGCATGTTTTATCCAGTAAGTGTAATAACAGATGCCGCCTTGATATTTAGTAATACCAAACTGGGACAAATTATTATCACTAATGGATTGATCTCCGATTACATTTTTTATATCAGTTAATGAAGTATAGCATTTACCGTTATATCGGTAAAAATCAGTAGTAGAAATACCTGCAGGTTGATATTTTGCTTTAAACACAATGCCGGTACAATAAGTGGCACATGTATTTTCACTATATTCTGCTTTTACCACATTCTCTGTTGTATAGTCGAGCAAGGAATAGGTTACATCGTTATGAGTAGAAGTTACAGTTGTAGACAATGATTTCCAGTCATCTGTAGCACTCCAAGAGTACCTGCTGAAATAATGGTCATAAGAATTAGCGATGTCAGTTTGTGGTACATTCAGTGTTTTGGGGTCTATGACATAATTTGCAGCAAGATTTCCCTCTACATTTTCCGCTCCCAAATAATCAAATGTAAAGTCTGTAGTAGAATTGGTTACTCGTTTGAAGGCATACGTTCCTCCTGTATATTTATTGACTAACATGGCTTGTGTGATGACAACTTTATCATTCCCCGCTGAATACTCAGTATCCCAATGACAATCCACCCGTGCTGCCAGTCGTTCTACGTTTGCTGAAACCACGGTCGGATTGTTTTTGGAAGTGGCTTGAATTGTAACAGGGGTTCCCGTTTCGGAAGATGCCATTACAAAATGATTCGTTTGTACTATCGGAGTTGAAACGGTGTACTCACGCAGTTGATTTAAGGTGGTTATGTTTAAAGACTCGCCCAAGTTTGCAATGACCAGAACATTATAAGACGAACCTATCTCTAAACCTTCTATCTCTTTCGTTTCTGTTGTATATGTTGTCGAACTACCTGTGAGTTGGTCGAAATATATTGAAACAACGTTTACTGACTGATCTGTCGTATTTAGTCCTTTTCCATCGGTTGTATGAAAGAAGAATACATTCAAGTCGTGTACTTTATTCTCTTCATTTACGCCGTCTTGTGGGCCGTCTCCATCTTCTCCGGGAGCGGGAGTGGAAACACGGCTGTTTTGTGAATCTTCTGTATTCACAACAATGCTTACATATACATTGCTTTCACCTTCCTTTTCTATAGGAGAAGCAGGAAGGCGATCATCCTTGCAAGCTGCGGTTATCAGAACCAGGCAGAAGAAAAATAAGTATGTCAGAACAGGTTGTCTCATGGTATTTATTCTCCTAATGATACATTTTGAATACGTTTGCTCCATCCCAATACGCCAATGGATACGTTAGCGTATGCCCAATTGCCTCCAGACAGGAAGAATGAGAGATTGTAATCGTAGCCGCGGTCAAGAAACTCCTGACGGGAGTAGCGATGCAGCTCGTCGTAGTTACACAGACGGCTAAGCAAGTCGGGTAAATTTACTTCGATAACGGTTTTGCCTGTCTTTTTATTTTTTACTATCAGTACTTCATCATCTGCTAAGTTATCGTGAACGAAAATGCGGGAAGTCATAAAATCGGCATGTCCCATGTTTCCTACCGAAGTACGGGTGTCACTGTCGGGATCTTTCGTGTTCCAAGTCACGAAAGGAGTACAGATGGCTCTGGGGTGATTACTTGCCGAGTTGTCATGATTTAGCTGTACATTTGCTCCTTTTATGTACAACTCATAATCGTTGATATCCATTAAATCTGGTTCTTCGATGTCTCTCAAGGTAACACTGATGTATTTGGTATTACGGACTAAAGACATCGTATGGTGAGCCATTTTTCCTTGTGTTACTTCTACGGTTTCCTCGGACATGGCATGCCATAGGGTATCGAGCGGTTGATTCTGATGGTCTATATACGCTTCTCCTTCGTATGTTGAAATGTGATCAAGGGTAATTTTCAGATCCTCCATCACATTGTTTTCGTTCATTTCCGTGCGCCGGAACTTGGCACCTTCTTCTTGAATCAGGTCATCGTATTTGCGTTGATGTGCCAACGCTATAAAGCGGTAGGTTCCCTCAGGTAAATCGAGGAACATGGCGTAATCAGCCTTTTTTAACGGTTCATTTCCCTCTTCATTAGCTTCTGTACACTGTGTAATATAGTTTCCTTGTTCATCGAAAACATAAAGTGTCACTTCGCCTACATGATCGGCAAACATATCGGCACGATAAAGGTTGTAGTCGTATTTAAAGTTTACGTATACTCCTCGTTCGCACCCTTCACGGCTGTCGAAAATTAAGTCGGTACACGACGTGACGGATAAGACCAACAGCAAGCATGCCAGCCAGCCTACCCCTAGTATATGTTTGGCACAATGGTTCATATAAAATGTTTTTATATCTTTGGTTGAGTAGGGTAGGGATTGTGTTCAAAATCACAGTCCCTACCTTAATAATATGATTTATAGATCTACGTTCTGAGAACGTTTAGCCCATGAGAGGATATTGATGGTACAGTTGATATAACCTTCTGCTGTATCATCGGGATCTTCACCTGGCTCTGGAATTACCGGATCGCCAGGACCACTAATTGAGTTGATATTTATTTCATACCAGTTGTTACGAACTACACCATAGCGACCTAAATGTTTCAATGTATAGTCGGTGGCCGATGCAATACCTGAAGTAGGTATACCTACACCCTCACCATCCTGGAAGTGACGGATTAATGAAGAATAGTAATAATTGTCTCCATTCTTGTAATAAGAAATTCTACTGCCTACCACTGCTTTTACGGCATTCTGCTGGGCAGTAAGCTTAGCGTCGGTTGCTGTAAATGTAAATACGTTAGTAATATCTGTGTAGGTTCCTGATGTCAAGTCATCTATTAAGCTTAATCCTGCACCTTTAAATTTATTGTCATCGGTAGTGATGAGTTTATCAGCTTCGGTCATGACATAGGTGACAAAAGCATCTGTACCACCACTTGTTGAACCTTCACCAATCTGGTTTTGAGGATATTTTGTTGAACTTGTTCCGCAAATAAAGAAGCTTTTGGCAGAAGCTTGAGTTTCACCCTGAAATTTCGTTAAGTAACTGGTCTTGATCAGGACTCCGGTAGTGCGGTTCTGGATCTGTTGGTCATAGTTCATCGTGTTTTCAAGGCAATAGCAAGCATTGGAAGCTGTAGAAGTTGAAAGTCCGTTCCAAGCTGCAGGAGCATTCGTACCAGAATAGGTCGTAAAGTCTTTAGACAGGTCAGCGGTGGTATAATTACAATCTTCGGCCCAGTAAATGCGATAATAATCACCCTCACCGCTAATGCCAAATGAAGCCTTGATTCCTCTTGTTCCAGCAAAACGTGCAGGAGAATTTTCACTAGCTGATGCTAGCCATCCATCTGTTTCTTTAAATCCGCTTACGTCACGCACAAGTTTGGTAGAATTGTTGGTAACATTCAGACACCAGCCAGTTATCTGTACTTGATCTCCACTGTTTCCGTCACCTGAAACATTTATTGTTTCCGCATTACCAGGTGTAGTTAACGTTACTTTAGCTACCACTCTTTCCACATAAATTTTGGCAACATTACCCGCTGTAGCTTGAGCTTTCGTATCATAAACTGTAACAGGTACCAACGTATATGCTTTTGCGCTAGCGATAGTTCCAGCACCTCCTATTTGGTTGGACAGTGGAGCATTGGTCATGGTAAATTGGTTTCGTTGCGGATTTTTATCACTGCCACCGGTAAATTGATAAACAAATTGCTGGTAGGTTGTGGGAGTTGTGAATGTAATTTCATTCTGTAAATCAGCAAGTGTACTTGTAGACGTCAAATCCGTCCCATTTACTGTTAAATTGCCATTGTTTGCAGATACTGTATTATTATTATTTAAGATTGCAAGCACATAGAGTTGTTCTCCATCGCTTACCTTAGGAGCTTCAGTAATGACCGATACTTGTTCTGTTACTTGTGGAGTTTCTGAAGAACCAGTGATTCCCAGATCTTGTTTGCTTAACGCATAAGCCTTTACAAAAGTGGCTTGTGCTTCAGGAGTACCACTTGTTAATGTCTTATTACATTTGAAGAAGGCTAGAATAGCGTTTTCTACATTGTATTCATTTGCTTCACCTTCCTCGAGGGTAACATCTGCTTTATCTTCTCCATTGTCTGTAGATCTGGTTGAGTTACCACTTGTGGTAGGCATGTTAATGGCTACCTTAACATACCCTTCACCAACAACTGGACCTTGAACAGGTGTGTTGGTGCTTTCATCTAATGAATCGGAGCAAGCCGCCATTATCAGTGTCGCGGAAAGCATCCATGTCATGTTTTTGAAAATTGCTTTCATACTTTGTTAATTTAGTGTTTATATTCGGGTCTTATTTTTATAGATGAGAGTAACAGCATATTAAATTTTTAGTTCTTTTTCAATATTTGCAGATTTGCTTTTGCTTCCATTACTCTTCCTTGCAAAGCTTGTTCAAATAGGGGCAGAGCTTCGTCGTAGCGGTGTTGTAGTAATAGGGCTACACCTCGGGCGTTGGCTGCTTGCGGGTTGTTTCCCGATTTGTCAAGATAGGGTTTAGCCTGTTCCGTCAGTCCTTGCTCCAAGAGGGCACAGGCAGCATTGAGGTTGGCTACTTCGCTATCCGGATACAAACGTACAGCTACATCGAATACATGCTTGAAATCGTCGCTGCCGGGCTGGTAGGTCTGTGCTACGGCAAACATCTCGTTGAGGCTGAGATTTTGCGGACGCGTATGAATGAGCTGTTTCGCTTCGTCCACATTGAATCCTCTGATCACATAGTCTATGCGGTAATCGGAATGACGTAAGGCAGGGTAGCAGTCTTCCAGCAGCGTGCGGTAGGACTGAGGATAGCGTGCACGTATCTGGCGTTCCTTGACGTCGATATCTTCATCACTGTCTATCAGTTGCATGATTTCTTCTTTGTCCGGAAGGTTGCTTGTTTCAACGTACTTGCGGAAGCCTTGCCAGTCTTCAGGCTCGAAGGCTATATTAAACAAAGTGTCGGCCAGCGAGTAACGGTCAATGAGGTATTGCTTTAAAGCGTTGGTACGTCTTTCTGCCAGTCGGGCATTGGAGCTATAACTGCCTTCGGGAGAAGCATAACCTTTGATGTGTATCTGTACGATACGTACATCGTTGTCGGAGCGTACACTGTCTATCGTGGCACATATTTTTGCCAGTTCCTCAGGATTGCGGCGGTAGTCTGGATTGATTTCGGTCTTGTTGACCGGGAAATCCAGATAGGCATGACCGCTGAGCTGACGACTTTTCACAGTTTCTACCTTTGGTGCAAGATAGGCAAGGGCTGGATGCCAGGCTATATCTGCCACAGCAAGAGGTTGCTGCTTCATATTGATGACCTGTCCACATCCACATTCGTCTTCTCCCAAATAGAGTGAAGCGTTTTCCATCCATGGCTCATAAGGCAGACTGATTGCATAAGGAAGCTGTCGCTGCATGTCTTTACCTGTTTTTATTACGCGGTAAGGCTTTTCAGCATAGGATAGTAAGTCGTTGCGTAAATAATATAAGTAGCGTCTGCGTCCCATAACTTCAACAGCAGGGAGCCATTGGTCGCCACCATCTCCTTTGAAGAAGGGCTGTAACACCAATGAACGGTTGGAACGCAGCTGGAGATTGTCAAAATTAAAATCGAAGGCGATACGGACACTGTCGCGTACCCGATTTATCTGTACATGATTTATACTGACACCGCTTTGGGAGGGTTGTGTCTGTGTAAAAGCTCTAGCAGGTAATAGAGCCGAAACACCGAAAACTAAATAAGGCAATATATAGCAAGTTTTTCTTTTCATACTCTCTATCTCCTTTTCTTTAGAATACATAAATCAGATTGATTGCAGCCTTGGTCGGACCAACATAATGGTGTGGTTTATTGTCTTCCAGTTGCTCGCCACAACGTGGACATTCGTACTTGTCTGCCCGTGTATAAATGTAACCGACCCCGATTTCGGCTTCGATGCTCCAATGTCTTGCCAGTATCCAGTGGTATCCGTATCCTATACCAACTCCAGCAAGCCATCCTTCGTAACGGTGTCCTTTTAGTTTTCCAAAGTCGGTCCCCAAGAGAGTAAAGTCTGTATCCCAATTGCTCACATTGTAGACTCCGCCCAGTAGATGTGCTCCCAGAAAGTGACCGTTGAATCGCTCACAGAACCAGTAGCGGGCTTCGGGTTGCAACAGCCAATGTTTCCACTTTTTATTTTCGCTGAAAGTCCATCCGTTATAATTGGCCGATAAATCTAAAGTCCACTTGGGAGAAAGGCCTATCTCAGCACCTAAGTTAATGGTTGTTGAAGCATCATAAAGTAGGTTAGTCTTAACCGTAACATTCTGGGCTGACAAAGATATGCCAACCATCAGAAAAAGTATACAAATGATTTTCTTCATGTTCCGCATATTTTATAATGTGTATTTTCGGTGTCGTTTATGTGCGTTTTTCATCGTTCTGTCGCTTTGCAGGTAACAGATTATTATTTGGAATGCAAAGATATGGAAAAGATATTATTAATGTGATTGTGTAGATGTTTTTTTTTCAAATAAATATCTATTTATTTGTAAAACTTCTTCTACAGCATAGTAATGAATGAAATTGTTTCATATTTCCCCACATATTGGTGATTAATTTTCTTTATTCATATATCTATAAGTGAGTTTGCTTGTGGTTTTTATCAGAGAAAGTATTTCTGTTTTTTTAAGCCTTCATTTTTTCAGTTTCCCGCAAAGTAATAGACTGCTTATAGCTACGAAGGGATAAACTTGTTAAATTTTAATGAACGCTCTTCGGTAAGGCTTTTGATCCAGTTGTAGATACTTTTTTATATACCGATAATAAGGCAATTATATTGGTGGACATAGCGATAATTGGGATAAAAAGAAACCTTATGTACTTTTTTTGATGAGATTTTTCTCGTATTTGTTTGCAAATTAAAAAATCTTTTTCTACCTTTGCACTCGCTTTTGAAAG
>ULUH01030184.1_pt1 | contig 13387 bp, 13 predicted proteins | sample 1958241 | NCBI WGS metagenome assembly ULUH01 (sample SAMEA4835753, study PRJEB28245) | human gut metagenome | biome: gut microbiome; material: fecal sample | place: Denmark | collected 2008 | reverse complement strand
CCTCTGCTTGGCCGCGGCGGCTTCCTGCTTTCCCTTTTCGCCCGCGGCCTGTTTGGCGGCAGCGTCTCTCTTCGCTTCTTCGAGCTCCTTGGCGACCTCCAGCAATCCCTGCAATACGATGAGCGTTTCGCGCTCGGCATCATGGGCCGGTTTCTGTTGCTGGACCGTGTCAAAGCGTTCCTTCGCCCTGCTGCGTGAAGCTGCGAGCTTCATCCCCTGCTGCCTGAGCGCTTCGAGGTCCTGCCCGCGCGTTGCAGCATCCTGTCTGGCCGCCTGCAGCTGCTTGGCGAGGTCTAAAAGCGCCGCGGCGCGGTCCGCCCTGTCGAGCAGAGCCTTCGCCTCCGCATCCTTTGTCACAGTATCCTCCCATCTCTTGAGCTCATCTGCCGCCCTGTCGGCCTGCGTAAACTTCGCCATCGTCTCGCGCGCCGCATCGCGCTCTTTCTCGCTCGCCTCCTTGCGGGACTGCAGAGCCGCCGTCCGGTCGGCAAGAATTGACGCCTGCTGCTCTCGTTCTTTGAGCAAGGCCGTGAACTCGGCCTCATCCTTGGCATCAGCCTCGGCGAGGTACAATCTCTGCTTCTCGGCGATGCCTTCGTATGACTTGCTGACTTCCGCCGCCTTCGCCTTGAGCTTGTCTTCGAGCTTCTGGTAGATCTCCGTGTTGAACAGGACCTTCATGATCTCCTTGCGTGCGCTCGTGTCGGCCATGAGGAAGCGGCGGAACTCGCCCTGCGGCAGCAGGACGACCTGGCGGAACTGCTTGCACTGGAAGCCGAGCAGGCGCACGATGCGCGCCTGCACCTCGCCATCGCGCGTCCACGACTCCGCCGCGCGTCCATTCTCCAGGCGCTCTAAAAGGACCTCCGGCGCCTGCCGCGCCAGTCCCTTGCCGCGCTTCGCCTTGCGCATGTACTCTGGATTGCGGCGGATGTGCCAGTGCGTGTCACGCACGCAGAATGTCAGGTCGACGTAGGTGTCATCCTCCGGTCCCGCTTCGCGGTTGCGCAGCATGCGAGGCGTCCGCGCCTCCGTCGCTGCCTCACCGTAGAGCGCATAGCAGATGGCATCAAAGATGCTCGTCTTGCCCGCGCCCGTCGCTCCGTGGATCAGGAAGAACGGCTGCTCAGAAAGAACGGAGAAGTCGAGGCAGACTTTTTTCTGGTACGGCCCGAAGGCACAGATGGTCAGGACTTCTGGCTTCATTTTTCATCCCTCTCTTCCCGGTAGATCTCCTGCAGGCAACTGTGCACGATTGCCTGCTGCTCTTCTGCGAGCGGCTCTCCCGTCATATCCTCGTAATACTGGGAGAACAGCGTCTCCTCCGTGAGCTTCAGCACGGCCTGCCCCTCCTGCTCGCGCATCGTGCCCTCGCGCTGCAAGTTCGGGTAGAGCACGTGCATGAGGTTCGGGTAAATGGCCTTGAGCTTGTTGAACACATCGAGGATGATGCCGCGGTCCAAGAGCTCAACCTCGATGTAATCGTCCGACTGCGGATACGCCGCGCGGTCACCCTCGATGTCCGCGAAGAGACCGCGCACGCGCCGGACGTCGTGCGGCGGCACGAGCGGCACAAACTGCTGGGTTGCCCGGCCCGTGCCATCGAGGTCCACGAGGATACAGCCCTTTTTCTGCTCGGCTTCATCAAACGAGTACTTCATGAGCGAGCCGCTGTAGCGAATGTGGTCGGCCCCGGCCCGCTGCGGATTGTGCAGGTGGCCGAGCGCCGTGTAGCAGAATGGCCGGAAGATACTAGGACGCACATTTGACGAGCCGCCGACAGCGAGCGGGCGCTCCGAATCCGAGCTCAGGCCGCCCGCCAGGAAGGCGTGTGCCACAGCGATCGAGCGCATATTCCCCGCCCGCTTCGCCAGGCTCCTTTCAATCATCAGCTCATGTGCCTGCTCAAAGTCCAGGGCTTTCTCCACGCCAAGAGCCGCTCGCACCGAAGCCGGCTCCATATACGGATAGAGGTAAACGGCAACCGGGCCGAAGTCATCTTCAACGACAACCGGAGCCATCTCGTCATCCAGCCGCCCGCGCGCAAAGATCCCCGATGCCCGCATGAGCTGGCTGCCGAAGTTCAGACGCGACTCACTGTCGTGATTGCCAGCAATGTAGAAGACCTTGATGTGCATCTCTGCCATCTTCATGAGGAATTCGTCAAAGAGGTCGACCGCCTCGACAGGCGGCACGCCGCGGTCGTAGATATCCCCCGCAATGACGACAGCATCCACCTTTTCCTCCTGCACGAGCGGCACCAGCTGCCCCATGATGATCTCCCGCTGATCCGCCGTCAGGTGCATCCCACGGAAATACCGCCCGAGATGCCAGTCAGCCGTGTGAATAAAGCGCACATGAATCCCTCCTGCTCTATGATTGATTTTCTATCCTCTTGCCGGCGCTGTGCCTCACATATTCTTGTGCATGACGTACTTGTCCGTCGCTGTGTCGAGCATCTCCTGCCACGATGAGAATTTCGTGGCCTTGCGGACCCATGCGTCCATCTTCTCCTCCGGCAGCGCCTCAAAGTCTCTCTGGTTCTCGATCTTGAAGCGGCTGCCCTGCAAGAATTTCTCGAAAGTCCGGAAGCGCGTGTACTTGCGCATGAACGAAGTGTCGAACACCTCATTGAAGTCGACGAGCTCCGGCATCGTCTGATGCGGCAGCTGATAGAACCCAGTGATCTTGATGGCCATATGAACTCCTCCTGATTATCCTGTATGTAGCATTGACTCCATTGTACCAGAAACATCACTGAGAAAAAAGTTTCGGCAAGGGCTGCAAAAATCTGCAAAAAATGCTTGACAGATACATGCAGCGTCTATTATAATAATATCTGTCGTTAGCGGTAACGCGAAGACGGGGGCATAGCTCAGCTGGGAGAGCGCTTGCATGGCATGCAAGAGGTCAGGAGTTCGATTCTCCTTGTCTCCACCATTCTAACTCCTAATTAGCTTAGAAATAAGTTAATTGATATAAAGTAAAGGCACCTTTTACCGGGTGCCTTTTTCGTATACACAAAAAGAGGGCAAGGAATTCAATCCCTGCCCTCTCTGTAGTCAATCATTGCGGCTTATTCCTGCTCCGGCTGCAAAACCGAAGCATCATCTGCTTGACAGAAAACAGCTGGGTTAATCTCTAAAGGCGTGATGGTGATTTCTGCCCTCGGATTGGCCTTGTCTATGCCAGCTATCCGGCACCCATCTAGCGACTTAACAAGCCGGTCATCCGCAAGGATCCATTCCCGTTTGAGTGTCTTGGTGTGGTTCTTATGGCTATACTCATCCGCGAGAATGTCCTGCGTGGCTTGGATAAGGCCGTTCAGGTCGGGATAGGCCCTGCGGTCTTGCAGGTAATACTTGACCTCCAGCGAAACAGGCCCTTCGAAATGCGGTAATGCTCCCCATTTCGCCCTCAGCAGTTCCAGATGCTTATGGAACTGCTTTTCATATGCCTTGTATGCCTTGCTGGGAAGGACCACCGTCCTCCCCATTACCAGTACCGGGCTGTTTTTCTTGGTGGCAGGCTGTCCCGGCACCTCAAAAGTAAACTCTCCATGCTTGTCTAACTTCACGCCTCTGCTCCCTTCAATCGCCAATCGCGGCCGCTTAAATTCACCAGCTCGCACATCCCATAAATCCTGCTCATAATGCGCTGGGCCTGTGAATCATCCTCGGCACCATCATCGTCCCTGCATACCAGGCGGGCGGCTATATTCTGCGGCCCATAATTGCTCGTGATGATGGTCTGCAAGCCCTCGTTGTACCGATGGTTTAGCAGGGAGAAAAGCTGTTCCCCTACCCATAAGGTCATACGCTCGGCCCCCAGGTCGTCGAGGATAAGGCAAGGCACATCTCTGGCCACCTGTATCATTTCCGCCGTGGTATTCTTCCCAAAGCTGGCCCGAATATCGGCAAGGAAATCGGGAACGCTGGAGAAAAGCACCTGCTCCCCTCGGCCTGCCTTTTCGTTGGCTATAACTGCTGCAAGCTTCGTTTTGCCCGACCCCGGTGAGCCGTAGAAGAAAATCCCCTTTCGGTTCCCTTCCTGCAGGCTCCACTTGGCGGCCGCCACCGCTGTCCTGTTATCGTCGGTCAGCTGGTAGGTGTCGAAGGTGTCTCGACTATAAGCGAAGGGAACCTTTGCCCTGCTGAATAAGCGGGCCTGCCGTTTGTTTTCCCGGCGCTGTTTCTCCCATCTGCACATCCGTATTGCGGTATAGAATCGGCCATTATCAGGAGCCACCACAGGAACCATGCCTTGCACTTCCTGCTGGCACTGTACGCCTTTACATCCACGGCATACTGCCTGCTTTTCCTCAATGGCTGCTATATCATCGGCGTGCAGGTCAAACTCACTCTCCAGCAGTTCGCTGTACTTCCCACGGCTTGGGGCGGTTTTCGGCGTACTCGATGTTTTCGAGCAACTGCTTGAAGCTTTCGGAATGTTCGACTTCGCCCTGTTTTCGTTGATTTTTTCGACGAGTGCCTTGAAGTCCTCGGTCATTGGTCTTGCTCCTTTCCGGTCTCTCTGCCTTGAATCCGTTTCGTTCCCAGGCTTCAAGGATGCTCTTGATATACTTCACAGAATGGCCGTTATTTAGGGCCGTTTCTCTGATAGCCTCTGTCAGCCATTGCTCCCCATAGTGGTCGAGCAGGTCTGTGAGGGTGTCTGTCTCTATCTGCCCTGTGATGGGGTGGATGTTATCTTGAAAGAGGTCAAACACTCTGGCAGTGGCATCGTCTTTCTCAGCCAATTCCGTTTCTTCGCCCGGCTCTTTTTCTTCTGGGGGATTATAGGGGGAACTACAACAACTACTAATACTTTTCTTTACTTTACTTTGTGGTGTTTCTGTATGCAGTAACTCCTTTTCGGCGGGGTTATTGTCTACAAAAACTACCGTTGAGTGGGGGTTATTGTATGCAGAAACCTGTTTAGGGGCTGAAATCAGTTTGACTTTTTTACTTTTGACGATTTTTTCCTTGCCCAGCAGGAAAAATTCATCAATCATTTTGATGCTCGACCTGCGCTCAAGCGCCATCAGATAACGGCTCTGGATACCATGAGAGGTTAAAATCTGATATTTTTCAAACAGATTTTTGTCGAATAAGCCGATGTTTTTGCATACAGAAACTACCGTTGAAAGGGTGTTTTTGTCTACAAAAAACCTCCTTGAGTAGATACTGAGTTGAGTTTCTGTCCGCATCATGTAGTAACTATTGCGGTAAATGGTGGATAAAAGCTTCACATATATCGCAAAGCCTTCCAGCCCTGTCTCGGCCTCCAGGTATAGAATCTTTTCATCCTCCGCAATGTCGGTATCCAGTGGGAAATAATCAAGCCCCTCTTTTTGCGGTCTAGCCATGTATTTTCCTTTCCAGCAAGCAGGGCAAATGCCCCGCCCGCTTATTCTGTGTTTACATCAGGCTGGTTTGCCCATCAGCGCCCTGCTCTTTAATCTCCCCTGTTTCCGGGTCAACATTGGCAGGTGCTACATCAGCCGGAACTTCCTCGGCATCCACAGTGATAACCGTTTCATCCGGCTCATCCGTCATGCTCTCGGAAATGTTGGTCTTGATGGTTTCATCACTGGCCACCGCACGAACAAACTCGGTCTTGATGGGGGCATATTTGAGCGCCTGCTTGATGACTGTTTTCTTGGCCATGGCATCGAAATTAGTTGCCCATGGGCTGTAACTGGAGCCTGCCGCCTTGCTGTACTTCTTGGAGTGGTTCTTGATATCTTCCACACTCATTACTGCAAAGCCGCTGCCGCCTGCCTTGGTACGGAATACCGCATAATAGAGAATCACTGCGCCTCTGTCTTTCAGGGCCGGTTTATGTTTCAGCTTTTCTTCGAGGCCTAATTCATATTCGAAATCGTCATTCTCGCAAACTTCGTGAGCAGAAATGCTCGTGATTTCCCCGCTGCGGTATGCAAGGTCGATTAAACCTTTCTAGCCGAGCTGGAACTGACATTCAAGCTGGCCATGATTGCGGTAAGGAATGAGATACGCCTGTCCTAACGGCGTATTCGGTTCTACACCTAACTGAGCCGCCTGCATCATAGCGCCCAGGAAAGTTTATTCTTGCCGCTTTAAGCGTTATATGCATCTGCATAACCCCCTCTCTCGCTTGTCTAAAGACATAATATCACCGTTTAAAGCGGTAGTTAATCCCTAAAAGCGTATTTTTTGCAAAAATTATTGTATATATTACGTTAAAAGCGTAAAATTGTACATAATAAGAAAGGAGCGTGTAACCATGAGCGCATTAGGTAACAAGCAGGTTATGGCATCTAATATACGCCGTTATATGGCAATAATGGGGATTGATAGAAAAGAGTTTTGTCAACGATTGGGGTTTAAGTATTCCACAGTGACCGATTGGCTGAACGCCGAAAAATATCCTCGCATAGATAAAATTGAGCTAATGGCAAATTTCTTCAATATCAGCAAGGCAGACTTGGTTGAACCGCCTGCCACGTCTCCCCCACCGAACGCCATCCCCATGAACCAATACACATACAAAATCCCCCTGCTAGGCCGAGTAGCCGCAGGGGAACCGATATATGCAGACGAGCATATTGAGAGCTATGAATATATAGATAGCCGGTATAAAGACGATGGCAACGAGTATTTCGCCCTGCGCATCGATGGCCAGAGCATGGAGCCGACGATTATGGATGGGGATATCGTAATCGTCCGCCAGCAGTCCTTTGCCGAAAATGGACAGATTGCCATTGTGCTGATAGATGGGGAAGATGCCACCGCGAAGGAAGTAAGGGAGTCCGCCGAGGGAATTACCCTCATCGGGCACAATGTCGCAGTCTATACGCCACACTTCTACTCCCACAAGCAGATTGAGGAGCTGCCGGTGAAGATTATCGGGGTCGTGGCTGAGATTAGAAGACGGCTGCTTATGTGAGGGTATTAAAAAGCCGCCCATATGGACGGCTATCGAAAGGATACGGATTTTAAGCAGGACAAAAAAGCTTTCTAAGAACTGAATATATCTTTACTATCAAACAGGCGAGACAACTCAGGGTAACCATACATACCCCTACCAACAATGCCAGTAGATATAGTATTACGGTTATAGCGATAAATGCTACTAAAATTCCTCCCACAATACCAAAGGTACCACAAAAAGTGAATGCAAAAATATTGTCCACAACATACTGTAAAAATTCCATTTTCCCACCTCCGTAAGAAAGGATTGTATTATAAATGTCAGATTTAGAAATCAATTCAAATGGGATAAAAATCCCTGGCGAAGTCATTACAACCGCATATAATGATGCTATTCATCCAGGCTTGTCTGAAGCTGGAAAGACCATTGCGCTCCCATTTCGTGCGATTAATTGGATTGCCGAAGTTGCCGGCGACTATTGTGTTGCTAAAATGAAAAATACTCAAAAACTTCAAGAATCTGTACAAGAAAAGATAGCTGACATCCCAGAGGAACAACTATGTGAACCGGCTAAAAATATCGCAGTACCTGCTATTCTATCTAATTCTTATACGGATGATGATGAATTACGTTCAATGTATGCCAATCTACTTGCTAATTCGATGAACCAACAAAAAGCTTATCATGCGCATCCATCATTTGTAGAAATAATAAAGCAGCTTACTCCAAATGAGGCACTTCTTTTAAAATCTAGTAATCTCTTAAAAAGGAATGTTCCTACATGTCAAATTAGATATCAAGAGAAGAGTTCATATTCTAACGTCAATGGTTATAATCTTTCTCCATCCAATATTGTTCGTGACTTTCAAACTGGAATACCTATTGTTAAATATTATATACCATCTATTGAAAACATCTCCATTGATGAGATACAAGTAATGATTGATAATTTTATACGTTTAAGCCTTGTAGAAAATCCTAGCGGGAAAATATTAATAGATAAAGATATTTACCAAGTCTTTTATAAGGACAATTTTAGTGCTAATCTTGAAGTTACATATTCACAATCAAATAATAGTTTATCAAATTATGAAATAGCACACATATTGGGTTATATAACGCCGACAACTTTTGGTGAAAGATTCTACAAAATATGCGTAGAATAAACCTTTCCCCTCACTTTTTGCAATATATCTAGGTATATTATACCATTTTATTGCAAAAACGGCACAAATAAGCCGCCCCCGAAGGATGGCTATACGAAAGGATTGGTTATATGGACAATATAATAATTTACAATACCGATGACGGAAAAACCAACGTCAAGCTATACGCTAATGATGGCACGGTGTGGCTGCCTAGGCCGGATATAGCAGAACTATTCCAGTGTACTCGCGCTAATGTTGCCCTCCACGTAAAAAATATATACAAAGAAGGCGAATTAGACGAGTCGGCAACTTGTAAGGATTTCTTACAAGTTCAAAATGAGGGCAGGCGAGAAGTAAAAAGAAACATAACTTTCTATAGTCTGGATATGATACTTGCCGTAGGTTTCCGTGTTCGCTCCCCGCGCGGTGTGCAGTTCCGCCGCTGGGCAAATAGCACATTGAAGGAATATATGCAAAAGGGCTTTGTTATAGACGATGACCGCCTAAAGAATCCGGATGGCCGGCCGGACTACTTCGATGAACTCCTGGAACGTATCCGCGATATTCGCGCCAGTGAAAAGCGGTTTTATCAGAAATTGCGTGATTTGTTCGCCCTATCCTCTGACTACGACAAGACCGACAAGGCCACTCAATTATTCTTTGCTGAAACTCAAAACAAGCTAATCTACGGGGTGACAGGCCAGACAGCAGCCGATTTAGTCATTTCAAGAATAAGTCCGGACCAACCCAATATGGCGTTAACTTCATGGTCAGGTAGCAGGGTCCGTAAAGTCGATGTCATTATCGCTAAGAATTACCTGTCTGGAGATGAAATAGACTCGCTTAACCGGCTGGTGACTATCTTCCTTGAAAGTGCTGAATTACGGGCAAAGATGCACAAAGACCTTACCCTGCAATATTGGCGCGATACTGTTGACAATCTGCTTATAGGGCACGGCATAGCCGTTTTAGACCATCGCGGTAATCACTCCCATGACGAAATGGTGAAAATAGCCCACGATGCTTATGAAGTATTTGACAAGCGCCGCCGTCAGGATGAAGCTATACAAGCCGATAAAGATGATTTAGCGGAACTTGAACGAGCAATGCCGCAGATAAAAAACAGGAAGCAATAAAAGCAAAAGGCGCCTCAACCTAAAAGGAGATGAATCACCATGCTAAATGCCGTAATCTATGCCCGCTATTCATCGGACAATCAGCGGGAAGAATCCATCGATGCCCAGCTCCGTATCTGCCGGAGGCATTGTGCGGATAGGAATTACCGCATCATTCACGAGTACATCGATGAGGCCTTCACTGCCACCAATGACCGCAGGCCCGACTATCAGCAGATGATTAAAGATGCCAAAAAGGGCGGGTTTCAGGTCGCTGTGTTCCACAAAGTCAATCGAAACGCCCGCAATGAATATGACTATTACTTCAACAAAATGCAGCTAATTCGTGCCGGTGTTACTGTGGAATATGCAGGGCAGGCTTTTGACACCACCACCGCCGAAGGTCAGCTCATGGAAAATCAGCTTGTCGGGATGGCCGCTTATTTCTCCCGCAACCTTTCCAAAGAGGTCAAGAAAGGGCAAAATGAAAACGCCCTCAAATGTGTCCATAACGGTGGTACGCCCCCGCTCGGCTATGATGTAGGCCCAGATAGGCATTATGTGATAAACGAGCAGGAGGCGCGTGCTGTACGCCTCATTTTCGATATGTATACCAATGGCAGCCGCTATCCCGATATTGTCGAGGAATGCAATCGCCGGGGATATACCACCAAATCAGGCGGGGAGTTCCGTTATACTTCCCTGCATGATATCCTTGCCAATCAGAAATATGCCGGGTTCTATGTCTATGGCAAGAATCGCGGCCCCCGCAATATGCCCCGCAATGGCCATAAAAACTGTGAGGATGCCTGTGTAATTGAGGGCGGCATCCCTGCCATCATTGACATGGACACATGGAAAAGAGCCTGTGCCTGCATGGATAAGCACAAGCGGGCCCCTGGCAGTGTCCGGGCAAAAGTTGAATACCTGCTGAGTGACTTAATCACCTGTAGGGAGTGCCACCAAAAAAAGCAGGGCAATAGCTACCGGCACCAGCTAAAAACCAAAGTGAAGGAATATCTTTATTATCGGTGCCCAAACTGTGGCAGGCAGATAAAAGGCCGCCCCTTGGAAAAGCAGGTCATTGATGTTATCCGGCACTCGATACTGAATAACCGGAACATCCGCTCCATCGTTGACTCCATCAATGTCAAGCTGGAGGAAAGCAATATGGAATTTGCTGCGGAAATTCACTCCCTGCAGAGTCAAATCACCACGCTGGAGCAATCCAATGACAGGCTGATGGGCCTGCTTGAGACAGGAGAAATCTCTGACCTACTTATCGCCCGAATCAAAAAGAATTCGGAGAAAGCCACAGCCGCCCGCCAGCGATTGCCAGAACTCAAAGAGTACAGCCGTGAGGTTTTATCGGTCGAGAAAGTCAAGGCGGTTATCAATAACTGGAAAATGACGAACAACGAGGAAGGCTACAAAGCCATGATAAATACCTTCGTCCGCTCCGTGACGGTCTACAAAGACAATATCGATGTTGACCTGTACCTCTGCATAGGCTCCAATGAGTACACCTCTGAGAAATTAAAGAAAAGCCTTGCCAAATAAGGCAGGGGAGATTTTAGGAGTTTGCGAGGGTGAGCCTTGTCTCCACCATTCAGAAGTCAGAGGTCAGCAGGAATCTAAATGATTCGGCTGGCCTTTTTTGTATCTACAGGTTTATCGATATACAAGAAGAAGGCCGAGCAAATGAACCTCTCTGTCCATTTGCTCGGCCTTCTTTCTGCTTTAAACGGATGACTATCTTGTTGCACTCATCCGCATCAGATCTTGGCATACTCCAGGATGGCGCGCTTGTCGTACATACGCTCGTAATAGGTCTGATAGTCGCCGCTGATGATGCCCATCCACCAGTCACGGTGCTCGAGGTACCACTTGACGGTCTTCTTGATGCCGTCCTCGAACTTCGTCTCCGGCTCCCAGCCGAGCTCTGTGTGGATCTTCGTCGGGTCGATGGCGTAGCGGCGGTCGTGGCCCTTGCGGTCGGTGACGTGCTCGATGAGGTCTTCGGGCTTGCCGAGCTCCTTGAGGATGGTCTTGACGACGTCGATGTTGGCGCGCTCATTGTGGCCGCCGATGTTGTAGACCTCGCCGACGCGTCCCTTCTGCAGGATGAGGTCGATGGCACGGCAGTGGTCCTCGACATAGAGCCAGTCGCGGACGTTCTTGCCGTCGCCGTAGACCGGCAACTTCTTGTCGGACAGCGCGTTGATGATCATCAGCGGGATGAGCTTCTCCGGGAAGTGATACGGGCCGTAGTTGTTCGAGCAGCGCGAGATCGTCGTCGGGATCTTGTAGGTGCGGTGATACGCCATGACCAAGAGGTCCGCACCGGCTTTCGAAGCCGAATACGGGCTCGACGTCTTGAGGTTCGTCTCCTCCGTGAAGAACAGGTCCGGACGGTCGAGCGGCAGGTCGCCGTAGACCTCATCCGTCGAGACCTGATGGTAGCGGTCGATGCCGTACCTGCGGCAGGCGTCGAGCAGCACGCTCGTGCCGATGACATTCGTCTGCAGGAAGATCTCCGGATTCTCGATGGAGCGGTCGACATGCGACTCCGCTGCGAAGTTGACGACGATATCCGGCTTCTCCTGCTCAAAGATGCGGTAGACAGCCTGACGGTCCGCGATGTCCGCGCGGATGAACTTGAAGTTCTTCTTCTCCATCGCCGCCTCTAGCGTCTCGAGATTGCCCGCATACGTCAGCTTGTCGACACAGATGATGCGGTCGCTCGGATGCTTCTTGAGCATGTAGTAGATAAAGTTCGAACCAATGAAGCCGGCACCGCCGGTCACGATGATATTCATATATAGTCCCCCTGTATTTCAATTTATGTTATGGCAGAACAAAAGCCCCGCACTCCTTTTATTATACCGTAAATCCTAAAAGTGCGCGGGGTTTTTTGTTTCTTTTTATCGATTTTTCGTTTATTTTGTCACTTGAACTCGACAAACTCGTCGATGCGGGCGCCGCCCTTGATCATGGGTTCGACGAAGCTGCGCCAGACGTTGAGGACGATGACGCGCGGATGGTCGCGGTCTTCGAGGGCTTTCTTGAGGGCTTCGGCAAATTCATCCTGTGTGGAGACGGACTCCGCCTGGATGCCGAAACACTCGGCGTACTTGACGTAATCCATCGGGTAGTCGAGCTCGCAGGCAATGTAGCGCTCTTTGTACATGACCTTCTGGAGCTGGCGGATCATGCCGAGACTCCTGTTGTTGACGATCAGGGAGACGACGGGCAGATTCAGGCGAGCGATTGTGTAGAACTCATTGCCCGTCATCTTGATGCCGCCGTCACCGGCTACATGGATGACACGCCTGTCTTTGCCGTAGTAGAGCTGAGCGCCCATCGCGGCCGGCAGGCCGAATCCCATCGTGCCGAGGCCGCCGGAGGTCAGCCACGTCCGCGGCTCTTCGATGCGCAGGTGGAGCGCAGCCCACATCTGATGCTGCCCGACATCCGTCACAAAGGCGTACGGCTTGCCCTTCGTGCGCTGCATGACCTGATGCATCGCCCAAGGGACAGTCAGGCGGTTCTGGTGATAGTCGTAGGCATAGGAATCCTCCCACTTCTCGATCTGCTGCCACCAGTCCGTCAGGGCGGAATTCGGCTCATGCCGCATGAGCAGGGCAAGTATGGTCTTCATATCGCCGGCGAGGCCGAGCGAATTGCCGACGTTCTTGTCGATCTCGGCCGGGTCGATGTCGATGTGGATGAACTTCGTGTTCTCCGTGTACTTGTCGAGATTGCCCGTCTGGCGGTCGCCGAAGCGGCTGCCGATAGCGATGACAAGGTCCGCCGCGGCAATCGCGTGATTGGCGGCCTTCTCGCCATGCATGCCGGCAAAACCGAGTGACTGCGGGTGCGAGCGCGGTATCGCGCCGAGGCCCATGAGCGTGTGCACGACGGGCAGATGATACTTCTCGACAAAGGCGATGACTTCTTTCGTCGCTCCGGCAGAGATGACGCCGCCGCCGACGATGGCCACGGGTTTCTCTGCCCGGACGATCTCGTCGGCCGCCTCTGCCGCACAGATCAGGAAGTCGGCATCTGGCTTGCCGTGATGCTCGGGCTCCACGCCCTGCGGTACGTAGTCGACGTCCATCTGGAAGAGATTGCGCGGCACGTCGACGAGCACGGGGCCGGGGCGGCCGTGGCGCGCGAGCGCGAATGCCTTGCGCACCGTCGGCACGA
>ULUH01018614.1_pt1 | contig 13394 bp, 11 predicted proteins | sample 1958241 | NCBI WGS metagenome assembly ULUH01 (sample SAMEA4835753, study PRJEB28245) | human gut metagenome | biome: gut microbiome; material: fecal sample | place: Denmark | collected 2008 | reverse complement strand
GCCGGCCTTGATATTACGCCCGAACAAGGGATTTTATAGATCAAAATGCAAACACCTGATTATCAACCATAAACCAACCGCGTTTCCTCAGTTGGCGCATTTTCATTTCCTCAGTTGGCGCGTTTTTGTTTCCTCAGTTGGCGCGTTTTTGTTTCCTCAGTTGGCGCATTTTCATTTCCTCTGTTGGCGCGTTTTCATTTCCTCAGTTGGCGCATTTTTGTTTCCTCTGTTGGCAAAAACGCCAGCCGTAGGCATAAAAAAAATCGGGCAGACAGGCATCCTGTCCACCCGGGAAAAAGTTATGTCTTTATTTTTTAGAATTTATATCCTACGTTGAAAAACAAGGCAATGTTGTAAGCCTTTGTGTTGTCTGCAATATGCAGGAAGCCGTAGCGGGTGTCAAGTCCTACAAGGAATCGGTCGAACTCCAATCCGAGGCCGATGCCCATACCCATATCAAATCGGTTCAAACCGTCATCGCCGAATGTTTTTTCCGACACACTTTCACCACGATAAGACGCTTTTGTCTTGCCGCCTACACCGACTGCGAGATACGGACCGGCATTAAACACCACATCGGCGTTCTTCAAACCGAAACGCATTGTTCCCATCAATGGCACCTCAAGATACATTTGGTTTACGTGTGTGTCAAGATCTTTGGCAATGTCCTTTGTATCAACATTTGTTCCTAACTGTTCGAAGTTCACACCTGTGCGGAAGCCGAAGCGTCCCTGAATCGGCATATCCACGCCAAGGCCAACACGATAGGCGAAACGTGGAGATGTGCCTGATGAGTGGTCGCCAACCCATGTTGATGTGCCTACTCCGGCATTTATACTCAACGCAACATCCTGCGCGTTCATTCCAATCACTGCACTTACGATTAAAATCGCTGATAAGATAAATTTTTTCATAAAATTTTGTTTTAGTTTGGTCTTATGTCCAAAGAACATCCCATTGGCTTTTTTGTTCAACACCAAAAGACCAATATGCCAAGAAATACGACTAATCGACTATTTTGCAGCCAGCATCTTGTGTCCGGCGAGGCAATAGAGACATTTGTGGGGCAGACAATAGGCGTTGCGCAGCTGTATCACCGCCTGCGACACCATGGCATTGTCAATCTTCATGCCGGCGTTGCCAAACATTGTGGTGATATGGTTGTGTTCTGGTTTTAGATTCTCAAGCAAGGCAACGGCTCGTTCCGTCCAATCGTAGTCGTCGGCGGTTTCGGCATACGTGTAGTAGAGCGGTGCGACGGTGTTGATTAGCACGATGTCGACGCTGCTGCGCCCAAGGGCTGCCTGCGTCTCCTGACTCTCACGACCGAACGTGTAATGGTTGCTCCAATAGCCTGTGAGCGTCACGCTGAAGAGCTCGCGTAGGCGCTGCTCGTCGCCTTTGGCATCGAGCAGATCGGCCATCAGGCGGAAGCCGTTGTGCACAAAATGGGCAAGCAGGGCGATGCGGCGCCACGGGAAGTTCTGCGGACGCATACGGAATGCCTTCCACACAAGTCCTTCAGGGCGGCGCAGTGAGAATTTGGTGCTGAGAAACGCATATTCGCGCTGCAATTGCTCTTGATAGCGGTCGGTGGCTGGACGGTCGAGCAGTCCTGCCTGCCCGAAAAACAGCGCTTCAAGCTGCAGCAATGAGTCGGCGTGCTTGTGCAGCAGGTTGAGCGGAAGGCTTTTGGCAAGCAGTTCGAAGGCATCGCTGTTGGTGCCGAATCCGATGGTGCGTGCGAGCGTGACGTAGCAGGTGTCTTCCCAACTGCCGTGGAAGCGGTCCAGCAAGCCCTTCACGCGGTGGCTCTTGTCGGCAAGCCGCTCGAAGATGAGCGACTGCACCCATTCCGCCACATCGAGACTTGTCATTTCGCGTATCACCTGGCGACATGGCAGTTCCACGGTGGAATTCACGAGCGCGGCATAGCGGTCGGCGATTTCTGCGGTGCATTCCATCACCATTTGCGGGATGCGCTCGCCGTTGGCGCGCACCACCGGAGCGTCGTCTTTTGCCACGACGTGCAGCACAACGGTATCGTATGCCGGATCGTCGTCGTGCCCATGGCGGTGCCAGTCGGAGGCGCGATAGTGGATTTCCACGTTTCCCGCCCACAGACAGCCGTCAATCTCCACCTTGGCATTGAAGAAGTCGGGGCCGGCGTCTGTGTTGCGCCTGCCCGGGTCGATGACACGCACACGGCGTCCGTCGTTGGTGGCGAGCTCGCGCGCGCCCCACAGACGGTGTTCCCACATATATTGCATCAGCATTTCCATGGCAAAAGTCGATTGAGTGTCTACAGCCAGCCGTTGTCGCGATACCAGCGTATGGTTTCTTCCAGACCCTGACGCAGGTCGTAGCGCGGATGGTAGCCGAAGTCGTTGACAGCGGGCGTGATGTCGCACGTCCAGTTGCGCTGGCGCAGGATTTTATATTTGTCGCGGTTGAGCGTGCTTGCCTTGCCCTTTGCAGCGGCAATGCGCTCGGCAATGGCGCATACTATCCCTACAATCCACAACGGGGCTTTCACGGGGACCACAAACCGCTTGCCAAGCAGATGCTTGACGATGCTGCGGAATTCGCTCTGGGTATATGTTTTGCCGTCGGTGAGCAGATACGACTTGCGGCGCACGCCGGATTCCAGCGCGTCAAACACCGCCGACGCAAGATCCTTGACATAGACAAACGTGAGCAGTTGGCGACGGTAGCCTACGCTGAAGTCAAAGCCTTGCGCTATCGACTTAACCATCAGATAATAATCACGCTCGTGCGGACCGTAGACTCCCGTAGGGCGCATGGCTATATACGGAAAGCCGGCTATCGACTGCAGATAGGTCTCGGCTTTGAGTTTCGACAAGCCGTATTTTGTATTTGCCATCGGTATGCTGTCAGCCGTGAAGGGCGTGTAGCCTTTCTCATCGCCCACACCGAGCACTCCCATCGAACTCATCATCACGAATCCGTCGGGCACGGCATCGAGCGAGCGCAACGTGTCGACAAGCAGCCGCAGGCAGCCGTAGTTCACACGGTTGAAGTTGTTGAAATTGACACATTTGGTAGCGCCGAGATTGTGCACCACATAGTCCCACGCGCCATGCTGCCGCAATTGGGCTTCGATGGTGGATTTGAATTTATCCCCGTCGGTAAAGTCGAGTTCCACGAAATTGATGCGGCTGTCTTTCAGAAACTCACGCGATGTGGTGGCTCTGACCGCCGCCCATACGTCGTAGCCGCGCCTCAACGCCTCCTCGACAATAAATCCGCCGATAAATCCGCCGGCGCCTGTGACCAATACCTTTTTTGTCATTCTATGTTATTTGCCGCCGCGCCGTCGATTAGGCGAGGCTTAGTTGATATTTCTTTATAAACTCGAGCACTTTGGGGTTGCGTTCCGCAGCTTCTTTCATAAGCTCTGTCTGATTCCAGATTTTTTCGCCAGGCTGACGCTCTCTCACCTTCACCGAGAGCATGACGCTGTCGTTGCTGACGAAGTTGCGGAGCGACTGGAGAATGTCGGGCATAAACGACTCGATTTTATCCTTCTGCGCCGGATTGTCGACAACAAACTCATAATGGAAAGGCTCGCCTGTAGCACCCGGAAATCCCTTGATCATAGCGTTGTAGAGCATCGCCTCTTTTTCATGCTGACGCACAAACTCGCGCCATCCTTCCCGAAAAGCGTCGTCGGTATAAGCCTCACTGCGCGGAGAATTCAGCGGCCGGATGTCATTTTTTTTTTCAGTCTCGGCGGCATTGCTGCCTGCCGGCTGCTGACTTTGTGGCACGGCAGTGCCGGAAATAGGTGCCTTTATCGACACCGACGACAAGCCTGCCACCTTGCCGCCGGGCATTGCCTGAGGGCGTGGTGCCGGTGCTGGACGCACCGGACGCACGGGCTGCGCTACAGGCGCCTGCGGTTGCGGAGCCGACTGAACCGGTTGCGGCGCTGGCGCGGTAGCTGCCTGGCGCTGCGGTGCCGGTGCAGCAGGGGCTGCCGGAGCAACCTTTTTCAGCGGTTGCGGAGCGGTCGGAGCGACTGTCTCTCCGCCAAAGAGTTGGCATATCTTGATAAGCGTAAGTTCGACAATGAAACGCTTGTTGGTTGCATTGACATAGTTCAGGTCGCACGTGTTGCAGAGATCCATCGCCTGATACAGTTTGCCAAGCGGACAGCGTGCCGCCTGCTGCTTGTAGCGTTCCGCTATCTCGCCTGTCACTTCCATCAGCGGCACCAGTTCCGGCGAGTGGGCCACGACAAGTTCGCGCAGATGCGCCGCAACACCGTTGATAAACACCCTCGAGTCAAAACCGTGGTCGCGCACGTCTTTGTAGACGAGGAGCGACTGCTCGACATTGTTGTCGGCAAAAGCGTCGACAAGACGGAAATAATAGTCGTAGTCAAGGACGTTGAGATTGTCGATAGCGGCACGATAGGTGATGTTGCCCATCGATGCGGCTGCCACCTGGTCGAATATCGACAGGGCGTCGCGCATAGCGCCGTCGGCCTTCTGCGCTATCACGTTAAGAGCCTCCGGCTCGGTTGTGTAACCCTCATGGTCGGCAACATATTTCAGCTGCTCGGCGATGTCGGAGGGCGTGATGCGCTGGAAGTCATATTTCTGGCATCGAGAAAGAATCGTTGGCAGAATTTTCTGCCGTTCCGTGGTGGCAAGAATGAAAATCACGTATTTAGGCGGCTCCTCAAGCGTCTTGAGAAAGGCGTTGAACGCCGCAGCGGAAAGCATGTGGACCTCATCGACGATAAACACGCGGTAGCGGCCCGTGACTGGCGGCACCAACACTTGGTCGGTAAGCTGGCGGATGTCGTCGACGCTGTTGTTTGACGCGGCGTCAAGCTCAATGATGTTGAGCGACCGTTGCTCGTTGAACGCGCGACACGACTCGCACTCGTTGCAAGGCTCGCCGTCGGCCGTCAGATGCTCACAGTTGATGGCTTTCGCAAAGATGCGTGCCATCGTTGTCTTGCCCACACCGCGCTGCCCGCAGAACAGGTAGGAATGCGCCAGACGTCCCGACTTGACGGCGTTTTTCAACGTGTTGACGAGAGCGTGTTGACCAACTACCGACTTGAACGTCGAAGGGCGGTATTTTCTTGCCGATACTATATAACTTTCCATATGACAAAGATAACTTTTTTTTCGCTTTCCACAGTCAAAATCAATTTAAAAACGACACGGCATTGCAGACAGTTGCGGAAAAATCGTTATTTTTGCACTTATGATACTGTCGAAACTGTCGATATTGAACTACAAGAACATCGCCGAGGCAACGCTCGAATTTTCCCCGAAGGTGAATTGCCTGCTGGGCAACAACGGTATGGGCAAAACCAACGTGCTCGACGCGATTTTCTATCTCAGTTTCTGTCAAAGCAGCCTCGCGCGAACCGACGCGACAACCGTGCGCTACGGCGAAGAGTTCATGCTGCTGCAGGGCGAGTATGTGCGGAGCGGAAAAACGGAGCAGATTTCGTGCGCGCTGCAGCGCGGAAAGAAGAAATCCGTGAAACGCAACGGGAAGGAATACCGCCGGCAGAGCGAACACATCGGGCTGCTCCCGCTTGTGATGGTCACTCCGAGCGACTGGAATCTTATCGCCGGCGGCAGCGAGGAGCGGCGACGACTGATCGACCGGATAATATCGCAGGGAAACCACGAATATCTGGAGCAGCTGATTGGCTACAACCGTGCGCTCGAACAGCGCAACGCGATGCTGAAACAGGGCATCGCCGACCCTCTGTTGCTCGAAACCGTCGACACTTTCCTTTGCCAGGCGGCGGCAGCCATCCACAAGGCTCGCCAGCAATGGATTGAAAGGTTCACTCCAATCTTCATGCGCTACTACAACACAATCTCCGACAGCAACGAGCAGGTGAGGCTCGACTACCGCAGCGTGCTCAACACTCAGACAATGGCGGAAGTGCTGCGTCAGAATCTGGAACGCGACCGCGTGCTTGGACACACGTCGATGGGCGTGCACCGCGACGACATCGAGCTGATGCTCGGCGACGAGCTGATGCGCCGCACGGGCTCGCAGGGACAGTGCAAGACCTACACAATCGCGCTGCGCCTCGCCCAGTTCGACTTTCTGAAAACGGAATGCGGACAGACTCCGATTCTGCTGCTTGACGATATTTTTGACAAACTTGACGCAAACCGCGTGGCAAACATTATGCGCATCGTGTCGGAACCGGCTTTCGGGCAGATTTTTGTGTCAGACACCAACCGCCAGCACCTCGACGAGACTGTGGAGGCGGTGGGTAGCGACTACCGCATTTTCACGGTCGACAACGGTGTGTGCCGACAGGAAGGAGGCATGCAATGAAACGCCGCGACCCCGTGCTTTTAGGCGACGTGATGCGCCAGTTTCTCGACCCTGCGGCTCTCGACGACAATGCCAACCAGCAACGCCTTGTAGCCTTCTGGCCTGATGTGGTGGGCGAATACATCAACCGGCAGACGGTGCGCCGCTGGATAAAAGACCGCGTGCTGCATGTGGTCATCGTTTCCGCTCCGCTGCGCAGCGAGCTGATGCTCAACCGCAGCCATTTGGTGAAACGCCTGAATGAAATCACAGGAGCCGACGTCATCTCCGACATCGTTTTCCACTGAAAACAAAAACGAGACGGCAGCCCGTAAAAATGAGCCTCCGCCTCGTTAAATTCTTTGTCACTTCCGCTTATTCCTGACGCATGCGGCGAGTGAAGTCAGCCATTTTTATAGCCACCTCGGCAGCCTCCGCGCCCTTGTTGCCAAGCGCACCGCCGGCACGCTCAAGAGCCTGCTCCTCATTGTCGGTGGTAAGCACGCCAAACACAACCGGCACCTCGCCGTTTGCATTCAACTGAGCCACGCCTTGAGTCACATTGTCGCAAACATAGTCGAAATGCGGTGTGCCGCCACGAATCACGCAGCCAATCACAATCACAGCCTCGACATTGACATTGTCGATCATGCACGCCGCGCCATAAGTAAGCTCCACCGTGCCCGGCACATGCTCAACGAGGATATTGTCGTCGGTGTAGCCCTCGGCGTGAAACACGTCGAGCGCGCCCTTCAACAAAGCCTCCGTCACTTGTGGATTCCACTCAGCCACGACAATTCCGACGCTGAAACCGTCCAATTTTGGCAAATTAGCCTTATGCCCTTCCTGGGCTCTCAATTCTGTTGACATAGTATGTACGTTTTTTTGTTTCGCTCTACAAAGGTAATGCAAAATAAAATAACTCATTTATTGTGGGGAGAATTATTATACGGCGTTTCATCCTCGGCGGCAAGGGAAATGTCGGTTCGCTCCACTGCATTGTCGTCGAGATAGATGCCACAGAGCGTCTGCTCGATGCTGCGCAACGTAGCGGCTCGTTCGCGAGGCTTCAGCTGGCATTCCCACACCTGGATCACGTGCCAGCCCATACGCCTCAACTCCATCCGGTCCCGGGCATCGCGCGCCTGATTGCGCTCAATCTTCTGCTGCCAGAAGCCGGCATTTGTCTTCGGCAGGCGGAAATAGCGGCACCCCTCATGCCCATGCCAGAAACATCCGTTTACAAAAATCACCGTACGGTAGCGGCCAAGCACAATGTCGGGCGTGCCCGGCAGAGCGCGCACGTTCTTGCGATAGCGGAATCCCCGGGAAAACAGGTAGTGGCGCACCATCGTTTCCGGACGCGTGTCGCGGCTGCGGATGTGCGACATGCAGCGATGCCGTTGCTCGGCTGTCATCGTGTCAACCATACTAATCTTTCAAACACCCTTTTTCGTGCTTTTTTTGTTCATTTTTTGCTTATGCAAGCAAATCATTTAACCTACACACAAGCAGGCTTTTACACACTTTCACTTGGCGATTTGGCCATTTTTTGCTTGGCGATTTGGCCATTTTTCTGACAACATCACATTCTGTTTTTCAACACCAATGCAATATCCTCAACAATGCCCGTGACAAGGGCGTTTCCCATCAGAAATGCCCGGCGCATATCACTTGCTCCAAACGTGTGATTGTCAGGGAACATATTCAAACGTTCCAATTCAACAGGTACAAGACGACGGTATCGCCCAGACTTTGTTTTTATAATATGCTTGAAGCGGGACGGTCCAGCGCCACCCTCTCCAGTTATTATAGTCCTTGACGCTTTGTCCAACGCATCTGGAAAAGCCATCGCACCTTCACTATAGTTATACTCATAACCCGTGGTTTTGTTTACCCGTTTCAAGGATTTTTGCCCTTTTTGATACTCCCATTTAGGAAGGTCTTCCTCTGAAATATAGAAGCTCTCCGGAATGCTCTCATCATCGACCAAAACCTCTCCAAGAGAAATATAATGTCCGTTATAAATCGGGGTTGTATCTAAAGAGTAAACTTTTCTGCCACTCATTACTCCAGAATTTCCAAACGGACTTGTTTTCATTCCAACATTGAATGATTTTGAGACCTCAACCAAATTTCCTTTTATCTCAAATTCTGAAATTTGTGCGTTTTTTTGTTCACAAGCAAATGCCTGTGCCATAACACCATCGTGCAAAACCCACAAGAATTTATTTTCAACAAAATAAAACTGTCTATGCAAATTTGTATCGTCCTTATATGCCACTATATATGTGCGCCTACGGCGCTGAGGCATACCATACTCAGCTGCATTTATCACACGCCATTCCACCGTATATCCCAGATCCGACAATGACGCAAGTATGATTGCAAAATCACGACCCCTTTGTGTTGCAGGAGAATTCAGAAGTCTGTCAACGTTCTCCAGCATAAGATATTTTGGACGCTTCTCCCCTTTTTCTTCAAGAATTCTATATATCTGCCACCAAAGAACACCTTTTTTCCCATCAATTCCACCCGACCGACTTAATGTTGTTGCTACAGAATAATCCTGACAAGGAAATCCTCCACATAGTAAATCGCAGTCGGGTATCTCCGCTGTGGGAACTGCAGATATATCTTCATTCGAATGTCCATCAGACCCAAAACGGCGGCAATAAATCAAACTTGCGTCTTGTCGTTTTGTCGATGGTTCCCATTGATTACTCCAAACCACCTTGTAAGACTTTGAAGCGCGTTCCATTCCAACCCGAAATCCTCCGACTCCAGCAAACAATTCAACAACCCGAATATCACCAGCCTCTGTACCACACGTTTGTGTATCGAACAAACCAAGCTGTCGGACCCGTTTATGCGCATCTCGCGAATAAGCCACAATCGGCTCTGCAAACATACACTCCTCTGGGAATTCTATATATTCTAATTCACTATATTTCATTATCTATGATTTTCTTAACATACTTGGCGTTAAACCAATAGCAATATTTGTTGACGACTCCGCCGTTTGGATTTTGTGCCTTGTCAGAAGAATTGACTGCCTTCGGACGCACATGAAAACATTTGTTGTCGTTCTGCTTCCAAAAATATTCAGCCGAAATATGATTCTCAACCACACTCTTTCTAATATTCTCCCAATATTCCTCTGCTATTCTCAAATCCGACTGAGGCATTGTCCAAAATGCCACTTTCTCCAATTTGTATTCTGGCTCTTCTTTTCCTGATGGCAATAAAATTTTTCCGTCTGTTTCTTTAAACACGACAAACAAGAATCTGCTTGAAAACAATTCATACAACCTTGACTCGGTCCAATTCTCATTCGCAAAAACTTCTTGATAATCAACATTTTCAAAAGACATACTTTCTTTAAGTCTTCCATTTTTTGAAAGACGTATTGTCTTCATTGTCAGTCCTGCCTTTATAAATTCTTCCGAACGATTCACATTTGCCACTTTGCCACATCCTGCTATCGCATTGGCCAATTTAAAATACTTCGACTTAGATGTTGTTTCTTTTTCGCCTATCGCTTCCAAAATTTCAGAATACGTCTTGCCCAAGAATGGCTTAAATCGGGTCTGTACAATACTGTCTACCGTTTGACATCTGAGCTCTTGCACAGAAAACATTGCATCTTTTTGCGCATCAGGCAATTCAAAGTTGCAATAAGCGCCAGCCTTGTTCCTCTTTTTAACCTCTGCCAGCACTGTTCGCATATACGCGGTTTTCAAACTCCAAGCCCGACGAGGTGCACCCTGCTCATTCCCATGTTGTGGCATTAGGGAATCACCTTTCTGCCCTTTTCTGCATGCACCAAGATACATAGTGTCTCCTTCCGACAAGGTGTGTGCAAGACCTTTGCTTATCTTATTGATTATAACATCGTAATCCTGCTTGATTATAAGCAAGTCTTTTTCTGGAATCTTCCATAAAACAGCAAAAACAAATTCCAAATCAAGTTTTGGGACAGAAGGATTATGCAGATAAAACAACAGTAACATTATCAAGCACTTCTGATAGAAATGAGAGTTTTCGAACGCTTTGTCCCAGTCTTCCTGATAATTAATCATACTGCACACCAGACGCTCCTTTATAAGCAACTCATTTTCTCTTGACTTTTTCAAGGGTGTGCATTTCAATTCGGCATTTACAAAAGCAAAATCAGCTTCTTGTCTACTATTTATATCGTACTTAAAATACAATTTCTCCACAAGTTGACCAAATCCCCCTTTTCCCGACAAATCATGATATTCATGCACAAAGTCTCGAAGGGTCTTGCCAACCAGCTTCTTGCTATAATTGAAGATTGACACAATGTCTTTCTCGTCATATGGCAACTTATGTATTCTTGTATTTTCCATATCAAACGACATAAATATTTTTTCTAACGGCCATGTTATTTTGACAGCGTGAGGCGCACTTTGTCGGGGGTTACGACAAGGCGGGCATTGGCGCCTTCGATGATTGGAAGGTTGTAGTCGACATGCCCCACCGGGAAGTTGTAAGCCACCGGGAAATCGTAGTCGGCAACCATCCGCTGCACCATATCGTACATATTGTCGAAGTCCTTCGATGGCTTGTATTCGGTGAACTGCCCAACAATCAACGCACGCGTAGAGGCAAGCGTGCCGTTAAGACGCAGATGGTAGAGCATGCGCTCTATGCTGTAGATTGCCTCGTCGATGTCCTCAATGAAGAGGATGTGATCCTTGCGGAGCAAGTTGAACGGAGTGGACAGCAGTCCGCTCAGCACGGCGATATTGCCTCCGTAAATTCTGCCTTCAGCCTCGCCAAGACGGTTGTGAGGGTCGGCCGCCACTTCATAATCGGGCATGGTGCCGGTAAGGATGTCGCGGAGCGCACGGCTGCATTCGTCGTCGGGACGCTCGGTCAGATGCTTGCACATCAGCGAGTGTATGCTTGCCACGCCATCGTGGGCCAACGCTGCATGGAAGGCCGAGATGTCGCTGAATCCCATCACCCATTTAGGGTCGCGGCTCCACAATCCCGGCTCGAAATGCTCGAGCAGATGCACCACTCCGTATCCGCCACGGCTGCACATTATGGCACGCACCGACGGGTCGGCGAGCGCCTGACGGATGTCGGCTATACGCTCTTCCGCCGTTCCGCTGTACGATCCGTTCACGCCTTTGCAGTGCCGACTCACTACGGGGCGGAATCCCCAACTCTCGATTGTCCGGCATGCGCTGTCGACCAGCTCCGGTTTGATTGCACTTGCCGGCGAGAGAATCGCCACGGCATCGCCTTGTCTCAATGGCTTTGGATATATCATATTGTCTTAATTTACTTGTACCTTAATACCTTTCTGGCGGAACACTTCTGCGATGCGCTCCAACTCGTCGCGCTCCACTTTCTGCAGGCGCTGCTCCGGTGTGGGGCGATCGAGCGAGTAGAGCATCACCTCTGCCGGCTCAATCTCAATATAAGCCTTCAGCAACGCCTGAATCTCGGCATCGGTGGTGTTGTCGATGCGCATGCCGTCGTGCTCGCCACGCACCATCATGGTCTGGACGATGCACTGATGGCGGAATTTTTTAAGATGTCCAACCACGTGCTCCACCGTAAACTCCTTGTTTGCCGGACGGTCGATAAGGCGCATCGTGGCGTCAACCGCCGAGTCAAGTTTCAGAATGTTGTTGTCCACCTTCAGAAGCGCCTCGGCAACAGCCGGACGGTCAATCATCGTGGAATTTGACAAAACGCTGATTTTCACCGAAGGGTAATACTTGTTGCGCAATGCTATCACATCGTCGACCACGCCTCCGAAGTCAGGGTGCAACGTTGGTTCGCCGTTGCCTGAGAAAGTGATTACGTCAAGACGGTCGCCGGCGGCATGCATCGCCTTCAGTTTGTCTTCCAGAGCCGCGCGCACCTCCTCGCGGGTGCTTATACCAGCCTTTCCCGCGCCCTGGGCATTGTAGCCAGCCTCGCAGTACAGGCAGTCAAACGAGCAGATTTTACCATCGTTGGGCATCAGGTTAACGCCGAGCGACGTGCCGAGCCTGCGGCTGTGGATTGGTCCGAAAATCGTGTCGTGAAACAGTATTGTCACCATATTTCTATTCCTTTCTCAATAATTCGTTGAACAAATCTATATACTTACGCGCCACCGCGCCGTATGAAAACCGCGCCGCCACACTGTCGTGGAGAGCCTTGCGGTCGACACTCTGCGACGCCGCCCACAAGATGCCCTCGGCAAGGCTGTCGGCGTCGGGATAAGCGGCGAGCCATCCGTCGCGCCGATGCGTGATTATGTCCGACTGACCTCCGTGGTCAAACGCCACGGCAAGGCATCCGGCAGCCTGTCCCTCGGCAAGCGTCATGCCAAACGTCTCGAAATGTGATGACGACACAACCACATCGCCTGCCGCCATCAGGTCTGCCACCTTTTCAGGAGCCACCGCACCAACCCACCGGTAAGGCAGTCGTATCTGTCCGAGCAGCGACTCGTCACGGATAGAGCCGAAAAGCTGCAGCTCGATGTTGCAGTCGGGATGACTGTCGGCTATGACATTTGCCGCCTCGATGAGCAGTCCGAACCCTTTCACGGGGTCGTCAAGTCGCGCCGCACCCATCGTCACCACCTTCTTGTCCTTGTTTCCTGTACGCTGCCAACTGTAGCTGTCGACCGCCATCGCATTGTGGATCACCGACACCGCCCTGCCCTCAAGCAGCGCGCTGCGGCGGCAACAGTCGGCAAGCCATCCGCTGACAGCCACAAAATGGATGTCGGCATTGTCGTATATGCGTTTTTTCCGCTTCCACACACGGTGCGACAGGTCGTTGCCATAAGGGAAACGCATAAACCTGCAATGTCCGCACTCGCGCTCATAGCCGTCGCAACCATAGGCATGGTGACAGATTCCCGTCATGCACCACATATCGTGCAACGTCCACACCAACCGCTTACCCATTGCGGCAAGTCGCCCGACGTCGGTGAGCGACAGCATCCCCTGGTTTATCCAATTGAGACACACCACATCGGCTGAACGCAGCCACGGATGCGACAGCACATCGACACCATAGCGCGCCGT
>ULUH01013084.1_pt1 | contig 13621 bp, 10 predicted proteins | sample 1958241 | NCBI WGS metagenome assembly ULUH01 (sample SAMEA4835753, study PRJEB28245) | human gut metagenome | biome: gut microbiome; material: fecal sample | place: Denmark | collected 2008 | reverse complement strand
CAACCGGAGCTCCTGCCGTTCCTCATCCGTTCTTCCGTACATTTGCCTCACGATCCTTTTTGCTGGAATTTCCGGTGGAGACAGCACCCTTCCATGTATGGGCGAAGACCACTCCTCCCCAGGCTGCTGAACAGAACGTGTTTTTTTATATGGTATAGCAGTGTCTATGAAAAGCCTGAACTTGGATAAGTCGATCGCTTTATAAATCTGCGAAAAATCACCGGCCTTTTCTTTCTCTTCCTTGAGCGTGTTATATCGCTCGACCCGGTAGAACCACGCTTTACTCCAGAGGCTTATATATTGGGTGGCAAACAAACGGATAGCGTTTACTGTCATCTGGTAGGCAGATCGCAGCTGTGCCTCATTTTTGCGGCACAGTTCTAAAAAAGCCTCCTGTTTCAGTGGCCGTATCAAACGACAGGACAGGTCGAAATAGCTTGCAGGCAGGCAGTTCATCCCGTATTCATACATGCGAAGCGATACGCCTACCGCCGGAATACTCTCATATCCGTACTTCTGGGTAAGCGTTCTCCATTGCTGAATTTCTTTATCAGACATCTTTTTCCAGCCAAAGAAGCAGACGAAAGCATTGAGGTTGCTTGCTGTTGCCTTTTCACTCAACGCAAGCCACATACACAGCCTACGAAGCAATCTCAGGTATTGCAAGCGCTGCTGGCTGGGTGCGATGCTTCCACCGAAATAGGGGGTATACTCCGCTTGTTCTTCCCAGAAGGCCTTCAGATTGGTAGCGGGTCTGAACAACTGCCGCTTATAGCGGGCGATACATAAGATCAGCACAATCGGCAGCTTTTCACCGGCGTTGCATTCGGTAACAGACGTCTGTATCCCACGGATATAAGCTGCCAGATTGGCCTTATCTTCTTCGCTGATTTCAGCCCGCCCCATCCCCCGGTAAAAGTCCAGAATTACGTCAAGAAAAGGCAGAAGGGTCGCCCCGCAAGAGCTTAAATGAGCTCGCGACACGATTTGAGTCGGGTCGCGCAATGGCAAGCAATAAGGCTCCTCGTTCAGATCAAGCGCATTCTCCTTTTCACATTGCTGCAACTCCTGTAGTCTGCTCATCCGCTCGGTAAACCCGATAATATCGTGAGCGAGAGGATCGCAGCCGTCCAGCGGGTATTCCTTCCAAAGCCTCCACTCCTTATACCTCTGGACAATCGGCAATAAGACATGACGCAAAAAGGTAAGGCGAAAATCGCTGTCATCTATCAAGTGTATGTAGCGCTTTGATTCACCCAAAATACGCTGGTATTCTTGCTGTAAGATCCGGTCGCTCAGTAGCTCCTCATGATAAATATCCCATTCTTCTCGTATTCTTGTGCGGATTTGTGCCGGCGTTGGTTCCCTTCCCTTTGGGTCTTCCTTTGCATAACGTTTTTTCAGCTCTGCATAGTTCCGCCGGGGGACTTTCATGTGTGCATCTGAATAGAGCCACTGAACCAAACTCCTCTTTGCCCTTCTGCGCTCGGCTTCTATTTGATCCATCAGCCGCTTTGCAGCATTTCTTGATTTTTGAGCAAACCGCCGCCCTCGCCTTGCCTTCAGCTCACGATAGAAACCGTCCAATACACCATCCCTGTACGCAGTATACATCTCTTCGCTGATGCGCTCATTGGGGGCGGCTCTTTTATTCAGGAATCTATTCTTCGCAGAGAGATCGTGGTCAAAAAATAGCGCACTTTCATCTGCTATGGTCTGTAGAATTGCTGCGGCGCTCTCCCCGGCGTACACATAACGCCATCGGTAAGTAAATTCGGTTTTGTTAATCAGCCAGGTATACCGCTCGGGGCCTGGTTCTTTTTCTGCGCAGCATTCAGAAAGAAAATTCTTCTGCCGTTCCTGAATGTCTGAAAGTACTGCGGCATCAGGTGAGCCATGCGAAGGTTCTGTGTAAATGGCAGTGCAATCATTCTTTGAAGACACTTTTGGTGTCAATTTGTAAAAGTCATTTCGCAATATATACACCACCTTTTATATTGGATTCGTTTTTAAAGGCAATTCTATGCAACTTTTTCATATGGTTCATTTTTCATTTTTGGCTTTGGTTTGCAGAAGTGAAAAAATGTTAAAATCGGGAACAGTAAATGACGATTCGCCCAAGGCGTGCTTAAATAGAGTCGATCCGGATCAAAAAACTTTAGAAGGAGCTGCTGAACCATGAAAGATGAATATGTGAGAATGAAGATCTCAGGCAAGCAACAGTTACGCTTCACCGCCACTGTGAATTCTGCTACTGACATTCTAGCCCCGACAGATGCCAACGTCAAGCTCGCGGAGCGTATCGACTTGGCCGCGAAAGAGGACAAGCTGAGTACAAAGGCCTCCCGCAAGGCAATTCGGCAGTTGCTCGATTTCCCGAACCACCTTGCCGAACCCCAGACCGGTGCAAAACTGCTGGGCCTGGTGATGTCGGCACAAGCCGCGCCGCTGTACGTGGTTCAAGCGGGTACGCCGCTGCCGTCCGTCCAGATTGTCGGCATGCTGCGGCTTCCCGAGGGCGTCGGCGACCTACTCCGGGCCATCCAAGGGCCCGAGAAATGGTCGGGCGACGGCTGGCACTTGAGCCGCCCTTGGGTGGTTCAGGCCCGGTTCCGGATTGGCGCTGCCCTACCGGAAACAGCGGTTTACCGCTACGCTGGAGGGAAATTGACCACGCTTATGGGCGAAAAAAAGCGGTTTTGGGCCCCGTACGTTGGCTGTGCGGTGGCGTTTTCCTCCAATCTGCCAGCCCCGGTGCGTCAGGCTATTTTGAAAGCTTCACCATTGGCTATGCCGATTTCGGCTTCTGCTGCCGACCGTCAGTTGGTGGTAAAGCTGGCCGTGAACGAGCTGGCCTATCGGTCTCCGGACGATGTTCCGGCCCTTCGGGACGCTTCGCCGGTTGTCCGGCGTTTTGTTCGCTGGTTGGAAAAGGGCAAGCATGCGCAGCAGTGGGTGGACGCCATCCGGGCCAACGGCGGCGGGTATAACTGCTCGACGGCTCACGGCGAACGTGAGCTGTGGATCTCCGTGCTGGCTCTCGTCACCCTGTTTCTGGATTGGGCGACCCGCAAGGCGGAACTCCTGACAGAAGAGGAGGCGACAGCCCTGGAGGTACAGTATGCAGAATGGCTGCACCCTGACGGGCCTCGGGCACCCACTGACGGCGCCGTCGACCTGGCCCAGCCAAAAGCGTTCTACACCTTCCTGCTGGCCTACCTTCGGGACAACGCTGACCGCGTTACCAAGGAACCTGGTCACACCAATACCGTGGCCAGGCTCCATACGGTGAACAAGGTCACACCAAGCCTGACGCTCCCCCGCGCCGCGACCTTTGAGGCCTATGCCGCAGGTGGAGAAGCACCGACGGATGTTGACCTTCAGCGGGCGCTGATGGCGGCCGGTGTGCCCCTACGCACAGAAGGAAAAGATACCTCATGGCGGTATGCCTTCTACGCCCGGGGACAGGCCCCACAGGGCCAGTCCGACAAGCTGCCCTGCCTGAGCCTGCCGCTTGCAGAGCTGCCGCATGAGGTGCTGAGTCAGCTCACATCGCTGTTCGGCAATCAGTTCGGCAATATCCTCCCCACCACTGGGGAGGATATTGCCCCCGAAGCAAAGATCGGAGGTAAAATTTGATGGAAAATCCTGTAGTTGCAACGGTTCTGGCGGATACCGCGTCCGCTGCTTCGGCTGATCGGGCGGTTCGGGTGGAGGACTTTCCCTCACTGCGTCCTCGCACTGTGGATGACCCCCAGCGCCTCCACGGCAGGGTGATGAAGGCGCTCGATCATTACTTTTTGACGCGCGGCTCAACATACTTATCTGGCCAGCGGGAGGCCCTGTCTGACATCATAAAAGGGGTTCTGGACGATAGCCGTCAGGGCATATTTGCCGTCCCTCTCGTTCCCGGCGGCGGCAAATCGACGCTGCTGCGGGCGCTGCTGACAGTGTTCGCAGAGGTGTTCCACGACTTGTCGGATCCTATCGCCCAGCGGTTGGGTGGAATCGTAGTTGTGGTGGAAAAGACCGCCGAGGGCGATGAACTGGAGGATCTCTGTAACAGTGGGCTTGAACCGGGCGAACCGGCTGTGGCCCGCCTGATCTCCTCCACGAATGATTACAATTTGCAGCAGGGGAAGTGCCTGACCGGCACGGCGGCGACCTACGCCGACTGTCTCCGCAAGGACTGTCCCTCTGCGGCGGTCTGTCCACTCTTGAACGCCATGATGCACCTTGCTGAAACACCGGTTCTGATCCTTCTCCATGCTCGGCTTGCCCAGCATCTGCCAGACCTGACGCCTTTCACCAGCTGGTGTGAGGCCGACGGTACAGAGCATCGCCGCACTCTGATTTTGATTGACGAGTGTCCTGCTCTTGTCCGCGAGGAAGTGGTCAGCACCCTGACGATCAACGCCGCCGAGAACGACCTGCTGGCCCTGCGGGACAGTAGGCTATGGGAGATACGCTATCCGAAACGGCTGGTGCAAGGCTCGTGGAACCACGCCGTCCGTTTCCCTTTTGATAGGCTGAATGGGCAGCTTTCCAGAGAGAAGCGGGACGCGGCGATCCTCACGCCGGAGGAGCTGAGCGATGTGGGGATGACGGGCTCTGCTCTCCGCGAAGCACAGGACTGGATGACAAAGTACAAGGCGCCGCCGTTCAGTCCGGCAGTCCGAATGACCGAAGCTCTCCTTCAGGAGACCGGCAAGTTCTTCCACTTTGGAAAGAACCTGGAGGTGGTCGTGCCATCCTTACAGACGATCCGGTCGGATGGGCCGCTGAGGAGTTTTATCTTCAGTGGAACCGCCGGATTGCTGCCGGAGTTGGCGCTGAACCCAGACATTGATCTGCTGCCTACCGAACTGCCTGAATCCTACGAGCGGCTGACCATCCACGTGCAGCGCGATGGCGTGATCGGCATGACCCGTACCGGCCTACAGCGTTCAGGAGCAGTACAGGCGGTTGCCCTGTGGCTGCAAAGGCTGCTGCCGGAGGTGGCCCAGAGACATGGCCGTGTGTTGCTGGTCACATACAAGTTCCTATCCCAGCAGCTCCTTGAACTGCTGGAGGAGGAGTGCCGAAGCCTGGTCTACACGGTGAATATGCCTGATGGGAGCGGCCCATGCCTCCCCTACTTCGGCGGTGTGGCCGGCAGCAACGAGTTCAGGGACGCCACGGCGGTCATCTGCCTGGGTATGCCACGTGTGGAGCCGCGAGTCTATCTTAGTCGGGCGCTGGCCATCGACCCGGACGGCGCCCACAGGGAAGAACTGTCCCACGCTGCCGAGGCGCTGGAGCGGCAGCCTTGCGTCCTGGATATGCAGGATCACTACCTGGCCCATGATCTGGTACAGATGGCGTTTCGCTCCCGTCTCCGCCATCATGGGGATACAACCCCGGTGGAGCTGTGGCTCACCCAGCCGCCGGGACCGGTGCTGAAGCTGCTTCGGGACTACTTCCCCGACTGCGCGGTGGATGAATGTCCAACTCTACCGGAAGACTGCCACCTGGCTGTTTCCACGGCGCGGCAGCGAAAGGGGAGTCCGGCTAATACAGCACTCCTGCTGAACGCCCTGCTGGCTGTGCCGGAAGGCGAAGAAATCACCCCGGCACAGCTTCGTGAGCAAACCGGCCTGACACAGAACCAGTACAAGGAAGCCATCCGCGCCCCCTCGGTAAAAGAGCTATTCCGTACCGAGTTTATCACCTTCGGGTCCGGCAAAAACCAGAAGATCCGCCGGGTATCCAGTAAAAACGCCGCATAACGTATAGACAGAATGATACAGAATATAGGAGGAAAAAACAATGCTACATGTTGGAACGATTCGTGAAATTTGCAAACAGCTTAACGAGAACGGCTATCACATTTCGGAGTACACCCTGCGCCTGTGGGTAAAGAACGCCGTCATTCCCGCCGTCTTTACAGGCAGTCGCGCCCTGATCTCTTACGATGCCGTGCGCCGTGTTCTCCTGTGCGAGGCCGAGAGTGTATCCTGAATAATCTGCGGCGGCCTCTGGAAACAGGGGTCGCCATAAATCCCTATACAAGTTATCATAAAGGAGATGCTATATGGCAAGTATCAGAATGCGCAACGGAACATATCAGATCACCGTATCGTGTGGGTATGATGTTAAGGGAAAGAAACTGTTGGAGACGACAACCTTTACGCCGGACCCGGCAATGTCACCCAAAAAGCAGGAAAAGGCAGCTAAGGAGTTTGCGGTGCTATTTGAGCAGCGGGTGAAAAACGGTCTCGCCATGGACGGCCGTAAGCTGACGTTAGAAGAATTTGCAAACCGGTGGCTATCAGAATACGCGGAAATAAACTTACAACCGGGAACGGTATGTAAGTACCGAGAGGAGCTGCGCGATAAGATCCTTCCGGCGCTGGGACACTTAAAGCTGACCGAGATCCGCCCTCACACGCTGAACACCTTTTACCTGTCCATGCGGAAAGACGGTGCCCGCAAGGATGGTAAAAGTGGAGGTTACAGCCGCGCCAGCATATATAAGACGCACAACGTGCTGTCCTCTATCCTGCGCACCGCCGTGGAGTGGGAACTGATCGAGAGAAACCCCTGCAATAATGTAAAGCCTGCTGCCGCCCCAGACACCGCGGACAATATCAAGTTTTTCACGCCGGAGCAAACGGTGTCCTTCCTACACTATATAGAGCAGCCATACACATGGGAGGTAAAAGGGCATCAGCGTACGGATGATACTGGGATTCCCTACATGGTGGGGACGTACATAAACCAGAAGCGCGTCAGCCGCCAACTGCAAGTGTTGTTCAGCCTGGCGATTTACAGTGGTATGCGTAAAGGAGAGATCCTGGCACTGAAGTGGCCGGATATCGATTTTACCACCGATACGGTAAGTATCACCAAGGCGGTGACCATGGTAGCAGGTAAGCCATTCATCAAAGCGCCAAAAACGAAGAGTTCCTACCGGACGGTTACCATCCCCCATACCCTGACAGTGCAGCTTGAGCAGCTGCGGGAAAGTCAGGAGGAATACCGTCGGAAGGTCGGTGATTATTGGAAAGGTGAGGATTTCCTGTTCGTTCAGGAGGATGGCCGCATGATGAATTACTCAACACCGTATCATGCCCTGCAAACGATCATTGCACAGTATAATGCCGACCATGATCCCGAAGATCAGTTGCCGCGTATCCCGTTCCACGGCCTTCGTCATACGTCCGCCACGCTGCTGATCTCGGAAGGCCATCAGGATCCGCGCACAGTGGCCAATCGCCTGGGCCATGCTCAGACATCGACCACCCTGAACATCTACACCCACGCCTTGCGGGAGGGAGACCGCCGCGCAGCGTCGGCGTTGGAAAACATCCTTGACCCGAAGAAATAGCAGGAATGAAAAAACGCAGTGCACCTGAGCACTGCGTTTTTTTGCTGAATGATGCGTTCCAGTAGTCAAATAGTAGTCAAACCGCATTTTTTCTGTGTCGGCTGATAAAACAAGAACCCTGTAACCGTTGTGGTTACAGGGTTTGTGTGGAGCTGCTGGGCGGATTCGAACCGCCGACCTCATCCTTACCAAGGATGCGCTCTACCTACTGAGCTACAGCAGCATATATGGCGACCAAGAAGGGGCTCGAACCCTCGACCTCCAGCGTGACAGGCTGGCGTTCTAACCAACTGAACTACTTGGCCGTGCTGCGCTTTCGTTGTCGTCGAACTCAAGCTTGTACATTATAGCAAGCATAAGGAAAAATGTCAACACCCAATTTCAAAAATTTTTGACATTTTTTTGCAGCGCCCGGATCCGGCGATTTGACATGGATTTTACATGACCGCGCTTTCTCATTTTACACACCTGCCGTAAGCTGTTAGCTGTAAGGATGAGACATCCAAAACAAAACGACACCAAATGAAAAGGAGATATACATTATGAAAAAGTTCATTGCCCTTGCGCTGACGCTGGTCATGGCCCTGAGCCTGGTGGCCTGCGGCAGCAGCGACAACAATGGCGGCAATGCTGCCGACAATCAGGACAACAGCGGCGACACCGCCGCCGCCATCACCGGCACCGTGTCCACTGACGGCTCCACCTCTATGGAGAAGGTCATCGGCGCACTGAGCGAGTCCTTCATGGCCGCCAACGGCGGTGTGACCGTCAACTACAACCCCACCGGCTCCGGCTCCGGCATCACCGCCGTGCAGGAGGGCACCTGCGATATCGGCCTGTCCTCCCGTGCGCTGAAGGATGAAGAGAAGGCGGCTGGCCTGAAGGAGACCATCCTGGCCTATGACGGCATTGCCATCATCGTGCACCCCGACAACCCCGTCTCCGACCTGACCCTGGAGCAGATCGCCAAGCTGTACACCGGCGAGATCACCAACTGGAAGGACGTGGGCGGCAATGACGCCGAGGTCGTTCTGATCGGCCGTGAGGCTGCCAGCGGCACCCGCGATGGCTTCGAGTCCATCACCGGCACCAAGGATGCCTGCCAGTATCGTCAGGAACTGACCTCCACCGGTGATGTGATCACCGCCGTCAGCCAGAACCCCGACGCCATCGGCTATGCCTCTCTGGCTTCTATCAAGGACACCGTCAAGGCGCTGAACGTGGGCGGCGTGACCCCCAGCGAGGCCACCGTCAAGGACGGCAGCTATCTGGTGCAGCGTCCCTTCGTGCTGGTGACCGTGGAAGGCAAGGCCCTCTCTCCCGCAGCTCAGGCGTTCTTCGATTACGCCCTCTCTGCTGACGCGGCGTCCATCATCTCTGCCGCCGGCGCAGTGGCTGCCAACTGAAAAACCACGGGCGGACAGGCGACATCCCTGAGGGGTGCCGCCTTCCCCTGCATGTATGAGGTGCGTATATGAAAGCAAGACGACTTTGGGAGAACGTGATCCACGGCTGGTTCCTGCTGATGGGACTGGTAACGGTGGGCTGCGTGCTGCTGATCACCGTATATCTCGTTATTTCCGGTATCCCGGCCATCCGGGAGATCGGCCTTATCAAATTCCTGTTCGGCCCTGTGTGGGACTCCAACGGCACGCCGCCGCAGTTCGGTATTCTGTCCTTTATCCTGACCAGCATTTACGGCACGGCGGGCGCCATCGTTCTGGGCGTCCCCATCGGCTTCATGACCGCCGTGTTTCTGGCGAAAATGGCCCCGGCAAGGCTGAAAGCCGTCGTCTCCTCGGCAGTCAGCCTGCTGGCGGGCATTCCCTCGGTGGTGTACGGCCTTGTGGGTATGCTGGTGCTGGTGCCCGGCATCCGGAAGATCTTCCATATTCCTGACGGCTCCGGACTGCTGGCGGCCATCATCGTATTGGCCATCATGATTCTGCCCTCCATCATCAATGTAGCCATGACGGCGCTGGAGGCGGTGCCCAAGGAGTATGAGGATGCCTCACTGGCGCTGGGCGCTACGCCGGTAGAGACGTGGTTCAGGGTGTCTGTCCCCACGGCACGCAGCGGTATCGCTGCGGCGGTGGTACTGGGCGTAGGCCGCGCCATTGGCGAGGCTATGGCGGTGATGATGGTGTCCGGCAACGTGCCCAACATGCCGTCCCTGTTCCAGAGCGTCCGCTTCCTGACCACCGCCGTAGCCAGCGAGATGGGCTACGCGGCGGCGGGCTTGCAGCGGCAGGCGCTGTTTTCCATCGCGCTGGTGCTGTTCCTGTTCATTATGCTCATCAACGCGGCGCTGAATTTCTTCCTGAAACGCAGTAAGGAGAAGTAAACCATGAACGATACGAAATTTTCTACCCGCCGCCGCATCTGGGGCGGAACGATGCGGGGCCTGATGGTGCTGTGCGCCGGGCTGACCTGTGCGCTGGCACTGTTCCTGATCCTGTATGTGCTGATCAAGGGCGTGCCGCACCTGAGCTGGGAGCTGCTGAGCACCAAGCCCAGCTACCTCAGCGACACCATCGGCATTCTACCGGATATCATCAGCACCGTCTGCATGGTGCTGACCACGCTGCTTTTCGTGCTGCCGCTGGGTGTGTGCGCGGCAGTCTATCTGACGGAATACGCCGCCAACAAGCGGGTGGTGGCGGTCATCGAATATGCCGCCGAGACCCTGTCCGGCATTCCCTCTATTATCTACGGTCTGGTGGGGCAGATGTTCTTCTGCCAGTTTCTGGGCATGAAGAAATCACTGATCGCCGGCGCCATGACGTTGGTCATCATGAACCTGCCCACCATCATGCGCACCACGCAGGAGAGTCTGAAAACCGTGCCCCAGAGCTACCGTGAGGGCGCCTTCGGTTTGGGCGCGGGCAAGTGGCGGGTCATCCGCACGGTGGTGCTGCCGGGCTGCGTAGACGGCGTCATCACCGGCTGCATTCTGGCGGTGGGCCGTATTCTGGGCGAGACGGCGGCGCTGCTGTATACCGCAGGCTTCGCCCACACCCTGTACAGCACCCTGGGGGAGACACTGCAAAGCTCCGGCGCTACCCTGTCCGTGGCCCTGTATGTCTACGCCAAGGAGCAGGGCGAGTTTGATGTGGCCTTCGCCATCGCCGCCATATTGATGGTGCTGGCCCTGATTATCGACATTGCCGCCGCTCTGGTGGGCAAATACTTCCGAAGGAGGAGAAGCATATGAGCGATATCATGACCGTCAACGACCTGTGCCTGTGGTACGGCCCGTCTCAGGCGCTGAAGGACGTCAGCATCAATATCCCGGAGAAAAGCGTCACCGCCCTCATCGGCCCTTCCGGCTGCGGAAAGTCCACCTTCCTCAAGACGCTGAACCGGATGAACGACCTGATCCCCGGTGTTCGTGTCACCGGCCAGGTCTGCTATCAGGGGCAGGACATTTTTGCCCCGTCGGTGGACGTGAACCAGCTGCGCAAGGAGATCGGCATGGTGTTCCAGAAGCCCAATCCCTTCCCCATGAGCATCTACGACAACGTGGCCTACGGTCCCCGAACCCACGGCATCCGCAATAAGGTGAAGCTGGACGACATGGTGGAGCAGGCGCTGCGCCGCGCCGCCATCTGGGACGAGGTGAAGGATCGGCTGAAAAAATCGGCGCTGGGTCTGTCCGGCGGCCAGCAGCAGCGGCTGTGCATTGCCCGCGCGCTGGCGGTGGAGCCGCAGGTGCTGCTGATGGACGAGCCCACCAGTGCATTGGATCCGATTTCCACTTCCCGCATAGAAGAACTTGCCATAGAGCTGAAAGACAGGTATACTATTGTTATCGTCACCCATAACATGCAGCAGGCCGCCCGTATCTCTGACCGCACCGCCTTTTTCCTGTTGGGCGAGCTGGTGGAGTGCGGCGACACGGAGCAGATCTTTGCCCAGCCGCAGGACAAGCGGACAGAGGACTACATCACGGGGAGGTTCGGATAAGCATGAGAAGCCGTTTTGACCAGCAGCTGGCGCTGCTGAACCGGGAATTGATCGAGATGGGCGCACTGTGCGAGGAGGTCATCGCCGCCGCCGCCAAGGCGCTGATGGAGGGCGACACGGTGCTGGCAGCGCAGGTGGCGCCCCGTGCCGCCGGTATTGACCAGAAGGAGCGGGACATCGAGTCCCTGTGCCTGAAGCTTTTATTGCAGCAGCAGCCTGTGGCCAGCGACCTGCGGCAGATCAGCGCGGCGCTGAAAATGATAACGGATATGGAGCGCATCGGCGATCAGGCCGAGGATATTGCCGAGATCATCGGCTTCCTGAATGGCCACTCCGGCGAGGAGTGCGCCTTTGTGGGTCACATGGCCCGTGCCGCCATCTCCATGGTGACGGGCAGCGTGGACGCCTTTGTGCGGCAGGATGTGACGCTGGCCCATCAGGTCATCGCCAAGGACGACGTGGTGGACGAGGATTTCCGCAAGGTGAAGGCCACGCTGATCGACTGGATCGCCCAGCGGCCCGACGACGGCGAGTACGCGCTGGATCTTCTGATGATCGCCAAGTATTTCGAGCGCATCGGCGATCATGCCACCAACATTGCCGGTTGGGTGGTGTTCGCCGTTACCGGCGCTCACGAAGGAGAGGAGAACTGACATGATCTGGTGTGTGGAGGATGACAGCGGCATCCGCGAGATCGAGGTGTATACCCTGAATTCCACCGGGTTCGAGGCCCGGGGCTTTGCCGACGGCGCATCCTTCCGGGAAGCGCTGGAGACCGAGACGCCGGAGCTGGTGCTGCTGGACGTGATGCTGCCCGGCGAGGACGGGGTGTCGCTGCTGCGCTATCTGCGGCAGCTGCCCCGGACGCGGGAGATTCCCGTTATCATGGCCACGGCCAAGGGCATGGAGTACGACAAGATCCAGAGTCTCGACATGGGAGCCGACGACTATCTGGTAAAGCCCTTCGGCATGATGGAGATGGTTTCACGGGTGAAGGCGGTGCTGCGGCGCTGCGCCCCGGTCAAGCAGAGCCGCCAGCTGTCCAGCGGCGGCGTGACGCTGGATCTGGACGGCCATACCGTCACGGCGGCAGGCCAGCGGGTGACGCTGACCTTCAAGGAATTCGCGCTGTTGCAGCTGTTTCTGGCCCACCCCGGCATGGCCTTTACCCGCGACCAGCTGTTTAACGATGTGTGGGGCGCCGATTACGTAGGCGAGACCCGCACAGTGGATATGCACATCCGTACCCTGCGGCAGAAGCTGGGCGAGTGCGGCGACCGCATCGAAACGGTGCGGGGCGTAGGCTATCGATGGGAGGCGCGGCCATGACAAAACGAATTTTCCGCTCCATGATCGTCACGGCGGGCGCGGTGCTGCTGGCCACGCTGGTCATTATCATGGGCTGTCTTTACGAATATTTCTGCGGCGTGCAGGAGCAGCAGCTGAAGGACGAGCTGAGCCTTGCCGCAGCCGCCATGCAGCAGGGGGAGGGGGAGACCTATCTCCAGTCCCTGAATTCCGACCGTTACCGCCTGACCTGGGTGGCGGCGGACGGCACCGTGCTGTACGACACCCGCACTGACGCGGAGACCATGGAGAACCACGCCCAGCGGCAGGAGATCCAGCAGGCGCTGCTGGCAGGGCAGGGGGAGAGCAGCCGCTACTCCTCCACGCTGCTGGAAAAGACGCTTTATCAGGCCCAGCGTCTGGAGGACGGCTCGGTGCTACGTATCTCCATCAGCCGCGCCACGGCGGGCGTGCTGGTGCTGGGTATGCTCCAGCCGCTTCTGGTGGTGCTGGCGGTGGCGCTGATTCTGTCTGCGCTGCTGGCCCGGCGTGTGGCCCGCCACATTGTGAAGCCCCTGAACGAGCTGGATCTGGAGCACCCGCTGGATAACGACACCTACGAGGAGCTGTCGCCCCTGCTGGGCCGCATCAACCAGCAGCGCCGCCAGATCGATGCCCAGCTGCGGGAATTGCAGCGCAAGCGGGATGAATTCGCTCAGGTCACAGGCAGCATGCAGGAGGGTCTGGTGCTGCTGAACGAGCGGGGTGAGATCCTCAGCATCAATCCGGCGGCTCAAACGCTGTTCCGTGCCGACGGTAGCTGCGTGGGACAGGACTTTCTGACCATCGAGCGCAGCGGAGAGGTGAGCCGCGCCCTTCACGCCGCCCTGACCGGCGGTCACAGCGAGATCCACACGGAGCGGGATGGCCGGGAATACCAGCTGGATATCAGCCGCATCCAGTCCGACGGCGCCGTCACCGGCGCGGTGGTGGTGGCCT
>ULUH01034828.1_pt1 | contig 13647 bp, 9 predicted proteins | sample 1958241 | NCBI WGS metagenome assembly ULUH01 (sample SAMEA4835753, study PRJEB28245) | human gut metagenome | biome: gut microbiome; material: fecal sample | place: Denmark | collected 2008 | reverse complement strand
CCGATTTACACAAAAGCGGTCATTTAAAGCAGTTTCTTTTCAGGTAATGCATTCTACCATCTTATCTATCCATTTCATACTTATAATATTTTATGTAACTGCCCCATTACTTGTAAAACTTTATTCGGAGTCTGAGTATTTTAACAGAATAAAGCTTATTAAAGAGGCAAAATATGTACTTAATGCTAAACCTAAGGTAAATTCTATAGCTATAAAAGAAATGCGGCAGGAGGTAAAAAAAATATTAAAAGATAAAACCTAGATTATGAAATACCGAGTATAGACCTTATTGTTCCTAATAAATAAGTAACTTCGATTTTTCTTTTGAAGGAGTTAAAAATCGAATACTATATAATGTACAAATTCATATGGTAAACCAACAAAAAATTAATAGAGTATGAATATATTAAATATAAAACACAGCCTTTCTTTACTAATGTTTTTCCTTCTATTATTTTCTGGGTGTGCTACTAAGGTTGACCGTTTGGAATATGCTTTGGAGTTTGCGGGAGAAAACAGGAGAGAATTGGAGAAAGTGTTGGAATATTATAGTGATGACAGCCTTAAATTTCGTGCAGCATGTTTCTTGATAGAGAATATGCCGCGCTGGTATGCTTATGATGGATGGCAGTTGGATACATTGGAAGTATTGATGAGAAAGGACAGGGAGGGTATTCTTTCAAAGGATGATAAGATGCGCTGGAATAGTTTTGATTATCACGCATTAAATAAGATATATGATTCGAAAGTTATAACTTCAGAATACCTGATAGAGAATATAGATTTGGCTTTTCAGGAATGGCAGAAGCGTCCATGGAATAAATCTTTATCCTTTGATGACTTTTGTGACTTGATACTTCCATATCGTATAGGCAATGAAAGATTGTCCGACTGGCGTTCGTTATACAATGCATATTATGGGAATCTGTTTGATTCAATTTATACCGGTAATAATAGAGGCTTGTAAATACATTAGTGACGAGTTCAACAAGCCCAAACAATAAAAGAAATATGAAACAGACAATGGAAAAGAAAAATATGACACGTCGGGCAGCTGTCTTGCTGTTCGGAGCTGTCCTGTCCTGCCTGGCGGCATGTACCCATCCGTCCGGTCTAGAACGGACATGGGAACGGGCTGGAAAGAATCGAGCTGAACTTGAGAAGGTACTCCGCCACTATGGTGATGACAGTCGCAAGCACCGGGCTGCCTTGTTTCTGTTAGAACAGATGGCGGACTGCTACAGTTGGTCAGGAACGAACATTGACACCCTCAAACGTCTGAAACAGCTCTCCGGCCTGCCTGGAAAGGAAGCATGGACGGATTCTGTAAAGAAGGCTTGGAACTTCCCACAACTCCTTTCTTGTACTAAGGTCTATGATGCGCAGGTGATCACGGCAGATTTCCTTATCCGGCACATTGACCATGCTTTTGCCATATGGGACAGCAGACCATGGTCGAAGTACTATCCACTGGAAGAGTTTATTCGCCATGTACTCCCCTATCGTTTGGGGGATGAACCGCTGGAGGACTGGCGGGAGTCCTACTACATGCATTTTGCCAATCGCGTGGATTCCATTTATTCTGGTGGAGATGTGATCCGCAAAACGCAGGCCGTCGAGACCATCATCAACAGGGATGGTTTCCAGTGGAACGAGCTGTTTCCCTCGCTGCCGCATCTAGGGGCCGGCTACCTCTTCCGTCACCGCTTGGGCAGTTGCCGCGAGTCATGTGACTTTACCCTTTACCTGCTTAGGGCCCTAGGCATCCCTTCTGTCACCGACCACTACATTGTTTCCCCGCACACCTCGGGCATGCACTGGTGGAATGCTGTCCGCGACACTACTGGAAGCCTGGTTCCGTTCTGGCTGGAGGAGTCGAAGGTGGGAAGGGAGATGGATGACGGAAGGCCCAAGGGCAAGGTGTTCCGTTTAGAGTTCGGCGGCCGGACATGCGATGTTACCTCCGAATATTTCGGAAGAAACGTGGCACGGGTAAGGATCGGCAGTGACATCCGTGCCAGCCGCATTCTCCTGTGTGTCTTCAGCTGCGGCAGGCTCGTGCCCGTAGGACAGGGCGAGGTGCACCGGGGCGAGGTAGCCTTTCACGACCTAGAGCCGGGCATCCGCTTTTTCCCGATGTACCGGCATCAGTCCGGAGACCTGCGCTTTGCCGGGCATCCCTTCTGTGTGGACAGCCTGGGAAGTACGGTTTTCTATGTTCCCGACAAGTGGAATCGTACCCGTGCATTGCTACGCAGGAAATACGCTTTCCACCACCATCTTAAGGAGCGGGGGCTCCGCATGGCCGGCAACAGGGTGACTGGTAGCTCCAGAAGGGACTTCCGCTTTCCGGACACATTATTTACGTTCCCCCGTACGCTGAAGACGAACCGGCACGTCATGGTGTCCGCCTCGAACAGGCCTGTGCGCTATCTTCGCTGGGATGCCATCCCCTCCCGCTTCAACGTGTCCGTGGCGGAGATTGCCTTCCATGAATACGGAACCGGACGGAAGCTTCCTTTCCGACTCCTCGATTTGCCCTCCCCAGTCTATGGGCACGGAGTGTCGAACATGACCGACGGTGACGTGCTGACCACCTACCAAGCAAAGGAGCATGGACCTCAGACGCTGGTGTTCGACCTTGGTGGCATCTATCGTCTCTCAGACATGCTCTATATACCGCATAATGACGGAAATTACATAGAACCTGGAGACACTTATGAACTGTTTTACCAAAATGGTTCTGAAGGCTGGAAATCATTGGGCAGGAAGACCGCCGACGCAGACAGTCTGGTCTACGAGGGTGTGCCCGGTAATGCGGTGTTCTGGCTCCGAGACCTGACGAAGGGACGGGAGGAACAGCAGTTCGTGCTGGACGGTCAGGGTGAGCAATCCTTCCATTGAATCTGACGCATGATGTTCCGGATAAGTATCTGAAAAACAAAGAATAAAAACAGAATTTTGTTTTGCTTGCTGAATTTTCTTTTTTACATTTGCAAACATAACCAATAAAATTAAATACCATGAAACAAATGACAAAAACAGCACTGGCGCTGGTTGTCGCCTTATCAGCCGGTTATGGAGTGTACACATCACAGTAGAAATCTAAATTGTCTGAACTTGCTTTAGCTAATGTGGAAGCATTAGCACAAAGTGAAGGCGGAGATTACGAATTCAAAGATGGATACCTATATTCAACGACATGTAATGTTGCAATAGGATCAAGTTTCTTAGGGACTAAAAGATGTAAGGTAGAAGTAATAGTTTGCCAAGGTGGTGGGTCTGGTTGCAATTCAAAAAAGTGTCCAGTTCACCCTTCATAACCAAAATCCAGCATGTATCCTTATTCAATTCTTTAATAGGGTGTCCAGTTCTATGTTCTCGTTTTCTATATTAATTTAACGACATATTGATTATCATCTTGAATAGAACTGCTTTTAGGTGCAATTTTAATATACGAAAAAAGCATTGCTAATTCATTAGATCAATATTTTAAATAGATATGATTATCAGCTCTTTGAAACTTATATCATATTAAAAGTTGGAACATCAAACTGGACACCTTAATTCTTTAAATTGTTAGGGCACATTCAGATTATGGAAAAGTTAACACAACGAATTTTTGTTGATAGATTATAACGTTGTGCTCTGGGTGAGTAAATTATAGAAAGGATGTGTAATATAAAGCATAACCATAATTAGACTAGAAATTAACATAAAAAATGGACGGGAATATAATATATAAGACACATACAATTATTAGAAATGTTGCAATTTTCGTATCTGTAATAATATTTTATGGATGTTCTCAAAATAGAACAAATTTATTACCATCAAATATTATTACATCAGATTCTATTTATTTTTCAGAATCCACCGATATCTTATCACAAGATATTATAGATTCCATTTATTGGATTCCATTAGATTCTAGTCATATAAATATTTTTGACCATATTTCTAAAATGTGTGTTGTTAACGACTACATACTCATTGCTAGCCGAAATCAATCTATTATTCAAGTATATTCAAAGAAAGGAAATTTTCTTTATCAAATATCAAATAAAGGAAATGGGCCAAAAGATTATCTTGAAATAGCAACATTTACAGCAACTAACACATCTATTTATGCTTTAGATAACTATACTCATAAAATATCTCAATACAATATTAATACGGGTGAATTCATAAAAAAACAGATATACCTTTTACTGCATGGGATATGGAGGCTTTTGACGATAATGATTTCATATTTTCATGCTTAAATAATAATCCAGAGGCAAGTATTAACACGAATCCTATTAATTATTCGGTATGGAGGACAAACAATAACTGGGAATTTACTCACTTCTATTTACCTTTTGAACAAGGCTATACAGAATTCTATGGGAAACCACGGTATTTTACTCGCAGTAATAATAGTATTATATTTCATGCATTGAAATATAACGGATACTTTATATTGGAAAAACATGGAAATCCTAGTTTTTCATCTATTATCTTTAATAATCCTTTGCCTAAAAATCATTCATATAGACTGATGGATGTAAACAAGAATCATTGGCAATTTTTAGCAGAAACACCATTTAAGATAAACGGATATGGAATTTTTGAAATAAGTTCTTCAGGAGAAAGTGAACAGTTGTTCTCTGTTGATTCTTCTCATAAGATATATAGAAATTCATCTACTAATGCAAAATATTTACCTATTAATATCATAGGTACAACAAATGATTCATTTATTGGATACATCAATGATGATTACAATTTATATCAGAATCTTGTCAGATATGGATTTAAAAAAGCAGATGAGAAAACAGATTCTATCTTAAAAAATGGTGGATGCAGTTTAATTATATATCAAATGAAGAAGTGAGCTACCAAAATTTCGACCATTTTTTGAGGGGGCACTCCGGTTGATTTTCTCCTTGAACTCATAGGTTAGGAAGATATACCATTTACACAACATTTGTCTGAACACTTCTTTCGGTTATTGTTAACTTCTCCAATTTTTCGTTTTATCCGGCTCTTGTCTATTGTCCTAACTGATCTTATAAAGCACAGGGAATTACCCAAAGGAATGGCTGAATGATGTCATAGCCAAACTTCCATATTATCCGGAAAAGGACTTTGGGAAAAATGTTCGTGAACTTTTTCCTGAAGTTTGGAAGTTGGAGAAATCCAATAGAATACAATTGGAATTTTTTATTTATGAAAAATACAATGTGTACTTTATCGGATGCCTATTTTTTTGTAGTTGGTTCCATAATTCTTGCAGGAATCAATTGAAGTAGAGAATAGTATGTGACGATAGGGGGATGTTTGTTCTTCAATGGTTGTTTCCCATCACTATTTGATCGGAATGACTGTTCCTGTTTTAAGCTTTCTCATAGTCACTTGCAAGCTTCTTGATTGCGTACCTGCTATGGGGAAGTCAAATGAGAGAGGTGTATCTGGTTTTCTTTCGGAGCTTCGACCATGCCGAACAACCTTTTCCCGGCAGCTATACCCCTCTCCTTTATTTGCTCAGCAGTTTATTGCTTACCCGTATATTCTAGTCTTTTAGAGCTGTAGATAGGTATTCGGATCTTTCGCTTCCAAAGCGGCAGTTCGCTTCAATCGTTTGCTTTTCTTCGAGTGGAGCCTTGTTTTTTTCCGGTCGTATAATCCTCTTTTTTTCGGAAACAAGAATAAGTTTATTTGGATAATCAATCTGAATAAGGTGCATTATTATTTTCACAAACCATAATACACCACTATAATAGAAAATTTCAATTATTATACATGTCTGAAAAAAGTACAGCATTAAATATCATACAGAAAAAGCAGCAGTTAAATAATCCCACGCTCATAAATCGGGTAAAGTTTGCCGTACTTTATAGCTTATTTGTGTGTTTATTTAAGCAGTACTCCCACTTCGCCAACGGCTGTTGCCGCCTTACTGTTTATTTCGGCAACAGGCTCCAATTTGAAATAACGGGCCGGATAAGTTTTTCCGAAGCGTACAAAGTAAGGGACAGGGTTGTGCATGATATTGCTGAATTCACCTGTGGTGTCGCATTTCGTCCATTCCTTCCCGTTCCGGCTGACATAAAAATTATATTTATAAATGGTTCCGGTCAGATCTTCCTTTTGTGCAGGAGTATAACTGAAGCCGGCTATTTCCACATCCTTACCCATGTCGACCACCAAAGAAGTCAGAGTATCGGTTTTCCATACGGTTTCCTGCTTGCCGTCAATAGCTGCTGTTGCATCCATGCCCACTGTTTTCCAATCATCTACCGGAATGTCGCTCAGGGATACTTTAATTGTATTGTCGATTAATGGTTCGGCATAGTATAAACCAATGTTGCTGATGTTGGCATCTCCACGGGTACCAGTGACAGTCACTCTGACCTTTTCCGCATGGCTGTCCGAGAAAGTAAGCAACCGTTTGTATCCCACTGTGGTTCCCTTGCCTGCATGATGCCATGCACCATTGCTAAACACTTCCACCGTGAAACCTTCCACACGCTGGCCTTTTGTGATATCTTCTTGAATCAGAAAAGTATTGGCCAGTGCATTCTTTCTGACTTTGTATTCTTTGGTATCGCCCACTTGGGCTGTCCATGCTGTTTTTCCCTTCTCAACTTTATTGTCGGCAAAGGTCTTCTTGATGTATTCAGCCAGCTCTTTGATACGTTTTACATCATTCTCGTGTATCAAGCCACGCTTGTCGGGTGGAATATTCAATAATAAAACAGAGTTGCAGCCTACGGAGTGATAATAGATGTTCACCAAATTGGCCAGTGAACGTACCTGTTTGTCCTGTTCGGCATGATAGAACCATCCCGGGCGGATAGATACATCCACTTCCGACGGATACCAAAACAAGTGCGATGCTTTAGATATTAATTCACGACTTCCCAAATCCTTGGACATGGCATTTATGTCCAATCTCTTATAGATTTCATCAGAACCCGGATAAGAATTAGGCATCAAAGCTGTTGCACTCCATTCCGTGGCCCGTCCCAATCCGCCTTCGTTGCCCACCCAGCGTACATCATCACCCATAATGGCTGTCACGGCTTTCGGTTGCAGTCGGCGGATGGTTTTCAAGATGGCATCCCAATCATAAATCTGCTTCTTGCCGTTGGGACCTTCTCCATTCGCACCGTCAAACCAAACTTCGTGCACTTCACCGTAATTGGTCAGAAGCTCGGTGAGCTGTTCGATAAAGAATTTATTGTATGCGGGAGAATCGCCATAACATTCGGCATTACGATCCCATGGGGACAGGTAAACACCAAACTTGATGCCGTACTTGTCGCAGGCGTCGCGCAACTCACGGACAACGTCTCCTTTGCCATTCTTCCACGGAGAATTGGCCACAGAATGTTTGGTTGTCTTAGTAGGCCAAAGGCAGAAACCATCATGGTGCTTGGCCGTAATAATCGCCATTTTGAAACCGCCTTCTTTCAGTGAACGCACCCATTGTTCGCAATCCAGTTCGGTGGGATTGAAGACAGCAGGATCTTCTTTTCCGCTTCCCCATTCATTGCCGGTAAACGTATTGATGCCAAAATGCAGGAAAGCGGTAAACTCCATTTGCTGCCATGCCAACTGTTGCGGAGTGGGCACCAGGCGGGAAGCCATATCCACTTTCTGTTCCAAAGTTGCCCCGACGGGGAAGGTCACTTGTTTCTCATAGTACTCCTGAGCTTGTGCAGCTAAAAAGGCGCAAACCAAGGCTGCGGTTAAGATTATCTTTCTCATTGTTATAAAATATTTGATAGAATACTGACATACTTGAATTTATCTGTTTTGAGGGATTTTACTCATCAATGCCGTGACCGGGCTGACAAAATGAAGAGAGACCACCGGTACATATATTTGCCCATGGCGGTCTCCTTGTCAATCTAAATCACAGCTTGTAAATCCGTTGTCACTACATTTACCATCCCGGATTCTGTGGTAACAATTGCGGATTTCTCTGAAGTTCTCCAGTCGGAATCGGATAAAGGTACATCTTGTCTTCCCAAGTACGGCTTTTTCCTGCCTGATATGAAAGGTCGGGATTTGTGTAGTTGGGATATACAATGGCCAGATTACCGTCTGGTTTTCTTTTCCCCACATAAGTCAGTACATTATTGAGCACTTTACCGGCTTTCCAACGTTTCAGGTCATTGAATCTGAAGCCTTCTCCTGCCAACTCAATGCAGCGTTCACGACGGATCTCTTGCAAAATAGGACTCAGACTGTATCCCCAGTCCGGCCATTTGGGATCGGTAAAGCCTACATTTACTGTCAGGTGAGGCATTCCAACACGGTCTCTTAATTGGTTGACAGTTCTATCCAAATCCGCATTGGTGATGGTATTCAATTCCGCTTTTGCTTCCGCATTGATCAGCAGGGTTTCTGCATAACGGTAAGCGATGCCATCGAAGGAGCTTTTCATATACAACGCCTGTGAGTATATGGGATTGAATCCTTTGATAGGTCTGTATCCTGTGAAACAGTGCTGGGTGATAAACTCATCTTCATTCACTACAAAAGTAGAGTCCTTCAGGTCATCTGTCACGTTTGTCGGAAAATCGTTGGTGAGGATCAGCTGCTTCAGACGGGGGTCACGGTTGGCCGTTTCCTTTCTCATTGTTTCATCGCCTAAATATTTATTACTTAGTGAAATGGGAAGCCCGTCCGAACAAAGGAAGCTTTCTACAAAACTTTTGGAGAAACCGCATCCGGCCTCACGTCCTGCAGCTGCCATGTTGTGTTCAAGTATGTTCGTCTTATAATCCACGTAGAGGACGGCCTCTTTCAGGTCACTCTTGTCGTCTATGCGGTACATATTGAAATAGTCTTCTTGTGGATGGCCCGTATTATAGATTTCATATCTTCCTGATGTGATAAGCTTGTCACTTTCAGTTGCAGCCATTTGCAACCACTTTTCTGCTTCTGAGGCATATTCCAATTCATCATGGTATTTATAATGGGTACCTTCATTCAGGCAGAAACGTGCCTTTACGTGTCTGGCTATGTCCTTATTCAGGCGGTTGGCTTCTTCACTGCCTGCTTCCGGCAGCCATTGGATGGCGAAATCCAGGTCTTCGATGATTTTTTGGAACACTTGGTTTCTCTTCATTTTCGGACCGTACAGTTCCTCGCTGTCCACATTCAGGTCAACTTCCAGCCAAGGCACATCTCCCAAAAGTTGAATCTTGTTGAAATATTCCAGCGCACGGAAGAAACGCATTTCGGCTACATAAATGTTGACATCCGCTTCGGCAGCCTGCACACTCTGATAATGTGTCATGAAATAATTGATGTTTCGAATGTTCTGCCAGTTTGATTTTTGCCATACGCCACCTTCTGTAGGTACAACATATTGTCCCCATAGGAAAGAATTGATATTGTTGGGGACCTGAATGTCACTGTCCGTGTCATCCAGAACACTGACTCCTCCCGGTATCAGACCATAAAAGGCATTGGCATAGGCTTTCAGGTCATTGACAGATACCCAAAAACTCTGGTCGTTCAAATTTTGCGGACCTCTTTCCAAAAAAGAGTCATTACAGCCTGTCAGAGACAGGGCAGCCGCCATATAAAGTACATATTTCAGTTTCATAAAAGTTTTGTGTTAAGATTAGAATACAACATTAAGTCCCAAAGCCAGCGATTTCTGCTGCGGATACTTGTATGGATCGTCCAGTTCCGGGTCAAATCCTTCCGGAGTATGCTTGAAGGTCAGCAGGTTCTCTCCGGTGAAATATACGCGGCATTTCTGTATTCCCCATTGTTTCGTCAGGGAAACAGGCAGGGTATATCCGAAAGACAATGATTTGAGACGCAGGTAGGATGCGTCAAGCAGATAGCGTGTCTGGTTTTGACCTAAAGCCTGGCTGCCATTGAAACGTGCCACCGGAAGCCAGCCCCCTGCATTGTCTTCACGCCAGTAATCGTTACCTACAGCTGTAGGAACCTGCCATATGCTTCCGTATTGCCATTTAAATGTATAGGGGAGCATCAGGTCACGTTTTCCGACACCCTGGAAGAATATTCCTAAATCAAAGCCCTTCCAGTCCGCCGAGATATTGAATCCGTAACGGTAACGCGCCTTGTTGTTACCGATAATCTTCATGTCACCCGGCTTGTCAACCGTATTCTCTCCATAATCCACGACACCGTTGCCGTCAATATCCATAAATCTGATATCACCGGGCACCTTGCTGATTCCGCCGTCCAGTTTGGACTGGTCAGGAGCCGAAGCTATCTCATCGGCAGACTGGAACAGGCTGGATTCATATCCCCAGATGTCACCGACTATCTGTCCTTCATAATATGGAGAAGACAATGACTTGGTCGGATTGTCATATTTGGTGATTTCCGCCCGGGTGTCAGAAAGATTGAATCCCACACTGTAATGCAATCCGTTGTCCAGCTGGTCATTCCAGGTCAATGCCAGTTCCCAACCGCGTGTTACCATATCGGCGGCATTCTCCAAGGGCTCACTCATACCTAGGATATTAGGCAATATTCTACCCGGTCCCAACATATCGGTTGTTTTACGCTGGTAATAGTCGAATGTACCCTTCAAACGGTTCTGCAGGATGACAAAGTCAAGCCCCAAGTCCCACTGGGTAACCTTTTCCCAGGTAACGGTATTGCTTACAAGACCACCGGGCAATACATATTGGGGCTGTTTTCCCCCCATGATATATCCCAAGGTACCTGTCCCATAATTGGACAGATAAGCGTACCACCCATTATCCAAAGCCTGGTTTGCCAGACTACCGTAAGAGGCTCTTATCTTCAATTCATCAAAAAATCCGTTAGTGGTTTGTTTGAACCAGCTTTCTTCCGATAATTTCCAGCCCAAAGAGAAGGAAGGACTAAATACGGAACGGTCATCTTTCGGGAATTTGGACGACAAGTCATAACGGCCGTTCACCTCCAACAGATAACGGTCCGCAAAACTGTAGTTTACACGGAAGAAACCGCTTCTTGTGGCCCAGCTGTCATCCGAGTTGCCCACATATTTCTCTCCGGTAGCGGCGTTCATTGAGGGAAGGTCATTGGAGATAAGCTCATCCCGGCTTGCCGAGAAGCCACGGGTATGCTTGGTTTCCTGATTGTAACCGGCCATTACTTTAAAATAATGTTTGCCCAAAGTTAGTTCATAGTCACCGAACAGGTTGAAAGCGTTGTATGTGTCATTGGCCTGGCTTTCTGACACGCCGCTTGGCCTGGAGTGTTGGAAAACCTGTAAGAATTTGCCATCTATACCGTATTCGTTGAATGTTTTTCTGTGTACCTTGCCATGTTCCGCATAATAGTTGAATGTATAGTCCATGTTGATTGTCAGTCCTTTCAATGGGGTAAGTTTCAAGGCAAGGGTGTTCCAGAAGTCATTCTTCGTGGTCTTACGTGAACCCATCTCATCCAAAACTGCGGCAAAGTTGGTGTAATTACCTTGACCTGACCAGTTACCATCAGGATGTTTTACAGGCATGAGAGGTTGTGTGTCGTTACCGATCCATGACTCTCCGTGCACGGCATCCTGGGCAAGTCCGTCCAGTTCGGTACGGATATAGCTTGTCTTCATGGATACGTGCATCCAGTTGTTGATGTCATAATTGATATTGTTCACCATATTGAACTTACGGAAGCCCTCATCCCCGTAACGCATCAGTGATCCCTGGTCCATATAACCCACCGAGGTATAATAAGTGGCCTTGTCGCTACCACCGTTAATATTTACATTATACTTTTGGACAGGGTAAGTTTTCTTATACATCTCTTTCATCCAATCCGTATTTCCGCAATAGGCATATTTGCCGGCCTGACAGTTTCCGTACTGCCAGCTGCTGGGGTCCTTTGCCACAAAGACCGGAAGGTTGTTGACCGGATCATAGAAATAAGCCTCTATATGCTCCATTTCCTCCTGACTGAGCAGGTCACGGCCGCTGGTCGTATTGTTTGCGGCGTTCATCCAGTGCGCATATTCCATGGAATTCATATATTCCGGACGGGTTGTCGGGCTGTTGAATGAGACAGATGCATCGAATGACACTTGTGTAGGCATATTCTTGCGGCCGCTCTTGGTTGTGATAAGGATAACACCATAAGCGGCACGGGCTCCATAGATAGAGGCAGAAGCTGCATCCTTCAATACAGATACGCTTGCCACATCTTGCGGATTGATCAGGTTCGGGTCCATCTGTACTCCGTCAACCAAAACCAGCGGGCTACCACCGTTAATGGACGTTTCACCGCGGACATTGAAGCTTGAGCCTTTTCCCGGCTGTCCGCTGGTGGTGATGTTCAAGTTAGGGATTGTTCCTTGCAAACCTTGTCCCAGATTGACGATGGGACGGTCTGCCAGCACTTTGTCATCGACGGCAGAAACCGCACCGGTCAGATTGGCTTTCTTGACAGTCGCATAACCTACAACAACAACCTCGTCCAAGGTCTTGCTGTCTTCTTTCAGTGCTATTTTCAAGGGCTTGCCCTCCCATATGATTTCAGAGTTCATATAACCCACATATGAAACGACAATGACATCACCCTTCTTTACGTTTGGAATACTGAAATCTCCGTCCAGTCCCGTTATTGTTCCGTTCGTTGTCCCTTTGACAACAACAGACGCACCGATGACGGTTTCACCGTTCTGATCCACAACCACTCCCGTACAAGCATTGTCCTGTTGTACAGAATGCATTTCTACAGCCGCTGCATGAGGGGCGGCCTGAACATATCCGGTAGAAAAGCCGGATAAAAGTAACATAGCGCTTACTAACTTTAGTCGCTCTTTTTTCATAACTTTAATATTTGAAGATGTGTTTTATGACTTCATCTGTGATTTTTTATTCTGGCTTTAAGGGAAGTTCTTAATTATAAAAAAATAAATCAATAAGTTAATGAATTCCCTCTTTTTTAAAGGTTCTTTTGTTTTTGGGTGTAAAAGTATTAATATTATTTTAAAATGCAATGCAATGTTTATAAGATTTTTTCAAAAAAAATATCGTTTACGCAAACGGTTAAGTTAATTCTTACATTTATGCCGGCGAGATGAAATTTATCTGGCAATAACCTGAATTACTACTGTCTAATAAAAGTTGACTAATCGGTCTTTGAATTTATTGAAATACAGTCTTTTAAACAGTATTTTAAAATGAAACGGATTTTAATTCGTAGCTTAGCGGTCAAATTGAAGACCGCTTATGAACCAAGATAAATACGTATTCTCTTAATTTACCGCTTTTCTGAACAGAACTCAGTTCAACAATCACTATTCTCAATAATGTCCATAATATCTCTATATCCCAGGGAACTGGAGTTGACAGTAGCATTCAACGAACCTATCACGGGAATATTGGCTCAGTAGATTTTTAGTGGGGATTATTTTTTATGCTCGTGAAGTATTGCTTACTTCGCATTATAAAAAACGATTATTTGAACATGCTAGCCAGCCTTGTGTTGCCGGCGCAGATATTAGATTACTTTCTTATCTCTGGAGTCGAACAAACCTCTCAAGAGATTCATATCAGTCTGGATGAAAAGATGAATCCCAAGTTAAGCAATGGCGTACATTTTGAATCGTATCCATGGCCAATTTCCAGTCGGACCCTACACTAAACAATTCCAATATTCCGCCAATATAAGTGG
>ULUH01077711.1_pt1 | contig 13789 bp, 12 predicted proteins | sample 1958241 | NCBI WGS metagenome assembly ULUH01 (sample SAMEA4835753, study PRJEB28245) | human gut metagenome | biome: gut microbiome; material: fecal sample | place: Denmark | collected 2008 | reverse complement strand
ACTATAAGGAAAAAATATCTTACTTTGAACTTACGGAAAAATTTCTTTCATCGCCGGAGCTTATCAAAAGTTATGTAGACCACTTGTTAGAAGCTATAAAAAACAAGAAAATCAAGTGATACCTACCTTATACGCCGCAGTGTGCATCCTCGTGGAGCGTTTTTTACTTTACAGGAAAGCAATTTCCTGTAAAAAAAGACCTCTTTCCCAATTTTGAGAATGAGGTCTTTACTATGTCATTATTATTTCTGAAAGAAAAATGACTGATGTCTTTTTAAATTCAACTCACGATAATTCATAATCTGCTCTGTACTTCCGATAAATAACATTCCATCTTTTGCCAAAGAATCATAGAACTTGCGATAAATCTCGTCTTTTGCTTCTTCTGTAAAATAAATTACTACATTTCTGCAGACAATCAAATGACAACCTGATGGATATGGATCCCGCAAAAGATTATGTTCCCGAAATTCTACATGCTTTTTGATTTCATCGGAAATCTTATAGGATTTTCCTACCTGTGTAAAATACTTACGTTTCAAATCATCCGGTACAGATTCAATGCTCTTTTCGTTATAAAGTCCAACTCTTGCTTTCTCAAGTACCTGTTTATCAATATCAGTAGCAATTATATGTATCTGGTTCAGCGGAACATGCTTTGATAAAGCCATTACAAGAGAGTATGGCTCATCTCCGGTAGAACACGCTGCACTCCAGATTTTCAAATTGCTGCCAAACTGTTTTATAAGTGCCGGGAAAACCTCTTCGTCCAAAAACTTCCACTGTTCCGGGTTCCGGTAAAATTCCGAAACATTAATAGTCAGGAAATTAATAAACTGGTCAAACTTCTCTTTATCTGTATGAAGCAGATGTACATACTCATCATAGGATTGAGCCTTATTCTTTACCAAAAGGCTGTCAATCCTACGACGCATCTGTTTCTCTTTGTAAGCATTTAAGTCAATCGTGGTCATTGCATATATATCTTTTTTAAACTTTTCATAGCCTTCAAACATATATGCTACCTCCTACCTTATTATTCTTCTGTAGGAACTTCTTCTGTATCAGCTTCCTCTTCTGGCAGAAGTGCTTTCATGCTTAAGCTGATTTTCTTGTCTTCTTCATTAAAGTCAACTACTTTAGCTTCTACTTCCTGGCCTACTTTTAATACATCAGAAGGTTTCTCAACATGCTCTTTAGAAATCTGGGATACATGAAGTAATGCATCTACTCCAGGAGCTAATTCTACGAATGCACCAAAGTCTGTCATTCTTGCAACAACACCTGTTACCACATTACCTACTGCATATTTCTCTGCAGCATTATTCCAAGGATTCTCATCCTCAAATTTCATGCTCAGTGCAATCTTACTCTCATTGATATCTTTGATGAATACTTTTACAGTATCGCCAACTTTGAATACTTTCTTAGGACTTTCAACACGTCCCCAGGACATTTCAGAAATATGTAACAGTCCGTCTGCTCCACCAAGGTCGATGAATGCGCCAAAGTCTGTTACGTTCTTTACTGTACCTTCTACAACATCACCAACATGGATTCTCTCCATGAGTTCTTTCTGTTTTTCAGCTTTCTCTGCTACTAAAAGCTGTTTTCTGTCACCGATAATTCTTCTCTTTCTTGGGTTGAACTCAGTGATTACAAATGAAATTTCCTGTCCTTCATACTTAGATAAATCTTTCTCGTAAGTATCTGATACAAGGCTTGCAGGAATAAATACTCTTGCTTCGTCAACTACAACACTTAATCCACCGGATAATACCTGTGTAACCTTTGCGGTAAGCACTTCCTGATTGTTGAATGCTTCCTCCAAACGCTTGCTTCCTTTTTCAGCAGCAAGACGTTTGTAAGTAAGAAGTACCTGTCCCTCTCCATCATTTACCTTTAAAACTTTGGCTTCCATAGTGTCACCTACGGATACAACGGTGGTCAGGTCTACATTTGCTTCGTTCGTATATTCATTACGTGTAATAATTCCGTCTGACTTATATCCAATATTAAGGATGATCTCATCTGGCTTAACACCGATAACGACGCCTTCGACTACCTCTCCATTTCTTATTGTTTTAAAAGATTCTTCCAACATTTGTTCAAAACTCATTTCTGACATTATTTTGAACCTCCTCAATAATTTTATTTGGGGTAGATGCCCCTGCGGTAATACCTACGTTATCAATGGTCCGAAGTACTGCCGGATCCAAATCATCTATGGTTTGTATATAGTAAGTATTTGCACATTCGTTTTTACATATTTCAAATAACTTCTGTGTGTTGGAACTGCTCTTCCCACCAACCACAATCATTGCTTCAACTTCTTTTGCCAAAGCCCTCGACTGGGTCTGCCGCTCTTCCGTTGCATTACAGATTGTATTTAAAACAATTATATCATAACCTTTTTTATTTATAATTTCAACTAATTCTTGAAATTTATTGTAGTTAAATGTCGTTTGTGATACGATACAAACCTTTTTTCCTGCTGAAACCCGGAAATTTTCTGCTGCTTCCCTCGTTCCAATTACCGTAATTTCCTCTTCATTTCCCCATCCTCGGATTCCTTCTACCTCCGGATGGCTGGCATTTCCGATAATTACAACATGATAACCGGCATCTCCATATTCCCGTACATGACGATGTATCTTCTTTACAAAAGGACAGGTGGCATCCACGATATGGTAACCGGCATTTTCTAATGTCTGATATATTTTTTCGCCTACACCATGGGAACGGATGACGATGGTTCCTTTTTCTGATTCTTCTATTTCTGAAATATCATGGATTACGGTTACGCCCTTTGCCTCTAAATCCTTCACCACTTCTTCATTATGAATAATCGGTCCGTAAGTATAAATCGGGTCTTTTATTCCATCCTTTGTTTCATCGTTTGTTTCAAGCTGTGCATAAACCATATCTACTGCACGCTTTACGCCAAAGCAGAAACCTGCACTTTTTGCAACTCTGACATTTTTCATATTAACATTTTTCCCTATAAATATTTTTGATGGTTTCTACCACTTCTTCAATTCCCATATCCGAAGAATCTACAAGAATGGCATCTTCTGCCTGCTTTAATGGTGAAATTTCCCGATGCATATCCTGATAATCACGGTCCGCAATATCTTTTTTAATCACTTCCAAGTCACAGGCAGCACCTTTTTCCTGCAATTCCTGATATCTTCTCTCGGCTCTTGTTTCAACACTTGCAGTAAGATAAATCTTTACCTGGGCATTCGGCAGCACACAGGTTCCGATATCTCTTCCATCCATGATAACATCTTTATCTGCTGCAAGCTTCTGCTGTAATTCAACCAGTTTTGTGCGGACTTCCTTATAAACACTGGTGGCAGATGCCATTTTTCCAACTTCTTCTTTCCGGATTTCTTTGCTGACATTCTCACCGTTTAAAAGCACCTGCTGTTCTCCGTTCTCATAGGCAATCGATACTTCCACGGTTTTACAGGCATCTGAAATTGCTGCCTCATCTTCCTTTGCAATGCCATTTCTCATAAAATACAATGCCATACTCCGATACATGGCTCCTGTATCTACATATATAAAAGAAAGTTCCTTTGCAAGCTGTTTTGCTATAGTGCTTTTTCCGGCTCCTGCCGGTCCGTCGATTGCTATATTAAAGCTCATTTCTCATCCTCCGATTTTTCTGCTTTTTTATTCTCTTTATTCATTTCCAATGCTGCTTCCTGCCAGATATCCGGTAGACCAGGCAATCTGCAGATTAAAGCCGCCGGTAAATGCATCCAAATCCAATACCTCTCCGGCAAAATAAAGATGCTTTGTTAATTTTGATTCCATGGTCGATGGATTTACTTCTTTTACAGAAACACCGCCCTTTGTAATAATGGCTTCCGAAAAGCCCCGTAAACCAGTCAGTGTAACCGGGAACTTCTTTGTCAAGTCCACCAGTCGCTGCCGTTCCTCTTTGGTTACTTCATTGACACGCTTTTCTGCTGGAATCTTAGCAAGTCTTAAAATAATCGGCAGGAATTTGGACGGATATAATTTTTCAATTCCATGAATCACCTGCCGGTTCTTTGCTTCTTCAAAGTCCCTTAAAATTCTGTGATCTAACTGTTCTTCTGAAAGTGCGGGTTTCCAGTCAATGTATAATTGCAACGGCTGTTTTCTTACCGCATCATTTACCACACTGCTGGCGCTTAACATCAGAGGTCCACTTACGCCAAAATGGGTAAATAACATTTCTCCAAAAGCTTCATATAAAAGCTTTTTGTCCTGATAAATGCTCGCCTTTACATTTTTCAACGATAGCCCCTGCAATTCTTTGACATATTCCTCTTCTGCGTTAAAAGGCACAAGGGATGGACTGCAGGTTTTTATGGTATGTCCGCAAGCTTCTGCGAAACGATAACCATCCCCGGTAGAACCGGTAGATGCATAAGAACAGCCGCCTGTTGCAATAACTACTGCATCTGCCGGCATTTTCTTTCCCTCTGCAGTAATTACTCCATGTACACAATTCTCCGATACCATAAGCTTTTCTACCGCTGTATGATACATAATCTTTACTTTATGTGCATCCAGGGAGCGTTTTAAGGCTGCAATGACATCCGATGAATGGTCTGATACCGGAAATACACGGTTTCCCCGTTCCACCTTTACCGGTGTTCCATTCTGTTCAAAGAAATCCATGACCCGGAAATTGTCATAAGAATAGACTGCACTGTATAAGAACTTGGAATTCCTTGGAATGTTTGAAAATAGTTCTTCCGTATCACATGCATTGGTAAGGTTACATCTTCCTTTTCCGGTAATGAATAATTTTTTCCCGATTTTCTCATTGCGTTCTAACAATACGACCTGATGTCCCTGCTCTGCCGCAGCAATTGCTGCAAAACAGCCCGCCGGTCCACCGCCGATTACAAGTACCTTACTCATCTGCATCTCCTAATTTGGCATATCTCATTTTGATTTTATCATCAATATAATTAATTTCATCATTTTCATATACCTGGTATTCATTCCAGATATCCTCCAGGGTCTCCAATGTCTTGGCAACCTCACCCTGCTTCTTCATACACAGAGCAACAATCAGTGCGTTGATAACACTAAGCGGTGCCACCAGAGAATCCACAATAGATGCCATATCACTTCTTGCAATCAGATTACAGGAAGAATATAAATTCATTGGGGAATGCACACTATCTGTTAATGTAATTACTTTTGCATTCCGGTTATTGGCAAATTCCATTGCCTTTAAGGTACGCATGGAATATCTTGGGAAACTGATTCCGATAATGACATCATCCTTACTGATTCGCACCATCTGTTCAAATAATTCACTGGAATTATTGGTCTGAAGCAATGTCACATTTTCAAACATCAGATTAAAGTAAAACGCCATAAAAGCTGCCAGTGGAGCGCAGCTTCGTATTCCAACAATATAAATATGTTTTGCTTTGATAATGGTATCTACTGCCAGTTCAAAAGCATGTTCATCAATATGTTCCAAGGTATCCTTAATTTTCTCCTGATCCGACTGCAATACCGTTTCTAATATATGCGACTGGCTGATTCTTCCATAAGTCACTTCCATACGCTGAATGGAGTTGAGCTTATTCCGAACCATCTCCTCTAAAGCCTTTTGAAATTCCGGATAACCCTTATAGCCTAAATGTGTAGCAAATCGTACTACAGTCGATTCGCTCACACCCACTACCTGTCCCATTTTTGCTGCCGTAAGAAATACAGCCTTATCATAATTATCCGTAATATAGGTTGCTAATATTTTCTGTCCTTTGCTTAAACTTCCATAACATTCGTTGATTCGACTGGTCAAATCATTGGTATTCCCATTCATAGTTCCTTCTTCTCGATTCTACAAATATTTTGCATTTTTTATGTCGTTTTAACATTTTTTTGCAGGATTTTCGTCAGTTTCCATGTCGTCTGGCAATTTCCTGCTTCTGCTTGGAGGCGACATAAGTCCCCAAGTCGAGATTTGCCTGCTTTACCGTACATCCTACAATCACTTTCGTTTCATCTACCGGCTCCTGACGAACAGCTATACCGGATAACTGCACTTTAAGCCTGCTTGCTTTATCTTCAAACGTCAAATGAAACGGTCCCATCGTAAGATAATTCATATCCGGCATCCCCACAAATGACACTCCGGTAGCACTGATATCCTTCACAACCACAGAACGATTTGCTCTTGTACTGTCAATGGACAACATTCCATCCAGTCCCAGATACTGGCGGTACGCCTGTCTGCGGTTCCATTTTATTCCATCACGCTTGCATACAATTGCATGATATTTTTCTTTTCCTGCCTGGACGGTCTGCATTCTGCACCCCTCCCATATCAGCGGTTTGATTCCATCTTCCATATAAATTACACTGATATGCACCTTATCTCCGGAAAAATTAATAATTTTTCCATCATAACGTATTGGCTCAATTAATAAAATGCCTTCTTTTCCAAAAGCAACTGTACTATCATATTCTGCTGAAGCATTCTCCACTTTCACCAGCACCTGCACCGGCTCCCCTGTCCCCAATTCATACAGTTTCATTGTCCTTCACCTTTTCCCTCTCCAAATACCGTGAAAGAACTGCCACAATATTTTCAAATGCTTTGCAATTAAAATTGTCTACCCCATGACAAATCATGACTTCATCATAGCAATCTTTTGTCCTCTTGTCCATAGAATTTTTATGTAATTCTGATATTCCATTATACCCATCAAAAGGAAAACAGCTACAGACATATTTGTCTGTAGCCGCCTCTTTACTGCTATAGATAGCAAGGTATCCTATACCGGATATGCTCCGTTCTTTGTATCTGCAATTGTTGTATCAACTTTCGTCTGCTGTGCCTGACGATATTTGAAGAACTCAGTAGCAACCTGCGGGAATAATGCATAGGATAATACATCTTCATCCTGCTGTTTGTACTGTTTCATTTCAGCTTCAATCTTATCTAATTCAGGCTCAAGTAAGTCTGCCGGACGGCAGGTAATTGCCTTATCTTTGTCAGCACCGAGAACCTTATCCACAACTTCCGGATTGAAAGGTTTTACAGTCTGACCATATTTTCCAAGAAGAATATCCTTAGTCTCTTTGGTAGCAACTTTGTAACGTTCTCCCATTAATACGTTAAATACAGCCTGTGTACCAACAATCTGGGAAGAAGGTGTAACAAGTGGTGGCTCACCAAGGTCTTTACGAACACGAGGTACTTCAGCCAGTACTTCTTCGTATTTATCTTCCTGTCCCTGCTCTTTCAACTGGGAAATCAGGTTGGATAACATTCCACCCGGTACCTGATATAATAAAGTCTTGATATTAACACCAAGTACCTTTGGATTCATCAGACCGCTGTCTAATGCTTCCTCACGCATTGGGCGGAAGTAATCAGCAATTTCAGCCAGTTTGTTCTGGTCAAGACCGGTATCATACTGTGTTCCCTTGAATGCTTCTACCATAACTTCGGTTGCAGGCTGGCTGGTACCAAGTGCAAATGGTGACATTGCGGTATCGATAATGTCGCATCCAGCTTCTACTGCTTTCATGTATGTCATGGAAGCAACACCGGAAGTATAATGTGTATGCAGTTCGATCGGAAGGCTGGTTGAAGATTTCAGAGCCTGAATCAGTTCGGTTGCTTTCTGAGGAACTAAAAGTCCTGCCATATCCTTAATACATAAGGAATCAGCACCCATGTCTTCTACTCTCTTTGCCATTTCCATCCAGTAATCCAAGGTATAAGCATCTCCTAATGTATAGGATAATGCAACCTGAGCATGTCCTTTTTCTTTGTTACATGCTGTTACTGCTGTCTGAAGGTTACGAACATCATTTAAGCAGTCAAAAATACGGATAATATCAATTCCGTTTGCAATAGATTTCTGTACGAAATACTCAACCACATCATCTGCATATGGACGATATCCTAAGATATTCTGTCCACGGAACAGCATCTGAAGTTTAGTTTTCTTAAATCCATCTCTTAATTTACGAAGTCTCTCCCATGGATCTTCCTTTAAGAAACGAAGGCAGGCATCAAATGTTGCTCCACCCCAGCACTCTACTGCATAATATCCAACTTCATCCATTTTCGGGATAATTGGAAGCATCTGTTCTGTTGTCATTCTGGTTGCAATCAGAGACTGATGTGCATCACGAAGAACAGTTTCTGTAATTTTTAAAGGTTTTTTCATTTCTTCTGACATTTCTATCCTCCTATATACCAAAGATTGCCATAAATACACCGGCAGCTACTGCTGTACCGATAACGCCGGCAACGTTTGGTCCCATTGCATGCATAAGTAAAAAGTTTGTCGGGTCTTCTTCTGCACCAACCTTCTGCGATACACGCGCAGCCATAGGCACGGCGGAAACTCCGGCAGAACCAATCAACGGATTAATCTTTCCTTTGGTAATCCAGCAAAGCAGTTTTCCGAAGAGGACTCCGGCTGCAGTACCAAACATAAATGCAATCAGTCCAAGAGCAACAATCTTAAGTGTGCTGACATTTAAGAATGCTTCTGCACTGGTAGATGCACCAACGGAAGTACCCAGAAGAATAACTACGATATACATCAAAGCATTGGATGCTGTATCTGTAAGCTGTCTGACTACACCAGACTCACGGAAGAGGTTACCAAGCATAAGCATACCAACCAACGGAGCGGTTGTCGGAAGAATCAGACATACAATTGTAGTAACTACGATTGGGAACAAAATCTTCTCCAGTTTGGATACCGGACGAAGGTTCTCCATCTTGATTGCACGTTCTTTCTTTGTTGTAAACAGTTTCATAATTGGCGGCTGAATAATCGGAACCAGAGACATATAAGAATATGCTGCCACCGCAATCGGTCCCATCAATGCAGCCTGTCCTAATTTACCGGCAAGGAAGATAGAGGTCGGACCATCTGCTCCACCGATAATAGATACGGCTGCTGCTCCCTTGTCATTGAATCCCATCAGAATTGCAAGCAGGTAAGCTCCAAAAATACCGAACTGTGCTGCTGCTCCTAAAAGGAAGCTGATTGGGTTTGCAATCAAAGGGCCAAAGTCTGTCATCGCACCAACTCCAAGGAAAATCAGAGAAGGTAAGATTGACCACTCATCCAGAGTATAGAAATAATAAAGTAAACCACCGACACCATTGCTGGTCTCTTCCGGACTTGCAATAATGTCCGGATAAATGTTAACCAGAAGCATACCAAATGCAATCGGAACCAGAAGAAGAGGTTCATAACCTTTCTTGATTGCCAGATATAAGAATACGCAGGCAATTACAATCATAAGGTAGTTACCCCAGGTCAGGTTAAAGAATGCAGTCTGATGCAGGAGGTTACTCATTGTGTCTCCAACATAACTTAACATAATTTTCCTCCTAGTTGTTCATTGTAGCAAGTAATGCTCCTGCTTCTACGCTGTCACCAACTGCAACTTCGATGCTTGCAACTGTTCCGTCTTCCGGTGCAACAACAGGAGTCTCCATTTTCATAATTTCAAGAATCAGAACTACATCACCTTTCTTTACTGCTGTTCCAAGCTGAGCCTCAATCTTGAATACTTTTCCGGCTGCTCCGGCTTCAATCTTAATGCTTCCTGCTCCGGCTGCTGCCTTAGGTGCTGCTGCTTTTGCTGCAGGAGCTGCTGCTGCCTTTCTTGGTGCAGCTACAGGTGCAGATGCTCCGTTCTCTTCTACGGTAACATCATAAACATTTCCATTTACTGTAATTGTATAGTTTTTCATCTTTATATCCTCCTAATTATTTTTCAAACTATCTTCTCTTAATGGAACGTACTACAAATCCATCTGTAGAACTTCCTGTTGCTGCCGCAATTGCAGCAGAGATAACTGCAACAAGTTCCAAATCATCCTGAACCAGCTCTTCTTTCTGAGCAATCTGTTCTACTACTTTATCTTCTTTTGCAGCAGTTGCATCAGCCGCATTCTTTTTCTTATTCTGTAAATAAGGAATAATTCGGAATGCATAAATAATAATACTGATTAAAATTAAGATTACAAATACGGTACCCATGCCCATAAGTGTATTCATTCCGGCTTTGCCCATTTTCTCGCCAAGTGAATATACCTTGTCAAATGTCATACTGGTAAGTTCCGGTGTGTCTGTAGTTGTATCAAATACAACAGTAAAACTCAAATCACGGTTGGTATAATTCAATATCTGTTCCATTACCATTGTCTTATTTGACTCTGTCATGGTAAAGTCACCAAATCCCTGGAAGTCTCCTTCGTCAGCAACAGCTTCTTTCCAACTGCTATAGAAGTTGTAGTTTACTGCATCGCTCTTCTCTGAAACGGAAGAAAGCGCTTTATCAATATCAGCTTCTGACACAGTAGTTATCTGCTGTACTGTCTGTTGTACTGTATCCTTCCACTGGTCATAGGTGCCTCCATTGAATGTTATTGAAGTCTGATCTGTCTTACCACAGGCCGTAACAGAAAATGCAAGCAGACAAACACATACAAGCATCCACAATTTTTTCTTCATAAGATTCACCTTTCTATTTTGTTCCATGTTTCTTATATGGAGTATCCATACGTTTTGTAAACAGCATTTCAAAAGCTGCTACAAGATATTTTCTGGTATCAGCAGGCTCAATAATCAAGTCTACATATCCTCTCTTAGCTGCAGTTACAACGTTAGACTGTAATGCCTCATATTCTTTTGCTTTCTCAGCAAGCTTGTCCGCATCAGCGTCTGCATACATAATCTCTGCTACAAGACGTGCATCCATCATACCGGTCTTAACATCCGGCCATGCGTATACAAGGTCAGCACCGATTGCTTTGGAGTTCATCATTACTGCTGCACTTCCGTAAGCATTACCGGTAAGCAGGCTAACCTTAGGAACGGTAGCATTTGCAAATGCATATGTAAGTTTAGCCAGAGCTTTTGCAAGTCTTCTTTCGCTGCATTTTGTTGCTGTAAATCCAGCCACATTGGTAAGAGATAATACAGGAATATCAAATGCATCACAGAACTGGATGAATTCAGAAGCTTTTTCACAGCCTTTTGCACAAAGTGCTGCATCATGCTCTGCGACTTTCTTTCCTTCTTCATCATATTCTTCTGTGCAGTTAGCAACGGCACCGACAGTCAGTCCGTTTAACTGGATGAATCCGGTTACCATGCTCTTTGCGTAATCCTTCTTTGTCTCTAAGAAATTATGATTATCAGAAATCTCGCTTAATACGAAACGAGGATCGCCTTTCATGGTATCTACATTTTCGCATGCACGGTTCAAATCATCTTCACAGTCTTCCATATAACCATTCTCTGTGTTATCTGCCGGAAGCATGCAGACCAGTTCACGAATCTGTGCAAAGATTTCTTCTTCAGAACCTGCCATATCAATGACGCCGGTCTCTGTGCTCTGGAAATCTGCAGAAGAAGTATCACATTTTCCAACGTAATTTCCTTCGATTGCGTTTGGTGCATTTACAAACATTTTTGCTTTATCAGCTTCCATATATGCAAAATCACATAATCCAGGTACTACGGTAAGTCCGCCGCCACAGTTGCCAAATACAGCACAAATCTGTGGAATTACTCCGGATGCCATAACCTGTTTTTCATAAATCATTCCTAATGCATTCAAAGCATCTACTGATTCCTGAAGACGAACTCCGGCACAATCCAAAAGTCCGATTACCGGCGCACCCATCTTCATTGCTCTGTCATAAACAGCTGCAATTTTCTTTGCATGCATCTCGCCAATTGTTCCATTTAATACGGAAGAATCCTGACTGTAGACAAATACCAGATTACCATCAATCAGACCATGTCCGGTAATGACACCATCTGATGGCGTAGCTTCATCTGCCAGATTAAAATCCGTATTTCTTGCGGTTACCAGAGAACCGATTTCCATAAAGCTGTTTTCATCCAGCAAACGGCAAATTCTCTGTTCTGCTAAGTTATTACTTCTGTTGCTCATCTCTTAGTCCTCCATCTATTTTAGAAAAATAAAATTTTTCGCTAGGGTAATTGTAGTACATTGACCAAAACTTTTCAATAGCAAATTGTTAATTTTTTCACAGATTTTACATATTGCATTTTATAGCTGATTTTCTGACTTTATAAAGAAAAAAGGTCAACCATTCTGAGGCAGCTGTAGCGGTAATCCCATGCTGGAACACTGTCTTTTAAGACAAGTTCTTCCTCTCTCACCACCTGCCCGTTCAGTATATACTTAAGGGTTCCAACAGTAGTTCCTGCTTCCACCGGAGCCTCAAGTCTCTGCTTTCTCTCCAATTTAAATTCAATGGATTCATCCTTACGAAGCAGTATATTTTCTATCTGTTTTTCCTCTGTCCTGTTCTGAACCTCTGTCATCTTAATTCTGCTATAGCCTTCTGTCTTTGCCCCACTTATCTTAAGGGGACATTCTGCTTCCTTGGGGATTTCCAACTCCAGAAGATTTACCTTTTCAAAAGAATCGATTCCATACTGCATCAGCTGTTTTGTGTCTGACCATTTATAATTCTTATTGTTTGGCCAGCCGCAGCCTAAAAGTGCCACCACATAGGTACGGTCATCCCGCCGCAATGCTCCCACATAACAGTATCCGGCATTGCCCGTAAAACCGGTTTTACCACTGATTGCTCCGTCCATCATCGTAAGGAAACGGTTGTGATTATTGCAGCTGTAGTTTCGTGTTCCTTCTATATTAGAAAAGGAATAGGACGGTGTCTGCGTAATTTCAAGAAAAGTCTCTTTCATGGGAGACTCCTTGATGCAATAGCTCATAATCCGGGCAAGGTCGGCTGCTGTCGTTCCATGGAATCCGTTTTCATCTTCCTTATCCAGTCCGTTTGGCGTAATGAAATAGGTATCCATGCAGCCAAGCTCCGCCGCCTTCTCATTCATCAAGTCAGCAAATGCCTCCACACTTCCTGCCACATGTTCCGCAATTGCCACTGCTGAATCATTGTGGGATTCTAACATCAGAGAGAAACAAAGGTCTTTTAATAAAAACTGTTCCCCACTTGCTCCATTCAGCTGCACATCCGGCTGGGAGGCTGCATAATCAGAAAATGTAACCACGTTATTTAAATCTGCATGCTCTAAGGTTACAATCAATGTCATAATCTTTGTCGTACTGGCATTTGCCCGGCGCACATCCTCTTCTTTTCCAAACAAAATACGCCCTGAATCCGCATCCATTAAGCATGCAGACAGCGCGTACAAATTCTTTGGTTCTTCGTTTTCTATTTCATTTTCTTCCTGCGTTTCATCCGGATTATCCTGTGGCAGCGGTTCTGCCGGAATATGATTGGAACTAAAAAATATAAAAAGCAGAGATAATGCTATCATTTTCTTCCACCGTCTCTTTTTCATGACCGCTCCGAAATACATTTTCTCTGCATTCTATTCATTTCTTTCTATGATTATACTTCGATTATACTTCCGCTTACTACATTCCCTGTTGCTATACTTCAAGCTTCATTTCTGCTTCCTGTTCAGCCTGATGCTTGAATTCTTCCACCTGGTCTTCATTCAGCACCGGGAGTTCATCGATGGAATGCACACCAAAGCTCCGTAAGAATTCCTCTGTTGTGCCAAATAGCATCGGTCTGCCCGGAGCATCCAATCTTCCCACTTCATTGACCAGATTATATTCCACCAGTTTGCTTACTGCATGGTCGCAGGATACGCCACGGATTTTTTCAATCTCCGCCTTGGTGATTGGCTGCTTATAAGCAATGATGGATAAGGTCTCTAACAGTACGTCTGTAAGGACACGCTTCTTC
>ULUH01052335.1_pt1 | contig 13822 bp, 14 predicted proteins | sample 1958241 | NCBI WGS metagenome assembly ULUH01 (sample SAMEA4835753, study PRJEB28245) | human gut metagenome | biome: gut microbiome; material: fecal sample | place: Denmark | collected 2008 | reverse complement strand
CCTGAGAGGGAAAAGCCTAAGTGGGAGGATACCATCACAAACAGAATGCTACACTGGTCATATACATCGGAGCAGAAGGAAGAGGTGAAGAAAGCACTTGCTGCAGGAGTTCCGAAGGCAACGATTCTTACTTACTTTTATGCGGAGGTAACTGTGGAGAAGATGAGTTCATATCGGAATAAGCATTAAATGATATCGCATAGGCACAGGAATTATGTTATACTGTGTCTATGTAAATGAAAATGATGTTAAATTCGTTGATATTTTAGGTAAGTAAAGCGTACAACTAAATTTAAAGAATAAGTAGAATGAACACATTAATTGTTGTATAACGTTTTTATGCAATTAAGGGTTACAATTTCGATAGGAGATATTTATGAAAAAAATTATTTTTACTGTTTTTTCAATACTAATTATATTGACTACTATATTTTTTATTGCTATTGGAACAGTTCGTGATTCACGATACTATATATTGATTTTAGTTTATATTATTGTGTACAAAATTATTTTGTCATTTACAAATAGAAGCAAAAAAAAGTAAACAATATTTTTCAACATTAGAATTAAATTTTTTTGTATAATAATTATTATGGTTTTTATACAGAGAAATATATGAATAACTAAATGAATATATTATGCATGATGAGAGGTGAGAACAATTTGAAAGTTTACTATTTAGCGCTATCATTATTTTTAACGTTCTTCTTCGCACATCAGATAACGCATGTAATGTGCTTTGGCAGATATAGAGATAAAAAATGCAAAAAGAAAAAATTTTATTTTATCTATGGATTTTGGGTGGTATTTTTTGGAATATTGTGTACAATGATGGGTTCGGCATCAGGGGTGGATCATACATTTGATTATGGAATGAACTCCTTAGAATTGTATTTGGGCAAAAAAAATTATTTTGAGGGTAATGTTATTTATGCGGAAGATGACTATAAGCATAATGGTGATTTTATACTAGAGTATTATGTAAAAAATACAGAAGACATAGAAATAATATCAAAACAAATTGTGGAAGAAAATGTATTTATATTTAGAGCTTACAATTTAAGTGATATAAATGTTGTATGGAAATCGGTTGATGATGAGCTTTATGTTTATGGAGGTGATGAACTTTATGCAACTATAGATGTGGAAAGAAAAGGCTTGCTAGTAAAATTAAGTTTTTATTGGAATCAAGAAAAACTGAATCAAAACATGGGAGGATAAAAGTATGGCAAAAACAAAGATTGTAAAATTTATGTGTTCAATTGTGCTTGCGGTCAGTCTGGTACTTTCTCAAAGTTATACCGCAATGGCTTCAGGTTCGTCCACAATAACTGAGCAACAGTTGGGAGTTCTATTTGATGGGATGGAAAGCATAGTAGTACAGTTGGAAGAGATGGGATTGACAGAAGAGGATATTTATATGAGTATATTGCCAGCAGACATGATGAAACTAAAGCTCTGTTCGTATCTTTAAATAATCCACATAATAGGCTATCAATACGTGGTATAGAGACTATTTTGCATAAGGTTGGCTCTAATTTAAAATCCACAAAAGTGCATCCACACAAATTCAGACGAACATTAGCTACGAAAGCTATTGATAAAGGAATGCCTATAGAGCAGGTACAAGTACTGTTAGGACATTCTCAAATTGATACAACGCTTAGATATGCTATGGTTAATCAGAATAATGTAAAAGCTTCACATCATAAGTATATAGGCTGATTCAAATCCAAATTTGATGCTAAGAAACGAATTGCTACTCTAATAGCTGAAAGGAATTCATTGATAGACAAATATTTAAGATAAAATCCAAATTTGTCGAAATGTTTGGAAGCATCGAAGATAGAACAAAATTAGCACTTGTTGCACCACTTCACACTGATAGAGCTGATATTAAGATGTTATCTATTGATTCCTATATCACAACAGACAATATGCTACAAAACAGAAGAGGAATCACTACATATACTGGAACTTTTGAAAATATTACTGCTGCTGTAGGATATCATTGTAATGACATTCTGGTTTCAAACATTCGTCCATATCTTAAAAAAATATGGCTATCCGATCGAAATGGTGGATGTTCACCAGACATTCTTGTGTTCAGAGTAACTGATGAAAGCAAGTTTTTACCGATATACGTGTATTATGCATTATATCAAGATGATTTTTTTGATTTTATGATGGACGGAAAGAAAGGTCTAAAAATGCCTCGTGGCGATAAAAATTCAATTCTGAACTACCAAATTCCAAATGTTGCCATGTCACAACAAAAGGTCTTTGCTGACTATGCATTATCCTGCGACAAATTGAAATTTGAGGCACATTCTTATCAACAATCACATAAGGAATAAATGTTTAAAATAAAAATGACCACACTGGAGTAAGTCTATACTCTAGTGTGATTATTCTTATTTTTGAGTTCTGTTGGAAGGCTTTGCTTAGAAAATAATCGTTGTTTTCGTTAATTCCTAATTGAGTTATCGTAAGTGATACCACTTTTTTGTGTGATAGAAAATTCTTTTTTTGTGTAGTAAATAGTATAAAACCATATCCTGCTTGTGACTTTGGAGGCAGATTAGAAGTTCTTAATGTACCTGTTATGATGCAGCAACATTCTGACATGGATGTCAGAATGAGTCCTAAAGAGCCCGGATGGCTCATTTAGGACGGTTGCGTAATGGTTATTTTATTTAAATCAGGTACATTTAGAAATTCTTATCTGTCTGCAGTGTAACAAACGGATATGGTTTTATACAATTTGTAAAATAAAAAATGAAATTTAGAATTGACATTTAAAAATACAGGTTCTATACTTATTAAGAATATGAAAAGACGATGACGAAGAGAGTAGTTTTCCATGGAAAGTCAAAGAGAGCCGGGGCAGGTGGAAACCGGCATGAGTAAATGGAAAATGAAAATCACTTCCAAGTTGCAGTTCGAACAGGCAAAGCTGCGTTAGTAGAAACTGACGGATTTCCCCCGTTATGGGAACGTATATGCGAAGCAGTAAGCTTCAAGTATGTTGTAACAAGGTGGTTAGAAACGTCAGGCGCACGTCCTTATTACAGGACGGCGTCTTTTTTACTTTACAGGAAATTGCTTTCCTGTAAAGCAAAAAACGCTCCGCGAGGATGCACACTGCGGCGTATAAGGTAGATGTCGCAAGCGACCGCCGCGGGCGCGAGAAACTGAAATTTTAAGGAGGACTAACATGTACGAAAAAGTTTCCCCAAATCTGAATTTTGTGGACAGAGAAAAGCAGACTGTAAAATTCTGGAAAGACAATGATATTTTTAAGAAAAGTATGGAGAACCGGAAAGAAGGCGAGACCTATACTTTCTATGATGGACCGCCAACTGCAAATGGTAAGCCACATATCGGTCACGTATTAACCCGTGTTATCAAAGACATGATTCCAAGATACCAGACCATGAAGGGCAAATATGTCCCACGTAAAGCCGGATGGGATACCCATGGACTTCCGGTAGAGCTGGAAGTAGAAAAGCTTTTAGGCTTAAACGGAAAAGAGCAGATTGAAGAATATGGTATGGAGCCATTCATCAAGAAATGTAAAGAATCCGTATGGAAATACAAAGGAATGTGGGAAGATTTTTCAGGAACCGTTGGATTCTGGGCTGATATGGAAAACCCATATGTAACCTATGATGATAATTTCATTGAATCTGAGTGGTGGGCTCTTAAGAAAATCTGGGATAAGAAGCTGTTATACAAAGGTTTCAAGATTGTTCCTTACTGCCCGAGATGTGGAACTCCGCTTTCTTCCCAGGAAGTAGCACAGGGATATAAGACGGTAAAAGAACGTTCCGCAATCGTAAGATTCAAAGTAATCGGAGAAGATGCATATTTCCTGGCATGGACCACAACTCCATGGACACTTCCATCTAACGTTGCACTTTGTGTCAACCCGGACGAGACTTACTGTAAAGTAAAAGCTGCTGACGGATATACTTATTATATGGCAGAAGCACTGTTAGATAAGGTACTTGGCAAATTTGCGGATGAAGAAAATGGCGTAAAAGCATATGAAGTATTGGATACTTTCCCAGGAAAGTCATTAGAGTACAAGGAATATGAGCCATTATTTGACTGCGCAGAGGAAATCTGTGAGAAACAGCATAAGAAAGGCTACTATGTAACCTGTGATACTTATGTAACCATGACAGATGGTACCGGTATCGTTCACATCGCACCTGCATTTGGTGAAGACGATGCCCAGGTTGGACGTAGATACGGACTTCCATTTGTCCAGCTGGTAGACGGAAAAGGAGAACTTACCAAAGAGACTCCATATGCCGGTGTATTTGTAAAGAAAGCAGACCCGATGGTATTAAAAGACCTGGAAGAAAAAGGACTACTCTTTGATGCACCAAAATTTGAACATGAATATCCACACTGCTGGCGTTGTGATACTCCTCTGATTTACTATGCAAGAGAATCCTGGTTCATTAAGATGACCGCAGTAAAAGAGGATTTGATCCGCAATAACAATACCGTAAACTGGATTCCGGAATCTATCGGAAAAGGACGTTTCGGTGACTGGCTTGAAAATATTCAGGACTGGGGTATTTCCCGTAACCGTTACTGGGGAACTCCGCTTCCTGTATGGGAGTGTTCTTGTGGACATCAGGAGTGTATCGGAAGCCGTGCAGAATTAGCAGAGCGCAGTGGTAACCCGGATGATGCCAAAGTAGAATTACATCGTCCATACATTGATGCAGTAACCTTCAAGTGCCCGGATTGTGGCGGCGAAATGCATCGTGTACCGGAAGTAATTGACTGCTGGTTTGACTCAGGAGCAATGCCATTTGCACAGCATCATTATCCATTTGAAAATGAAGACCTCTTTAAACAGCAGTTCCCTGCACAGTTTATTTCCGAGGCAGTAGACCAGACCCGTGGATGGTTCTATTCCCTGATGGCAGAGTCTACCTTATTATTTAATAAAGCACCATATGAAAATGTTATCGTATTGGGACATGTACAGGATGAAAATGGACAGAAGATGAGTAAGTCCAAAGGAAATGCCGTTGACCCGTTTGATGCATTAGAGACTTACGGAGCAGATGCAATCCGCTGGTATTTCTACATCAACTCCGCACCATGGCTGCCAAACCGTTTCCATGGAAAGGCAGTACAGGAAGGACAGCGTAAATTCCTTGGAACACTTTGGAATACTTATGCATTCTTCGTGTTGTATGCAAATATTGATGAATTTGATGCAACCAAATATACACTGGATTATGAGAAACTTTCCGTTATGGATAAATGGCTTCTCTCCAAACTCAATACACTGATTAAGACTGTAGATAATAATCTGGGTAATTATCGTATTCCGGAAGCTGCAAGAGCACTGGATGAATTTGTAGATGAGATGAGTAACTGGTATGTAAGACGTTGTCGTGAGCGTTTCTGGGCAAAGGGCATGGAGCAGGATAAAATCAATGCATATATGACTCTTTATACTGCACTGGTAACTGTATGCAAGGTAGCGGCGCCGATGATTCCTTTCATGACAGAAGAAATTTACCAGAACCTGGTATGCAGCATCGACAAGAGTGCGCCGGAAAGCATCCATCTTTGCGACTATCCGGTGGCAAACGAGAGCTGGATAGACAGTGAATTAGAGAAAAATATGGACGAAGTATTGAAAATCGTTGTTATGGGCCGTGCCTGCAGAAATACTGCAAACATCAAGAACCGTCAGCCGATTGGAAATATGTTTGTAAAAGCACCATTTGAATTATCCGAATACTTTACAGAGATTATCGAAGATGAGCTGAATGTAAAGAAAGTGACATTTACAGAGGATGTCAGTGCATATACTAGCTATACCTTCAAACCACAGCTTCGTACCGTTGGACCGAAATTCGGTAAATATTTAGGCCAGATTCAGAAAGCACTTGCAGAATTAGACGGCAACAAGGCAATGGCTGAGCTTAAGAGCACAGGTGCACTGAAACTTGACAGTATAAGCGACGAAGTTGTATTATATGAAGAGGATTTACTTATCACCATGACACAGCAGGAAGGTTACATGACAGAAGGTGATAATGAAGTGACCGTAGTTCTTGATACGAACCTTACTCCGGAACTTTTAGAGGAAGGAATGGTAAGAGAATTAATCAGCAAAATCCAGACAATGCGTAAGGAAGCAGGATTTGAAGTAATGGATAAAATTACTGTTTCTTATAAGGCAGATCAGAAAGTAAAAGACATCTTCGCAAAATATGGGGAAGAAATTGCAAAAGAAGTTCTGGCTGAGAGTGTTGTGGCTGATACGGTGAGCGGATATCAGAAAGAATGGAACATTAATGGTGAAACGGTTGTGCTTGGCGTGGAAAAGAAATAAGCAGAATAAAGATAAGGGAGCGGAGCCGACAGTGGCTTGCTCCCTTTTTGCACAAAAAACACCGGAATCGAAACAAAAGGAGAACATTATGAAAAGCAAAATGTTTGAAAAGGAAACCTTCAAAAAAGAGGTGGTTGAGAACGTAAAATACCTCTATCGTAAGACAATGGATGAAGCAAGCGAGCAGGAAATTTTCCAGGCAGTATCCTACGTTGTAAAAGATGTAATCATTGACCAGTGGCTTGCAACCCAGCAGGAATTTGATAAAGCAGATCCAAAGATTGTATACTATATGTCCATGGAGTTCTTAATGGGCCGTGCATTAGGCAATAACCTGATTAACTTAACGGTATACAATGAAGTGAAAGAAGCTTTAGAGGAAATGGGAATCAACTTAAATGCCATAGAGGATCAGGAGCCGGACCCGGCACTTGGAAATGGTGGACTGGGAAGACTTGCTGCCTGCTTTATGGAATCTTTGGCAACTCTGGGATATCCGGCATATGGTTGTGGAATCCGTTACCATTATGGAATGTTCCGTCAGAAAATAGAGAATGGTTATCAGGTAGAAGAACCGGATAACTGGTTACAGAATGGATATCCATTTGAATTAAAACGTCCGGAATACAATTTCGAAGTAAAATTTGGCGGATATGTACGTGCAGAGGCACAGCCAGATGGAAGAACCAGATTCGTACAGGAAGGCTATCAGTCTGTAAAAGCAATTCCTTATGATATGCCAATCGTAGGTTATAACAATAATGTAGTAAATACATTGATGATCTGGGATGCAGAGCCAATGGAATGCTTCGAGCTGGATTCCTTTGATAAAGGTGATTATCATCGTGCAATCGAACAGCAGAACCTTGCAAAGAACTTAGTAGAAGTTCTCTATCCGAATGATAACCATATCGCAGGAAAAGAGCTTCGTTTAAAACAGCAGTACTTCTTTGTATCTGCCAGCTTACAGCGTGCCATTGCAAGATTTAAGAAGAATCATCCAGACATCCATATGCTTCCTGAAAAAGCAGTATTCCAGATGAATGATACCCATCCAACCGTAGCAGTTGCAGAGTTAATGCGTATCTTACTGGATGAAGAAGGTTTAGAGTGGGATGATGCATGGAATATTACAACAAAATGTTGTGCATATACCAACCATACCATCATGGCAGAAGCATTAGAGAAATGGCCAATCGAGATTTTCTCAAGACTGCTTCCTAGAATTTACCAGATTGTAGAAGAAATCAACCGTCGTTTTGTACTGGAAATCCAGCAGAAATATCCTGGAGACAACCACAAGGTTGAGAAGATGGCAATTATATATGATGGTCAGGTAAAAATGGCTCATCTGGCAATCTGTGCAGGATATTCTGTAAATGGTGTAGCGGCACTTCATACAGAAATCCTTAAGAAACAGGAATTAAAAGATTTTTACGAGATGTTCCCGGAGAAATTTAATAATAAGACCAATGGTATTACACAGCGTCGTTTCTTAATGCATGGTGATCCATTACTTGCAGACTGGGTAACCAAATATGTTGGAAAAGACTGGATTACAGACCTTTCCCGCATCAAGAGATTAGAGTTCTATGCAGATGATGAAAAGGTTCAGCAGGAATTCTTAAATATCAAATATCAGAACAAGCTGCGTCTTGCATCTTATATCGAAGAACACAACGGAATTGAAGTAAATCCTCGTTCTATCTTTGATGTACAGGTAAAACGTCTGCATGAGTACAAACGCCAGCTCTTAAATATTCTTCATGTAATGTATCTTTACAATGAATTAAAAGAGCATCCGGATATGGAATTCATTCCAAGAACTTTCATTTTCGGAGCAAAAGCAGCAGCAGGCTACCGCAATGCAAAACTTACCATCAAATTAATCAACTCTGTTGCAGATGTCATCAACAATGATAAGTCTATCAACGGAAAGATTAAGGTTGTATTTATCGAAGACTACAAGGTATCCAATGCAGAGATTATTTTTGCAGCAGCAGATGTCAGCGAGCAGATTTCTACTGCAAGTAAGGAAGCTTCCGGAACCGGTAATATGAAGTTCATGCTGAATGGAGCGCTTACTATCGGAACCATGGATGGTGCAAACGTTGAGATGGCAGAAGAAGTCGGCAAAGAAAACATGTTTATCTTCGGTATGAGCTCTGACGAAGTGATTGCTCATGAGCAGAAACGCGATTATGACCCAATGCAGATTTTCAACAATGATCAGGATGTCCGTAAAGTTCTGATGCAGTTAATCAACGGATTCTATTCACCAAATGATCCGGAATTGTTCCGTGACCTTTACAACTCACTGCTGAATACACAGTGCACACAGTACGCAGATACTTACTTTATTCTGGCAGACTTCCGTTCTTATGTGGAAGCACAGAAGAAGATTAATGCTGCATATGCAGATGAAAAAGAATGGGCTAGAAAAGCAATCTTAAATATTGCAGCTTCCGGCAAATTCTCATCTGACCGTACGATTCAGGAATATGTGGATGACATCTGGCACCTGAACAAAATCACTGTTACAGTAGATGACAAAGCAGAATAAAATTAAGAAATAAAAGCATAAGCATAAAAACAGAAAGAGGCAGCAGCCCGGCAGGGTTGTTGCCTCTTTCTGCTTTAAGACGTTAGGCATCCGTAAGAAGCACCGGTGACAGATTCTGTGAGGTTTAAGCTACTGGGAAAAATTTACTTGTATTCAAAGAACTTATTTGTTACAATCAACACAAAGCATATATTCTGATTTTCGAATGGTGAAAGCCAGTCTAAATTTCTAGTATCAATTCAATGAATTCTATGCTTTTAAATTCTAATTACAATTAATAAACGCATAGTGCATTGAAGAGGCGGAAGTTTAGGAAAATATGAGATATATGCAATCCTGCTTTTCACTGCATTACATGGAACATTCATCTGTAGAGAATGCTTCCAACGAGAAACTGAAAAAGTTACACCGGATGGTAACTGCAGTCAAACGGGATGGAGAGGTAGGTCTTGCATATATGAAGAGCTTTGAGAGAGAAGAAAGAATTCGCAAACAGGGCGAAGAGGAAGGCAGAAAAGAAGGCTTGGAAGAAGGCGAAATAGTAGGAAAAACGAAGGAAGTTATAAAGCTTGGACGCAGATTCGGAAAGTCAGAGAAGGAAATTATTCTATTGCTGCAGGAGGAACTGCAGATAGATAAAGATAAGGCAGAAGATTTCCTGGAAAAGTATGATAAGTAAGACGATTAGAAAGAATGTGAGAATTACAGCATGAGCAACAAATTGGCGAAGCATCAGAAACAAAAAGAACGATTAACCGGAAAGCAGAAGAAAGTTCTGTTCTGGAGTTGTTTTGTTGCTTTAAGCATAGCTTTTCTGGCGGTCTGGTTAAACGTATTCTTAACGTCGAATGCACTTGACAGGCAAATGGAAGAGATGGTACTAGGAGAAGATTATGATAGAGAAGATGTAGTGATAACGGATAAAAGGAGCGAAGATGCTTCGGCAGATAATGCCATATCTCAAAATTATTTCTTCTATTATCATGGTGGCAAAACGAATGAATATAATAAGCGGATGCAGGTGCCGGAAAGTGTATATACAGAATATGAGGTGGGAGATACCATAACTGCATATACTACAGATCATATAAAATATTCTTATAATAAAGCGGGCATTCTTCCAGATAAAAAATTTAGGAACAATGAATTAATGAAAGTAGCCGGAGTGGTGCTTGGGGCTGCAATAGGTTTCCTGAGTTTGTGGGGCTTATTAAACAGAAAAATAAGTTAAAAACTATGATTTTAGGAGAAATTCAAAATGTTATATATTATGCGGCATGGAAAAACGGAATGGAATGCATTACATAAAATACAGGGAAGAACGGATATCCCATTAAATGAAGAAGGACGCCTGATGGCGGAAAAAGCATGCGAAGAGTATAAGGATTTGCACATAGATGTGTGTTATTGTTCTCCGTTGATAAGGGCTGTTGAGACAGCACAAATTGTGTTAAAAAACCGGAAAATTCCAATAATAAAAGACGAACGGCTGATGGAAATGAGTTTTGGCGATTATGAGGGAATCGAAAACAGCTTTGCTATTCCGGGTTGCCCGATTAATATTTTGTTTCAAAAGCCGGGAGAATATCACGAATCGATAGGTGGAGCAGAAACCTGGGAGGAACTCTTTGCAAGAACCGGAGCATTTTTGAAGGAAGTGATAGACCCGCAGCTACAGGAAGGTAAGGATATCCTGATTGTGGGACATGGTGCGATGAATGCAAGCATTATCTGTCAGGTGAAAGGTATGCCGATTGAGGAGTTTTGGAGTGCGGGACTTGAACAGTGTAAAATTTTGGAACTGTAAATGGAAAAGATGATTTTTATACATTTTTCCGATACTTATCTGGTGTGGTATTGTAAAATTTACGGAAAAGCTCACAAAAATAACTGGTGCTTGAAAATCCACAGGCATAGGCTGTTTCGGTAATCGAAATTGATGTATTTCTGAGAAGAAAAATTGATTTTTTCAAACGATAACAGTTTAAATATTGCATGGGCGAAGTGGACAAATATTTTTGAAAAAGAGAGGTACATTTGGTTTTACAGCAATTTCCGGCAGACGAAATATCTTTCAGCAGAATTTTATTTTGGTAATTCTTTTGTACATATCCAATCATTGCAGCAAGAGATAAAATGTCTGCTGTATTTTTAGTATGGTTAGGAAAAAAGTTCATATTTTCAGAGAGAAGTTTGAAAATATGAGCAAATTTTTCCAGAATAATAAATGGCTGTAAATAATCTGCATTATCTTCATAGAGCATTTTAAGATCATGGAGAATAGTATTTTGCCACTGAATAATTGGATTTAATTTTTGAAAGGGAAAATGTATATTTTGCAATAAAGGATTTAAATAATTTTTTTTGAAAGAGTCATTTACGGAAAGAAGCTGAGGAGACAACAAAATGCAGATAAAGGAGCATTCAGTATGAGCATCGGAATAGCCATAGTGAAAACAGTGGCTATTCACAAAAATTCCTTCGCCTTCCTGTAGAAAAATTTTTTGTCCATTGACATCATAAGACATCTGTCCTTCTAAAATTAGAATAAATTCAAGGTCATCATGCCAGTGGCTGACTGCACGAAAATCAGGATAGTCGGAGAGATTTCCTTTTTTAATATATGCCGGAAAGTCCGGATGATTATAAATAACATTTTCGGATGCATCTGAATTTAAAACAGTAGTTGGACATACTTTCATGGGGTCAGCTCCTTTGCGAACGATTGTTATATGATTATGGCTGATTTTGATATAAAAATCAATAGAAAAGGTATATTTTAATATTATATCAAGCGGAAGAAAAGGAGAATGAGAAAATGGACATGAAAAAGAGAAGAGATATGCAGCTTGCTTATATTTCAGATGAGACCGTTATGGAAGAACAGGTGAAATGCAGAAAGATTCTGCAAAAACTTAATTTCGCTGATCGGTCAGATTTTGATGGAATTGCAGAAATCGTAAAAGAACTTCTTGGAAAATCGGAGGGTGCATGTATCAATCCGCCGTTTTACTGCGATTATGGTTCACATATTGAAGTGGGGAAAAATTTCTTTGCAAATTATAACTGTACCATTATCGATGTGGCAAAAGTAAAAATTGGTGATAATTGTCAGATGGCACCCAACGTTTCTATTTACACGGCAGGACATCCGATTTATCCGGATACGCGGAATTCTGCTTTTGAATATGGAAAAGAGGTTGTTATCGGGGATAACGTGTGGCTGGGCGGAAATACAGTAGTATGTCCGGGCGTACATATTGGAGATAATGTGGTAGTTGGCGCCGGAAGTATTGTTACAAAAGATATTCCATCCTGGTCTATTGCAGCAGGAAATCCATGCCGTGTAATTCGAAAAATAACAGAAGATGATAAAAGAAAATTGTTTCATGATGAAGAAATTGATGATGAAGCATGGAATATGATATGTGAATGGAATGAAAAAAAGTAATAATATGAGTAAATTGGAGTGGATAATAAAATTAATTATTATAGTGGTTGGTTCAGTCATTGCGGCATATGGCATTACGCTGGCGCTGTATGCGGGATTTGGTGGTGCCACCCTTGCGGTATTATGGCAGGGAATTTCAAAAACATTTCATGTAAGCATCGGTACGGCATCCATGATAGTAGCCATAGTTATGATTGTATTTGCGTTTTTCTATGACAGGTCACAGATACATATCGGCACGATACTTTACCAGATTGTGTATAGCTTTTGTGTAGATTTGTTTGCAAATGCACATGTGTACAGTACGCATATATGGGTAAATGCACTTATCATGTTATTGGGAATTGTGCTTTTTGCAATAGGAACTGGTTTTTATGCGGCAGCCTCCCTGGGGCGGGGTTCTTATGAGGCACTGACTTTTTCTCTTGCGGAAAAGAACAACTGGCAGGTAAAAATTGTACGAATGGTACTGGATGTCGTGATGGTTGTGACAGGCGTTATGCTGGGCGGAAAATTTGGCATATGCACCATAGTAACAATCCTCATTTCCGGACCGGTCATCCAGTTTACTGCGGCAAAAACGAAAAAGTTAATTTGTGTTGCTTGTGGCAACGACCGTTCTGATATCTAATAGAGGTATCAAAACAAAAGAGGCACATAGGACTGTCCCACTGTGCATCTTATAATTCAAGAATAACTCCTTTGCCGGCATATGGAGAATGCGAAGAATAAGAAACAGACAGAGTCGGAGAGGGCAGAAGCAACAATGGTTGATAATGGCGATGGAATCAAGAAGGCAGTTGTCAAATAGAAGTAGATACATATGAACAGGCTCAGGTATTGTCTGAGACACTTGAAAAGTGCAAATAATAGTTGGATTATGGGAGGATAGACATGGCAGCTACAATTATTTATTTGGCAATTTCATTATTGGTTTCACTTATTTTTATCATAATTGGAATTATGCAGTATAGGTCTGAAAAACCAGTATCAATAAATACGGGAGAGAAACCACTTCGTAAAGAGGAACTGACAAATGTTACAGAATGGAACCATAGACATGGCAGAAATTTTATTATTTTGGGTTGTGTGCTATTTATTACACAAGCTGTTTTTGGATATTTTATTAAAAAGCTGGATGGCATTGTGGTTCAGGTGGTTATTTATATGATAGTTCTATTTTCTGAAATCGCATGGGTTGAGCTTGAACATAATATGATGAAAAAGAAAATGATAAAAAAGCATTGAAATAACAACTTATAATTTGCAAAAAAATGAAGGTTCCTGAGGGGCTTTACCCCGATAACCTGGAATTGACCGAGCTCTTTGAGCGAGGGATACTTCTTGTCCGAAAGGCAAGAAGGTGGAACTGAGAAGAATTAAAACAATCGGAAGTTATAAAGGAGAAACACTATGGGATTATTTGGTAAAA
>ULUH01071402.1_pt1 | contig 13846 bp, 13 predicted proteins | sample 1958241 | NCBI WGS metagenome assembly ULUH01 (sample SAMEA4835753, study PRJEB28245) | human gut metagenome | biome: gut microbiome; material: fecal sample | place: Denmark | collected 2008 | reverse complement strand
CCATCCGCTGGCACCGGAGCTGCGCGAGAAAGGCTATCAGTACAATCTGCCCATCCGCATCGGCAAGAACGTCTGGCTCGGCGCAGGCGTCGTCGTCGTGCCCGGCGTCACGATCGGTGACAACACGGTCATCGGCGCGGGCAGCGTCGTGACGCGCGACATCCCCGCAGGCGTGCTGGCCTTTGGCGTGCCCTGCCGCGTGCAGCGCGAGCTCGGCGAACACGACTGGGAATTCTACCACAAGGGCAGGCGCGTGCCGCAGGAGCTCCTGAAGTACCGCAGGCCCGGCAAAGAGACGGAGGCATGACCACGGCCCAGCTTATCTGGTCACGGTCAAAGGATCCTGACCGGCTTGAAATCGAGATAGTCGCCTGAGACAAGCCGGTAGGTGATGCCGCGCACCGTGCCCTGCAGGCTGTCGTGGAAGCGCTCCTCGCCGTGGCAGTGCGAGTAGATGACCTGCTCGGCGCCGTATTCCTCGGCGATGTCGGTGAAGGGGCTCTTCTGCTCGAGGATGTTCGTTGGCGGATAGTGCAGGAACAGGATGAACTTCTGGAAGCCCGCAGCCACCGCCGCATCGAGCGAGCGGCGCAGCCGCGTGCACTCGCGCTCGACGAGTATCTTGGCATGCGCTTCGCGCTCCTCATCCCAGCCGATGACGCGGCCCTGCCCGTCGAGATAGAACGGCCCCTCGAACGTGAAGCCCTTCGTGCCGACGAGCGCGTAATCTTCGTAGGCAAAGAAATTATTCTGCAGGAAGGACAGCTTCCCCGCAAAGCGGCGGTTGAGAGAGGCTGTCCTCTTTGCGTCCCAGAACATGTCGTGGTTGCCGCGCAGCAGGATCTTGCGCCCCGGCAGCGCCTCGATGAATGCGAGATCCTGCTCACACTCCGCGAGTTTGCGCCCCCACGAGTGGTCGCCCGTGATGACGAGCGTGTCGTGCGGCCCGACGAGCGCCTCGCAGTTCCGCTTGATTTTTTCTTCATGGTGCCGCCACACCGCGCCAAAGACGTCCATCGATTTCTCGGGCGTCTGGAACGAGAGGTGAAAGTCACCGATTGCAAAGAGAGCCATAACGAATCCTTTCTTGCTGAGCTTGATTTTATAGAACCAATACATACTTCTCTGCCAGCGGATAAAATCCTGCTGTACCATGCCTGTGCCATGAAATGTGATGAGGGAGATAATACGATGAGCAAGATAAACGAAATAAACAAGATAAATGAGATAGAAGGGAAACAGCTAATCGTGATCAACGGCAGGAAATGGCAGTGCGACGACCTTCTCGCCACGATCCACGCAGCAGGGAAGGGAGGCCTTCTCCTGCAAGCGCCAGAGCCGCGCGCCCTACTCGTGCAGCCCGTCGAGCAGGAAGAGATTGTTGCGCGCAAGGGGCTCTTGGAGGAAGTCAGCGCCATTGCCGCTGCTGTCAGCATGCCGCTGGCTGTCGCCTTCCTTGCCGTCGAGGATTGGAACAAGGAGCTCTCCCCGTGGCAGGCGCCCGCCGTCTTCGGCAAACAGGACTTTGGCGCAGGGGCAGAGGAGACGCTGAATTCCATCGAGGCGATCCTGCCCGCACTTAAGAGCCATTGTGCTCTGGCAGAGGATGCGCCCGTCGTACTCGGCGGCTACTCCCTCGCCGCGCTCTTTTCACTCTGGAGCGCCTATAAGAGTACCTCGTTCGACGCCATCACCGCCGCATCGCCGTCCGTCTGGTTCCCCGGCTGGCTCGACTACGCCAAAGCCCACGCGCCAAAGGCAGGCATCATCTATCTGAGCCTCGGCGACCGCGAAGACAAGACCCGCAACCCCGTCATGCGCACCGTCAGCACTTGCATCGAGGAGCAGCACGCCCTGCTGCAGGAAGCCGGCATCAAGACCACCCTCACCTGGAACCCCGGCAATCACTTCCAGCATCCAGAACAACGCTGTGCCAAAGGCTTCACCTGGTGCCTGGAGCAACTTTTTCGATAAATTGACGTGCTGGATTGGTTCATGCAAGTATTCTGATGAAGAAAATTGCCAATCCGTGCAATAGGGTTTAATATAGATAATATAGGGATTCCCAGTAACAGGCTTCTGCGTGGTTTGCTGCTGCTCAAGAATTTTGAATGGGGTCAATTGGTGCGTAAAGGAAAAAGGTGAAAACATGGCAAGACAATCTTATTTGGAACACAGCGCCGTGACGGTGCGAGATATTGAGTGGTCCAAAAATTTTTTTGAGAAAATCCTCGGCATGACAGAAACGCGCCGCAAGGAAAAAGATGGTCATCTCAAGATGGTCTGGCTCAAGGGGGGCGTGCAGCTTGTGGCCGCGCCAGAAGACTATAAAGCGGGACAGGGACATCATCTCGGCATCGTTGTCGAGGATATGCCCGAAGTCCTCAGGGAAATGCTTGCTGTCAAGGGTGTCCATCACATCGAGGGCAAGCCCGAAAAATGGGTGCAGCTGCCCGACGGCCTGACGCTCGAGCTGTTCCAGGAAAAGCCCGGTGCTATCCAAAACGTGCTGAATATCGAGGTAAAATGAAGCGTAGACAGAGCAGCCGTTCTGCAGGCGGCCCTGCTCGTGCATGACGTCTGCGCGCAGAAGGTCTGACGAGGCCGAACTCCATGGGATAGCAGAGGAGATTCTTGTCAACCAATCAAAATTTGTAAACTGATGTATCGATACGATGAAAATGGATGGGAGAATTCAGATATGGTGAGACGTTTTTCACCTAGGACAATCAAGATGCTGAAGTCGTATGTCTATATCTATTCTGATCCGGATACGCAGGAGCCCTTCTATGTCGGGAAAGGGAAGGGCAATCGCGTCTTTGATCACTTGAAGGACGCTTCCGATTCGCCGAAGGCTGCGAAAATCCAGCAGCTGCTTCATCGCGGCAAGGCGCCATGCATTGAGATTCTTGCTTACGGACTTGAGGAAGAAACGGCCCTGATAGTAGAAGCTGCTGCTATTGACTTGCTCGGCCTTGACAACCTCACCAATGAAGTCCGGGGTTTTGAGTCCATAAAATATGGCCGTATCAAGGTCGAAGAAATTGAAGCACAGTATGGCTCAGATGTACTGAAGGAAAAGGATATCGATGACAAGCTCATGATGATACGCATCAATGGCACCTACAATGATTCGCTATCGCCCCTTGAGCTTTACGAGATGACGCGAGGCTTCTGGCGCGTCGATGTGGAGCGTGCCAGACAGGCAGATTACGTTCTGGCCGTCTATCAGGGGATTGTTCGTGAGGTATATCAGGTAGCCGGCTGGTTTCCCGGAGGGTCGACGTTCACCCAGCGCACGGACGATGAAGACTTTGCCAAGAATCGCTACGAATTCGTGGGAAGAATTGCCGATGAACCCATCCGACAGAAATACCGCTTCAAGTCAGTCGCCCATTTCTTTCCCAAAGGATGTCAAACGCCAGTCCGATATATTTTGTGCTGACTTAATCCTGCTCGGTCACGCAGTCTCTATGAAATGATGGAACAAGATTAGCAGCAGTTTACAACTTTTAAGCCGCTATCTCATCACCACAGACCAATGCCTGCAAGGCTTTGAGAAGTGTGCTTGAATTTATGCTGCTTTGGGCTTTGGACACCAAAGTGGCAAAAAATACTTCCCTCTGGATCTGGCGGCTCAGCTCGTGCCGCAGTTCCTGCGGGCTCTTGTCTTGGTAGGCACTCAGCTTTTCGTCTTGGTACGGCAGCATCTTCATGAGAGCATGCACTGCATTCGTCAGGTTGAGCATATGCTCAATGCCAGTCTTTGTGCGAACCTTGTAGCTGCCGAGCTCCCAGAACATCTTCTGCTCGTAGTAATTCGTCTCAATGCCCCAGCGGAGCTTGTAGAGGCGGAGCGGGTAGAACGCCATGGCCTTGGAGCTGGCACCGCGAAGCGCCTTGCTTTCCTGCCAGGCAATGCTCATGTGCAGGGCCATCGGATTCACGGTGCTGAAAAAGAGGCGGTGCGAGCCGCTCCTGCTCAGCGTCACATAGGCATGGACGGTGCGGTCACCGAAGATGCGCGTCTTTACCAAGCGGTGAGCGACGAAATAGTCGTCCATTCGGTAGCGGTAATTCGTGACGTCATCGGCAATCTCATCCAAGGTCAGACGCTTGCCGTACTTCGGCGGACGGCCGCGGCGGCCTGCCGTCGAAGCGGGCAGATCAAACAGCGCCGTATCAGCTATGTGATTTTATTTTGTCTCAAAAGTTGTAAACTGCTGTATATACGACTATAATCATATACGTATGGACGTTAATATTTCCTGAATAATTGAGAGGAAACATATATGACTAGAAAAAGAAACATGTTTGAAGATGCGGCAAGAGAAAGGGAGCAGGGGCGGATCGCTGCCGAAGTGACAGGAACGGCACCTGTATCTGATGGTGACAAAGAAAAAGATCACGATCTTAGTTACACCCGAGGACAGTGATACGGTAAAAATGTATGCAATCAGAAATAATACAACTGTTAGTAATCTGCTGCACGATTGGATTCTGGAGCATTGCATATCAGACAACAAGAGATAAAAGGAGTAAATGAATGGATAAAAACAAAGAAGAAAAGAAAATCATGCTTGTAAAAAGCACTAAAAATATCGGGACAGTAGGAACAGACACCACATGTATTTATCAGATGGATGTGGAAAAATTCCTGGATTCACTCCCGGAAGAACCGATATTTGACCTTGTTGTGACGTCGCCGCCGTATGATATCGGAAAAGAATACGAAAATAAGATGCCGCTTGATGAATATGTTGCATGGCAGGATCGGGTTATTCGAAAGATATATCCCCGGCTCAAAGATACCGGGAGTATTTGCTGGGAAATTGGTAATTTTGTAAAAAATGGTGAAATCTTCCCTCTGGATATAGAATTGGCGCCAACATTCAAAGATCTGAATATGCAGCTGAGAAACCGCATTGTCTGGCATTTTGGACACGGTTTGCATAATAAGCATAGATTCTCCGGTCGGTACGAAGTGATCATGTGGTATACAAAATCAAATGACTACGTGTTTAATCTCGATCCCGTTCGTATTCCTGCGAAATATCCAGGAAAGCGCCATTTCAAAGGACCTAAGAAAGGTGAGCTTTCCGGGAATCCGCTTGGAAAGAATCCGGAGGATGTATGGGATATTCCGAACGTCAAAAACAATCATGTTGAGAAAACCATTCATCCTTGTCAGTTCCCTGTCGGACTGATCGAACGTCTTGTGCTGTCTATGACGAATGAAGGAGGTCTTGTGTTTGACCCCTTTGCCGGAGTTGCATCTACCGGTGTTGCAGCACTTCTCCACAATAGATATTTCTGGGGAACTGAGATTATGGGCGAATATGTCGATGTCGGTATTGAACGTCTGAAGGAAACACTGGATGGAACGGTTACACATCGCCCGATGAACAAGGAAGTATATGTTCCCGGAAAAGAAAAAGCTGCTGAATATCCGGAAGAATGGGAAGGCAGAACGAGGGACTGATATGCTGTACAAAGAAAAAAATTATCGTGACGGCGCATCGATTGTCCCGAAGAAAATCGCCGGAGAAATCAAAAAAGGACTGACAGATGTTCCTAACAATTTGAAACAATATCAGATCAAAAGATTTAATGATGATTTCATGGACTACCTTATTCAAAACGGGTGGACAAAGAAAATCATTTTGACAGAAAAGAGCAAGATTTCCATAAGTGCCGCAAAGCAGCGGATCGGGCTTTGTATTCAGACAGGAAATATGGCTCGTTTTTACGCTGATCTCATTAAAATGCAGGCATTGTTTCTCAATAGCAAGATAACATCTGCCATTTATATCATTCCGACAAAAGAATGTGCAAGAGAAATCGGAAGCAATGTCGCAAATTTCGAGCGCTTGGTGAATGAACTGGAGAATGTATTTTCGAAGGTTATCACTGTTCCTATGTTAATTATTGGATTTTATAAGGGGGAAGAATGAGTATGCAGGAATACGAAAAATATGGAGCACCGTTGCTTGATAGAAAATCTGAGATTGATGAACTGATTAAAACACCGAATAATCAGTATCCACTTGAGATCAATGGGAAGCTTGAAAACCTTCCTGTCATCAGAGTTCGGATTCAGGATCCTATTTACCGTCTTGCGAACGGACGCACAAAGACCATGCAGGAAGAATATCTTGTAAAGCACCCGGAACAGCCTACGGATCTGTTTACGAAAGACGAGGGCAGCTATGCTGCGCAGAAAGCACAGCATGAAATTCTCTGCAAACTTGCGGCCGATGCCAATCTTATGAAAGAGTTCAAAGACGGAAAAGAACAGACCGCGCCGATTATCTGCACGGTTGCCGGTGTCGTTGTCAACGGCAACAGACGTCTTTGCGCATGGCGGACGCTCTATTATGGCGATAGCAAAAAATATTCTCATTTTGAATACGTAAATATTGCCATTATTCCGAGAGAGTGTGACGAAGAATCCATCAAGAATATTGAAAGAAAACTACAGATTCAGAAAACGCTTCGTGCAGATTATAAATGGCATGCGAAAGCAATGATGATGAAGCAGGATCAGGCAGAAGGAACCGACATAATCGAGCTGACCGAGAAATATGATATGAAGAACAAGAAAGACACTGGGATTTTTCTTGCTGCTTTTGATTATGCAGGCGAATATCTGGAAAAGACAGGACGTGCAAAACAGTGGTCAATAGTCGATGGCGACGAGTTCTCCTTCCGTAAATTTGCTGAGGAACGGAAAAAGATATCGGAGCAGGATAAAAAAGAATTATTTGAAACACTTGTATTTCAGCTGATTCAGAACCACAGCGGATATAGTGGAAGATTGTACGACATTATTCCTGACATTGCCAAGAATCTTGACGCTATCTATGAAGACATGAAAGCAAAAATGGAAGCAGTTGAAACCCCAAAAGGAGAAACTGAAGAGGAATCAGAAAAGGAACAAAGCGGAAAAGCAGAGGGAGTTTCTACTGATACTGACAATGACACAGTCATCAATAATGGAGACGGCGATGATCTTGACCTTCTCGGCGGAGAAGCGATTGAAACAGGGAAATATGCGAAAGTGACGAAAGCCATTCAGAACGGAGTCATTGACAATGTCTCTGAAATCGTCACAAATACGATCGATAACCAAAAAGCACTGCAGGCAGAAGCCAAGACATCAGGGTTTCTTATTGGACAGCTTTCAAAAGCTTCTTCTTACCTCCAGAATGCAGTTAACAATGGCTTGACGGATAAATCAGATATCACCGGTGTGAGCCAGCAGATCAAAAACATTGAGGACAGTTTGAAAGCTATTTCAGATTGGCTGTCAGCAAAGGAAGGCAAATAAATGACGAAAATCAGCATCACATGGGACCCGATAACAGAGTGTGTTGTGCTTTCTCAAAACAGCAAGGACGCGATACTTTGGTGTGACTTTGTCCGAATTATTTCCGATTATACGGATAGTTATACTTTGACAGGAAATAAGCTTATTGTGCCTGTTCAGGTATTTCTTGTTGTTCGCCAGGAAATCGCCAAATTCATGAGGAACCATGGGATCAGCGCGTCCATGTCTGATGATATCAAAGCCCTTCTGAAAACGACAAATGTGCATTCGTATCATTATGCATGTGGACAGACGCCAATTTCTGCGGCGGATCTCGGCAGTAGGCTCGATTCGATTGGATTCGTCCGGAAACTTACACAAAATCAGATAAACAATGTGTGTCGTTTAGCCCCTCTTCCCGGTGGGGCTACCTTTTCTGTTCCCGGCGCCGGGAAAACAACCGAAGCACTGGCATATTTCTTTTACAATGCAGCAGATGATGATCGTCTTCTTGTCGTCGCGCCGGTAAATGCGTTTGGCGCGTGGGATGAACAGATATCAGACTGCTTTGGCGATGACAGGTATAACTTTGTTCGTCTGCGTGGCGGATATGACAATATTGAAAAACTGTTGAACGCGAATCCACAATTCATGCTTATTTCTTATCAACAGTTTCCACGGGTAACGGATTTAATTAAACGCTATTTGCAGAATCATTCTGTTTATATGTTTCTTGATGAAAGTCATAGAATCAAACGTGGTGCCGGGGGTGTCAGTGCAGACGCAATTTTGAATATTTCATGGCTGCCGAAGAAAAAACTGATAATGACTGGCACGCCTATGCCTCAAAGCACAGCCGACCTGATTCCTCAGTTTGATTTCTTGTATCCTGATAAACGAGCAAATTTGGATAACGCTGTACAGTTGATCCAGCCGATTTATGTTCGGACTACGCAGGGACAGCTTGGTATTCCGGAAGTAAAACGTATAATAAAGAGCTTCCCGATGTCTTCTCTGCAGACGAGTCTTTATGACGTTCTTCGTTCCGAAACCAAACGGCAGATGCTTGCTATATCACCTCGTTCTCTCCGTGATCTTCGCGATTTAAGCAAGGCAGTAATGAAAGTGATGGAGTTCGTATCCAATCCGTCTCTGCTTGCAGCGGATATGAATTTTATATTCAACAGTGAACTGGCAAACCTTCTTGCGAAAGAAACCGGGCCGAAGATCGATTATGCTTGCAACCGTGCCCGTGAGCTCGCCGCTGAAGGGAAAAAAGTTATTATTTGGTCTCAGTTTGTAAAGAATGTCGAACTCATCGCTGACCGCCTGAACGATCTCGGCGCTGATTATATTCATGGCGGTGTAGATGCCGGAAGTGAAGAAGAAGAGGATACCCGTGAGTGGAAAATAAAGGAATTTCACAGCAATCCAGGCAAGATGGTGCTGGTCGCAAATCCTGCTGCGGCTTCAGAAGGAATAAGCCTTCACAAGGTGTGTCAATATGCCATTTACGTAGACCGTTCCTTCAACGCAGCACATTATCTGCAGTCGGAAGACCGTATTCATCGTCTTGGCCTGCGCCCTAATCAGACACCTGTTGTTGAGATTTTGGAGTGCGAAGATACGCTGGACGAAGTCATTCGAGCAAGACTGAATTCCAAAATAAACACAATGGCAACGGCGCTAAACGATTCTTCCTTGAGAATTGATAACATTCCTCTTGAGGTAGAAGAAAACGGTAGCGGGTTGGATGATGACGATGTTCAGGCGATTCTTTCCTATTTTTTTGACGGGAGCACGATTGTATGAATACATACGTGTCAGTTAATATTATTTCCAGTGCGTTGCTCGTCTTAAAGGAAATGGTGAAACACGGGTGTATGGACGTCGAAAGCGTGAATCATCTGTATATTCCTTATACAGAAGTCAATCGCGGCTCAGCACTTGATTTTGCAGAGCAGTGCAAGTGGATTATTCTTGATGAGAAAGCTATCGTTTTATCTGACTTTGGAAAGTACATCGTTAGCAGCTTTGACGAGCAGTCAATCTCAAAGGAGATGTGGCGCGACATTTTGAAACAGTATATTGATGCGTGCGAACCTGCGTGGGGTGCTCTTGCTACATTCGGAAGAAAGAGCGTTTATCTGATGGCAAATGTTGAAGAACAGCGTTGCTTTCAACAGGCGGGTTTAATGGACGATCCTGATGATAGCATTGTAAGATGGTGGGATGATCTTGCCTCAAAGTATCGTGCGAAAAAAGATGCGGTTTATACCGAAATAGGGCGTATCGGCGAAAAACTCACGATAGAATATGAACACAAACGAACAGGCAATGCTCCGGTTTGGAAAGCACTCGATTCTAACAAAGATGGATTTGATGTCCAGTCTGTTGTGTCTTCTACGGACAGAACAATATTACGTATTGAAGTGAAAACATCAAAAGCCAGGGATGATATGGCGTGTGTGTATATCACTGCAAACGAATGGGCACAGGCTTTAACTAACAGTTTAATCAGCCCGTATCAGTTTCATCTCTGGAAAATTGGTAAAGAAAATTCTATTCGACTCGCTGTGCTGGATATAAAAGAAATAAAAAAACACGTTCCAACAAACAATGGTTTCGGAGAATGGCAGGAGGTTAAAATTCCTATGAACTGCTTTGAAACAGAATTTTCCACTATTGAAGGATTGTAGAAATATGTGTCGAATTGGCAGATGCTTTGTAAGACTCATAACAGATACAAGGGGAACAGGTAGTGATGCAGTAGCAGAGTAAAACACCGGTCTACCATTCGTAAAAATACATGTTATACTGTGAATGAACTAAATAAACAGTAGTTTACAACTTTTAAGCAGCCACTTCATCACCACAAGCCAATGCCTGCAAGGCTTTGAGAAATGCGCTTGAATTTATGCTACTTTGGGCTTTGGACACCAAAGTGGCGAAAATACTTCTTTCTGTATCTGCTGGCTTAGCTTATGCCGCAGTTCCTGCGGGCTCTTGTCCTGATAGGCTTGCAATCCTTACGGCGCATCTTGCCGTCGTATGATGAAGGTTCTCCATTTTTCGTTATGTCATAGATCCTAGCTGTGCCAACCTTGAATTGTCAAACTGAATGCAAGACCTTTGAAAATAAGAACCTACCTAGCTTTAGTCAGGGGGCGTTTCCGAGAGGGGACCGTCTTCCTTGTCACCGACTGTCTTCTGTAGTACAATGATGTCGACGGAGCACTTGTTCCGTTGCCATCATTTTTATAAGGGGAGGTTTTTGTCATGGAAGACGAAATGAAGGCTGAGGCCCCGCAGCCGCATACGCAGCTGACGCACGCGATCGGGACGGACCGGGCGATCATCATGGGGGACCCGGCGCGGGTCGATGCGATTGCGAAGCTCATGGACGATCCGCAGCCGTGGGCGTTCAACCGCGAGTACAAGTCGGTCGTCGGCACGTACCGCGGTCAGCGCATCCTGGCGATGTCGACGGGCATCGGGGCGCCGTCGGCCGGCATCGGTGTTGAAGAGCTTCACAATGTCGGCGTGAAGTACGTCATCCGCGTGGGCTCGGCCGGTGCGATGCAAAAGGACATCGCGCTCGGCCGGCTCGTGATTGCTGAGGGGGTCGTGCGCGATGACGGCCTCTCGCGCAAGTACGTGCCGGAAATCTACCCGGCGGTGCCGTCGTACCGCCTGCTGCACCTCGCGCACCGCTATGCGCCGGAAGCAGTCTACGGCATCGTGCGCTCACACGACGGCTTCTATGTCGACGACAACGCCGAAGTCGAAACTTTCTGGTCGAAGAAGGGCATCAAGGCCGACGACATGGAGTCGGGCATCCTCATGGTCATCGGCAGGCTGCGCGGCATGGAGACGCTGTCCATCCTCAACAATGTCGTGCTCTACCAGGGCGACCTCGCGGAGGGGGTCAACAGCCTTGTCAACAGTGCGGATCTCGTGGCGAAGGGAGAGCGTGACTCGCTCCTGACGGCGCTCAATATCCTGTCCGATGCAGAAATGGAGAAATGACATGACACAGCACAATTGGTTCTACAGCCAGCTCTTCACGAACTGGAAGCGCTTCGAGGTCATCTATGTGACCATCCTGATCTTCTTGCAGCTCGCAGTCTTTGCCATCGTGCCGGACAGCCCGATCGGCATGATCTCTGGCGTCGCAGGTGTCATCTGCCTCGTCTACGGCATGAAGGGGCGCAAGATCTCGTTCATCTTCGGCTTCATTCAGTGCGTCGCGATGACGTATGTCGCATGGATCAGCCATGCGTACGGCTCGTTTGCGATGGACATCGTCTACGTCATCTCGCAGCCGATCGGCTGGTACCTCTGGGGACGCCAGCAGGCGACGCATTCGTTCCAGCCGGGCACGCGCAAGAAGGTCTTTTTCGGCGCGTTCCTCGCCTGGGCTGTCGGCTGGTGGGTGCTCGCCGGCGTCGGCGGCCAGCTACCGTACTTCGACTCGATCAACTTCGTCATCAGCTTCATCGCGCAGGTCCTCTATGTGCTCAAGTACAATGAGAACTGGTCGCTCTGGATCTTCGTCAACATCGCGAACTTCGTCTACTGGTCGATCCTGTCGGTCCAGATGATGATGGGCGACAACACGATCGGCACGCTCGGCGCGAACCTCTCGCAAGTCGCTCTGCAGGCGGCACTTCTCTTTAACGCCGTCTACGCGCAGAAAGTCTGGAACAGCGGCGAAGCCGACAATGAAGGCGGCGCGGCGTAAGATGCCTGTCCGGCCTGACAAAAAGACATCCTTCGCCTTTGGGATGTCTTTTTTTTGTGCATGCGCTTTTGTAACTCTGTAACATCTTTTTTGCGCACAGAAAAGGCTTTGGGAAAGTTTTGGCGAACGTATAAAAATATAACGTAGAATTACCGTATATGCTTTTATCGATAGAAAGGAGCGTTTTTTCATGAAGATTGCAGTGGTCAATTCCTTTATGAATGATGCACATCGCGAGAAGATAACGACTGCGGCGGCGCAGCACCATATGGAGGTCGCGTACTACAAGACGAATGATGAGGCTCTGCCGCATCTTTCCGACGTCGACATCATTTATGCGGCCGCGACGGGTGGCGGCTCGAAGCTCGCGGAGGCGGCGCCGAATCTCAAGTGGTTCTGCAGTGTGTCAGCCGGTGTCGACCCGGTACTCAAGCCGGGCGTGCTGCCGGAGGGCTGCCTGCTGTCGAATTCATCGGGTGCGTACGGTGTGACGATCGCGGAGCACCTCGTCATGGTGACGCTGATGCTCTTGCGCCGCTATCCGGAGTATGCGGAGATTATCCGCCGCCACGAGTGGAAGAACAACCTGCCGCTGCGCTCCATCAAGGACAGCCGCGTGACGATCGTCGGCACGGGCGATATCGGCACGCGCTACGCAGAGCGCATCCAGTCGTTCCAGCCGGCCGCCATCGTCGGCGTCAGCCGCACGGGCCGCAAGCGCAGCCCGGTCTACGATGAGGCCGTCAAGCAGGAAGAGCTCGAGGCGTATCTGCCGAAGACGGACATCCTCGTGCTCTGCCTGCCGGGCACGAAGGAGACGACGAACATGATCTCGCGCGAGCGCCTGGCCATGCTGCCGGATGACGCTTTTGTCATCAATGTCGGCCGCGGCAACTCAATCGATCAGGCGGCGCTCGTCGAGGCGCTCAACACGGGTCACCTCGCCGGTGCAGCGCTCGATGTCATGGCCAAGGAGCCGATTCCGGAGGGAGACCCGCTCTGGACGGCGAAGAACATCATCCTGACGCCGCACTGCTCGGGCAAGATGACGCTGGCGTACACGCGCGACAAGTCGGTCGCGATGTTCTGCGAGGACCTCGAGCACTTCGTCAAGCAGGAGCCGCTCGAGCACGCGGTCAAGCGCGAACTCGGCTATTGATAGAGCGCACTTTCTTCTATTGTATATCGCATCTGGCGGAAGAGCTGCTGTGCAGTGGCACAGCGGCTCTTTTTTCTGCTTTTTGCGGGATACGTTTTGCATCCCCATCATTAAGATGATATAATTGATACCGTATATCCGAATGCCCAGAACACTTCTAGTAAAAAAGCGCGGCCACAGGGCCGCGACATCAAAGGGGTTGGCTTCATTGACGCAAACACAGTTTGATAAACGCAATATCACGATGATGATGGACTTCTACGAACTGACCATGGCCAATGGTTACTTCGAGGACCACGACAAGGACGTCCAGGTGGCGTTCGATGTCTTCTACCGCCAGAATCCGGATGAGGGTGGCTTTGCCATTTTCGCTGGGCTCGAGCAGGTCATCGAGTATGTGGAGAACATGACGTTCACGGACGAGGATGTCGAGTATTTCCGCCAGCAGCACATGTTCTCGGAGAAATTTCTTGCATACCTCAAGGACTTCCGCTTCAAGGGCGATATCTATGCGCTGCCGGAGGGCACGGTCATGTATCCGAATGAGCCGATCCTGACGGTCGTCGCACCGCTCATTGACGCGCAGCTCGTGGAGACGGCCATCCTCGCACAGATCAACCACCAGTCGCTCATT
>ULUH01028352.1_pt1 | contig 14001 bp, 9 predicted proteins | sample 1958241 | NCBI WGS metagenome assembly ULUH01 (sample SAMEA4835753, study PRJEB28245) | human gut metagenome | biome: gut microbiome; material: fecal sample | place: Denmark | collected 2008 | reverse complement strand
AATTAGTTTTTGCCTGTTTTTGATAGAACCTTTTGAAATATTATATGAAAATTTAACTGTGGAATTAACTATATTTTTCATATTTATTTCAAAATCTGTAAAAATAAAATTTTGCTATATAAAATGAAATAGGGGCTATTAAGCCCCTTACAATGATTTCGTTTAGGTTTAAATTTTTATTAATAAAAATCGACTGTCTTTTTGTGCAACAACTTTATGTTGTTCTTCTTTTTTAAACATAAGCATTTCGTCTTTTTCAATTTTGAATTTTTCTGCATCAAAATGAAGTTCAATTTCGCCATCAATTACAATTACTGCTGTATTACATTTTGATGTATGTGTGTCAATGATTTCATCTTTTTTGATGGAAACGATTGATAAGCAGCTATCATCATGCTCCATCAAAATTTCTTTTTCAAAAGATTTGTCTGTTTTGCCGAGATCTTTTAATTTTAGTACGTTATAAAACATTTAGCCCTCCTTTTTAGGTGTTAAACACATTTTAAAGAAGGATAAATTGTTTTGTATTCCACAGTTGGGGTAAATTTATTATTCAGTTTTAGCCTGTTTGGTTCTGATTAATAATACTAACGGAATAATTACAAATGCCGCAATCCCAAAATATCTAAATGTTTCTACATAACCCCATAAACTAGATTGCTGCAAAAGCTGGTTATAAACCATATTTTCTGCCATGTGAGTTGCACTTGCCAAATCTGTGCTTGTTGCAAAACTTGAAGCCATTGCTCCAATTTTTTGAACAAATGGGTCATTTGCAAAATTCAAATGTCCTACCATCATCATTTGATGAACCTGTGAAAATCTTGCAATCATTGTTGTTGCAACAGATGTCCCGATAGCCGCCCCAATGTTTTTAAGAAGGTTTTGAACACCTGCTGCATTAGTTTGTTCGTCATTTGTTAATGTACTGCATGACAAATTCATCATCGGAACCATCGCCATAATCATTCCCAAGCCGAATACAAAGTTTGGTAGTGCAATGTCAACGAGTGCAATATTGGTATTGATTTCTCCAAACATTAATCCGCCGATACCAAGAATTATTAAACCTGCTATAATAAGAGGTTTTGTTCCGATTTTGGGGGTTAAAACTCCGCAAAGTATTGTTGCTAAAAGGCATCCGCCACCTCTTGGCACCATTGAAATACCACTTAAGAATGAAGTGTAGCCCATCAATCTTTGTAACATAGATGGAAGAATTGCTGCTGATGCCATCATTACGCCCATTAATACCATAAGAACTATTGTTCCGAAGAAAAAGTTTCCGTCTTTCATAATTGATAAATCAATAAGAGGTTTTTTCTTTTTGATTTGAATTGAGAAAAACGCAAGCATTGCCATCATAGATATTGCAAAGACTTTACAAATCCATGCCGCTGAGAACCAATCTGCATCATTACCTTTATCCAAAACGATTTGTAATGTTAAAAGCCAAATACACAGAAAGAAAAATCCGGAATAATCCATTGATACATTCTTCTGTTTTTTAGCATAATCAGGGTCAAATACAAGGCTTTTTGTTAAATGAAAAGCTGCAATTCCGAAAGGAACGTTGATGAAATATATAAAAGGCCATGACCATGTTTCTGTCAACCAACCACCGAGAGCAGGTCCCATAATTGGAGCCATTACAACTCCCAACCCAAATACCGCCATTGCTGCAGAACGTTGTTCTTTGGGAAAGATTTCAAAAATAATAGCCTGAGATATCGGCATAATTCCGCCACCGCCAATACCTTGCAATATACGAGCAAAAAGTATCATTGGCATGGAAGTTGAAAGTCCGCATAAAACAGATGCGATTGTGAATATTGTTATACTTAAAAGAAAATATGCTTTTCTGCCCATAAGTTTTGAAAAGAAATCAACTGCGGGAATTATTACACCACTTGCAACCAAGTAACTTGTGATAATCCAAGTAGACTCATTGTGGCTTATAGAGAAACTTCCTGCCATATATGGTAGCGCTACATTGGAAATTGTTTCATCTAATGCGTACATAAACACAGAAATCATGACCGGTAGCATGACAATCCATGGGTTAATTTGTTTGTGGGTAATCTGCATATTTTCTCTCCATTTTTCTTAAAAAAGCATGCCCTTAGCTTATTATAAGCGTTTCGTACAGTATATACTGGCATGCCCCTTGCTATTAAAGCTATTTATCATAAATCCTTTTAGTTATATTAAATAATGAAAATAAATATAACGCAAATTAAAAAGAATTATGAAGAAATTTAAACTCGGGTAACCTTGTCAAATAAAGATAAATCCAAAAATCAATCCTTCTAATCCTATCAATCTATTGCAAAGTAAACTAAAACTGATGTATTATATTAATACGAATAGATAAACGAGATTTGGAAAAATGAATGGTTAAGAAATCTTGAAATAGCTTGTGTAGTCAAACTTTTCAGGGTAGGGGTAGCCTACAGGGGTAAATTTCGCAGTGAAGGAGATTGGAAAAAATGCAAAACAATATTTTGGACAATAATAAGATTGTAAATCTTACACCATTGACATCTAAAAAATCAGTTTCGAATACAACAGTTCCGACTGAGTTGAGAAGTGTAAAAGATCATGCTTTAGCTAGCAAGGTTGTAGTGATTAAAAAAGATGGAACAAGGGAAGATTATAATTTCCAGAAGATTGTTGATGCTGTTAAAAAATCTGCCGGAAGAGTTATGATATCACTTTCTGATGAAGATTTTAGTGATTTGGCTGAATATGTTGAAAGTGAACTTGCAAATCTAAACTCTAAAGAAGTTAACATTGCGCAAATGCACGATATTGTAGAAAGTGCATTGGAAGATGTAAGTCCTAAAATCGCAAGAAGCTACAGAAATTACCGTAACTATAAAAAGGATTTCGTTCATATGCTTGACAAAGTTTATCAAGAAAGCCAGAAAATTATGTACATCGGTGATAAAGAAAATTCTAATGCCGATTCTGCTCTTGTTTCAACAAAACGTTCTTTGATTTTTAATGAATTAAATAAAGAACTATATAAAAAGTTTTTCTTAAATGTTGAAGAACTTCAAGCAATTAATGACGGTTATATTTATATTCATGATATGTCTGCAAGACGTGACACAATGAACTGCTGTTTATTTGATGTTGCATCTGTCCTAAAAGGCGGATTTGAAATGGGTAACTTGTGGTACAATGAGCCAAAATCATTGAATGTTGCATTTGATGTAATCGGCGATATCACAATGGCAGCCGCAAGCCAACAATATGGTGGTTTTACATTACCTGAAGTTGATAAAATTCTTGCTCCTTACGCTCAAAAGACATACAATGAAAGCTATGCAAAATATATTGATATGGGAATTTCTCCTGAACAAGCTGAAATTCAAGCAACAAAAGATGTTGAAAAAGATTTCCATGATGGTTTTCAAGGTTGGGAATACAAATTTAACACAGTTGCTTCAAGCAGAGGAGATTATCCGTTTATTACAGTTAGTGCCGGTTTAGGTCAATCTAAGTTTGAAAAAATGGCAACAATTATCATGCTTAATGTAAGACGTGATGGTCAAGGTAAAAAATCTTGTAAGAAACCGGTTTTATTCCCTAAAATCGTATTCTTGTTTGATAAAAATCTTCACGGGGAAGGTAAACCATTAGAAGATGTGTATAGAGCAGGTATTGAATGCTCCAAAAAAGCTATGTATCCAGATTGGTTGTCATTGACTGGTGAAGGTTACGTTGCTTCTATGTATAAACAATATGGAAAAGTTGTTTCTCCAATGGGTTGTAGAGCATTTCTTTCTCCTTGGTACGAAAGAGGCGGTATTCATAAAGCCGATGAGAATGATCAACCTATTTTTGTTGGTAGATTTAACATTGGCGCAATTAGCTTACACTTACCTTTGATTTATGCAAAAGCTCAAAAAGAAAGCAAAAATTTCTATGAAGTTCTTGATTACTATATGGAATTAATCAGGAAAATTCATATCAGAACTTATGATTACTTGGGTGAAATGAAAGCATCAACAAACCCTCTAGCATATTGCGAAGGAGGTTTCTTGGGTGGTCATTTGGGTATCCATGACAAGATTAAACCTGTATTGAAATCAGCAACAGCATCATTCGGTATCACTGCATTGAACGAGTTGCAAGAGCTTTATAATGGAAAATCATTGGCGGAAGACGGTGCATTTGCTTTAGAAGTTATGGAATACATTAACAAAAAAGTTGATGAATACAAAGAAAAAGATGGCTACCTTTACGCTATTTATGGAACTCCTGCAGAAAACCTTTGTGGTTTGCAAGTAAAACAATTCAGAAAAAAATATGGTATTGTTAAAAATGTATCTGACAGAGGATACGTTTCAAACAGTTTCCACTGTCACGTTTCAGAAAATATTACACCTATTCAAAAACAAGATTTGGAAAAACGTTTCTGGGATTTGTTAAACGGCGGTAAAATTCAATATGTGAAGTATCCTGTTTCTTATAACACAGGTGCTATTGAAACTCTTGTTAACCGTGCGATGGATTTAGGTTTCTATGAAGGTGTTAACCTAGCACTTTCTTACTGCGATGATTGCGGACACCAAGAATTGAATATGGATGTTTGCCCTAAGTGCGGTAGCAGAAATTTGACAAAAATTGACAGAATGAACGGTTACCTATCTTATTCAAGAGTAAAAGGTGATACTCGTTTGAACCAAGCAAAAATGGAAGAAATCAAAGATAGAGTGAGCATGTAATGAGATACCACAATATAACAAAAGAAGATATGCTTAATGGCGAAGGTTTGAGATCTGTTTTGTGGCTTGCGGGTTGTACTCATCATTGCAAAAACTGCCAAAATCCAATTACGTGGGATATTAATGGTGGAATTCCGTTTGATGAAGCTGCAAGACAAGAGTTGTTTGAATCTTTGGATAAAGATTATATTTCAGGAATTACTTTCAGTGGTGGTGACCCACTTCATCCTCAAAATAGAAAAGAAGTGTTTGAACTGGCTAAGGAAGTAAAAGAAAAATTCCCTACAAAGACTGTTTGGTTATATTCAGGATTTTCGTGGGAAGAATTTAAAAACGAACCTGGAGTAAAATATCTTGATGTAGTAGCAGACGGAGAGTTCGTTGAAGAGTTGAAGGATGTAAGACTCCCTTGGGTTGGAAGTTCTAATCAAAGAGTAATTGATGTTCAAAAAACTCTTAAAAACGGCGAAGTTTGCTTATACAAAAAATAAACTTTTCATATAACTTCTATTTATTGAATACAAAACATAGCGGGCTTTTAATTAAACCCGCTTTTTATTTGAGTTAGATGTCTAGAAGTAAATACGCATAGAGGCGAAGCTAGTAGATCGGATTTATTAATCCGACAACAATGTAATTATAGCGTTTTGCATCAATTTATTTCTGTTCTTTTTGAACTTCGACACCTTTTTTAGTGCAATCAATAATTTTCAAAATCATATCATCGCACAATTCTAATTCATGTTGTTTTTCAGGTGTTTGACGAGATTTCCAATCATTCAACATCTGTCTAAAATCATCGCCATTTATGATACATTCACCTGTTCCTACACGGTGAGCATATTTTTCGGTAAATTCTTTGTTGAAGTCAGCATAAATTTCTGTGATTAAATCAGAAACAATTTTCCCGTTATGAATGATTACTCGTTCGTCATCTTCAATCATTTCTTTGGTTTTATCTGACAAATCTTCGCCATCCTCGATAGACATTTTACCTGTTTTTGCTCCAAGTCCCATGACTTTGACCATTCCTTCTGCATCTTCTCTTACAGATTGCATATCACAGCTTATACCATAAGAACCGTTCATATTGTAAAATGTTTGTTCTGCAGAGTTTCCGCCGAATGAGTAAACTATATCTGAAAACATTGTTTCAAATGAAACTTGTTTGTTTGCATCATAACCTGAGAATACTGCTCCTCCGAACATTCCTCTCGGGTCAAGAGTTATGAAATTCACTTTTGTTGGAACATGCCATTTTTCACCCCTAGTTTTTGCAACATTGTTCATAACTTGAAGGTTTGTTGCATGACCGCATTCATGAGAGGTTACAATTAATTTTTCATGTTCGTTAATTTTTCTTGTTGAGGCTCTACCGGTTGTTATTTGTAAATATGCCTCTGTAAAATCAGCTTTGCTTATTCCTTTATGACCTTTTTCTACTGCTACTGAAGCTGCTTTTTTAGCTAAATTTTGTAGATAGATAAATGGAAAACCACTTGCGATTTCTGCTGCGTATTTGATTGTGTTTTCCTGTTCTAAAGGTGTTCCTGCAAGTTTAATTTTTTCTCTTTTAGCAGTATTTTTCAATACGGCTGCACGTTCTTCTGTACTATATGCAGGAGAAGTTACGGCAATACTGTCAATAAATTTGAATGACTTCATTGTTGCCTCTCCGATTAATTTCGGATTTGAAACTGAACCGACAACGAGAATATTCAAACCTGCTTTTTGCGCTTTGTCCATTTCTCTTAACAATTGAGCCATTGCTTTTTGGTGGTAAAGGGAAACTTGTTCACCTACAGAAAAATATTCAAAATTATCAACAAATAAAACTGCTGATTTATGTTTGTTTGCCTCTGCTTGAGTTGTTACAAGTGAGAACAATTTTTTGATAGATGCTTCTGGAGAAAGTGCGCCTCCACCAAAAAGATCAACTTCTTTTGTTCCGAAGTCCATTGTGTTTACTTCAATATATGGAACTCTTGCTTCACCAGCAATTGCTTGTGCAGTAAAACGTCTGCCGCTACCAGGAGAGCCATCTTGTGAATAAACAATAATTCCCTTTGTTCCCATTTTATTTGATTTAATTTGTTTTGCAATAAGACTTGCTTCTTGTTGAGTTGCAGTTTTACCGACAAAATCTTTCATCTTTTTGCCTGTATCAAATACAACTTCAACAGATGTTTCTTCGGTATTTTTCTTGAATAAAGTTGGAACTTCTTTTACGTATTGCGCAACATCTTTGTCATTAATTTCTTTTTTATTAATGTTGTAAGCTACGATTTTTTTCATAAGTTTTTGAGTTTTTTCAGGAAAAACTCCGTCTATTTGTGCAGACGCTTCAACAGTTTTTTCTATTGCTTTTTTAGTGAAATTTTTATGAATATCTTTCATAAAAAGCGGGTTTTCTTTGAAAGATTTTATCATCTGAGCGGTACTTAATGTTGGTATTGCAGCTTCTTCAAAAGAAGAAAATACAGGTAAATTAGAAAGACCATAAAAATTATCTTTTACATCATATAACAAGAACTTAATATTAGATGGAGGATTTTTGATTTTTTCGCATATTTCGGCACTCATTGGCAATACTCCGTTCTTAATAGTTTCTTCCTCCAGATCGTTTGCTACAATTAATGTCGGTTGCATTGCGATGATATAGTTTTTTGATTTGTTTTTCGCAAGCTGGTTAACCTTTTCCATAAAATAAGATGCTTTTGCATATCGGTTTAGTTCCACAATTTCTGTGCTTGAGTTGTTTTCGTCATTAACCTTTTTTATTGTGTCTAAGAAATTGTTAACATTATCTTTTGTGTGGTCGTATGTTATGAAAATATTTGTTCCTAATGAAAGGTTTTTCAAAATATTTTGAGCTTTAGGTTCATATTCACTGAATGGAGTTCTCTCATTCATTTTTTTGTGATTAATCATAACAGCATCGTTAATTTCGTCAGAAAATTGTTTTTCAAAATCACTTGTTACATCATCAGGACTTAATAAAGCTCCATAAGCAATAATATATGGAACAACTTCTTTCTTTTCTGATTCTTTAAAAAATGAATGCACTGCATCTGTTAAATCAGATGAAAAATTAATATTGTCTTCTGGTGTTATACTTTTCGGTTTTTCATCTTGTAAAATTTTGTCAGCTTCTTTAATATATTTTTTTATAATAGGTTTTACTTCTTTTCGTAATTCAGGTTTAGATACAAGATTATCAATTGTTGCCCCCAAATACATTGAATATGTTGGTTGTTTCGCTTCGTCAAAATCTTTTTTCCCACTATCCAAATCTTCAATGTATTGATCCAATTCTTTTAATTCGTGTTTAATTACGTGCATTGTCGTGATTTCATTGTAACCACTATCTTTTGCTTCTTCTTTTAATTTTTTTATTAAAACTTTAGCAGGAGTGTTTGTGTTATACATCAAACTGTCAATTTTAGATTTGCCGACAGATTTTTCACCTTTTTGAGCTGTGAAAGGGATAAAAGAGCCAATGGAATTAAAATTTGATAATTTATCATTATTTGACAAACTAGGTTGGAATTTCGGGGGGAGGGCAACTGTTGGTTTAGATTGTAGATTTTGCCCATATTTATTGTCAGAAAATTTTTGTCCGTTTATATTATACCCTATTTTTAAAATCATATTTTTCTCCTGTGAATTAATTCTCATGTAAGTAGTCTGATTAAAGAATTTTGCTACTTTGTAATGAAAATGTTACAAAAATTTTTTGAAATTTGTTAATGCCGAATTGGAGAATGGCAAAAATTTTCATTCTTTAAATAATTGCGATGTATAAGGAGAAAATTTATGTCTATGTTTTGTTTTCAATGTGAACAAACCTACAAAGGTAGTGGTTGCACAATTCAAGGAGTTTGTGGCAAAAAGCCCGATACCGCAAATCTTCAAGATGAATTGACAAGCAGTATAATTGAATTGGCAAATTGTGCCGAAAAAACTGATGAAAATACCGAAGTTATTATTGATGGACTTTTTGTGACAATCACAAATGTGAATTTTGACAATGAGGCGATTGAAAAATATCTTCAAAAAGTTAAATCGGTCAAAAAATGTGACAGCAACTTTGATGTCAAATCGATTTGGAATTGTGATGAAGATATTCAGAGTTTGAAATCATTAATTTTATTTGGTTTAAAAGGCATGGCAGCTTATGCACATCACGCAAGAGTTTTGGGGTATAAAAACGAAGTCGTTGACGAGTATTTTTATGAAGCACTTCAAGCTGTTGCAAAATTTAATACTGTTGATAGTCTTTTGCCAATGGTTTTGAAAACCGGTGAAGTCAATCTAAAATGTATGGAACTTTTGGATATGGCGAATACACAAACTTATGGCAATCCAGTTCCGACAGTTGTTTCAACCAATATTGAGAAAGGTCCTTTTATTGTTGTTTCTGGTCATGATTTGCATGATTTGGCACTTTTGTTGGAGCAGACAAAAGATATGGGGATAAATATTTATACGCATGGTGAGATGTTGCCGTGTCATGCGTATCCTGAGTTGAAAAAATATCCGCATTTGAAAGGAAATTTTGGTACTGCTTGGCAAAACCAGCAAAAAGAATTTGATAATATTCCTGCGCCGATTTTATTTACGACAAATTGTATTATGCCTGTCCGAAACAGTTATAAAAATAGAGTGTTTACGACGGATGTTGTAGGCTTTCCGGAATGTGTTCATGTGGATAAAGACTTTTCTCCGGTTATAGAAAAAGCTCTTGAATTGGGCGGTTATGACGAAGATAAAAAGATGACAGGGATAAATGGCGGTGATGTTTTAACTGTTGGTTTCGGTCATAATGCTGTTTGGGCTGAGGCAGATAAGATTATTGATGCAGTTAAGACCGGAAAATTGAAACATATATTTTTGGTTGGCGGATGTGATGGGGCAAAACCCGGCAGAAATTATTATACGGAATTTGTAAAATTAACTCCGCTTGATACGTTGATTTTGACACTAGCCTGTGGAAAATATCGATTTAATGATTTGGATTTGGGTAAGATTGGAGATTTACCACGTATTTTAGATATGGGACAGTGCAATGATGCTTATAGTGCAATAAAGGTTGCATCAGAATTGGCAAAAGCGTTTAATTGTTCTGTTAATGAGCTACCATTATCAATGGTTTTGTCGTGGTATGAGCAAAAAGCGGTTTGTGTGTTGTTGACATTGCTGTATTTGGGAATAGAAAACATCCGATTAGGTCCGACATTACCTGCATTTGTATCTCCAAATGTTTTAGATATCTTGGTTGAAAAATTTAAAATAAAACCAATTACAACCCCCGAACAGGATTTGAAGGAGATATTGGGATAAATTGAAATAACAACAAGTGGGAAAATTCTCACTTGTTGTTAATCTATATAATTTGCTAATATCTCAAGTCCTTTCTCTAATTTTGTGTAATTTGTAAATTTGAGTAGGTTATAGGCTTTATCGTTTGATAAAATACTGTTTTTTATATCTCCTATTCTTTCCGGTAAATAATTTGCATTAAGAGTATAGTTATACAAGGATTTCATTACTTTAAATAATTGATTTAACGATACACCTTTATTAGTTGAAAAATTTATAATTTCGTTCTCAACATTTGAATTAATTGCCTTTATACATATATTGGCAATATCTTCAACGTATATAAAATCTCGAATTTGTTCTCCATCGCCATAAATGTTTATTGGTTCATTATTTTTCATTGCATTGTTAAAAATTGCAACAACCCCACTTTCTTTTGAGGATTTTTGTCTAGGACCATAAGCATTTGAAAATCTAAATATTATGTATGGAATTCCAGATAATTTAATATATTTTTCCATTGTTAATTTTGATAAGCCGTACTGTGACATTGGTTCTGTAGGGTGGTTTTCGTCAATTGGTAAGTATTTGGGATTTCCATATATAGCAGCATTTGATGCTGTTATGAATTTTCTAATGTTATATTTTTTACATAATTCTAACAATTTTATAGATGCCATAACGTTCATATTTGCATCATAGTAAGGATGTGATATAGAAAAATTAACACTGGTCTGAGCTGCCAAGTGGATTACATAGTCAGGAGTTTCTTTTTGGAATACTAATTCTAAATCATCTTTTTCAATATTCAGTTGATAAAATTTAAGGGTGTCAGAATTTGGAATATTTTCTATAGAGCCAGAAGACAAGTTATCGATAATTATAACATTATAATTATTTTCCAATAACTTTTCTACAATATGTGAGCCAATAAAACCAGCTCCTCCTGTTATCAAAACCTTATTTTTTGTCATTTTTATTCTTTCTTTTTATTTTCAATTTTAGTCCTAAAATTGTAAAAATTTTATGAGAACCAGTTGGTGTTAATTTTATAGAAAAAATATTTTCTTTGCGGCTATTTATTATTTTTTGTGGTTTTATAAAGCTTTCGTAATTCTCATTTAAGAAACTATCTGTTTCTTTTTTATATTCATTATCCTGTTCATATCTCGATTTGTTGAATAAAACTGGAATAAATATAGACATAACAACCTTTTTTTCTTCTTCATTCTTATATTCTGGCAAGTTGTAAAGTTGTTTAAGTATAAATAATCCATCCTTTTGACGTTTTTCTTCTTTTTCAGGAGCTATATTTAAACAAATTGAAGATGTATTTTTTCTATATAAATACCTAACTTTGGTTGTAAAAGCGACTTTGTTGCTTTTTAACAAAAGTTCAACTAAAACAGGGTTATCTTCCCAGTAAATGTGTTCTATAAAACGAACATTTTCAAATAAAGATTTTCGGAACAATTTTGAACAAACAGAGCCATTTGAGATATTTCCCATTTTGTCTGAAAAATTTGAATAAATTCCATCTTTAAAATATTCCATTTTTATTTTCCGGAATTTTGTTGCTCGAGTTAACATTCCGCAAGCAATGTCAGCATCATTGTTTTCGCATAAATTAAAAAGAACTTCGTAAAAATTTTTGTCTAACCAATCATCTGCATCTAAAAAACCTATATAATCACCTGTTGCAGAATTTATCCCAGTGTTTCTAGCTCCACCAAGTCCTTTATTTTCTTGGTTGATTATGTTTATATTTTTATTATCGAGTGTTTTTAGAAAATTCAATGTATTATTGTCTGTAGAGCCATCATTTACGATAATAACTTCAATATTTTTATATGTTTGATTTAAAACAGAATTTATAGCTTTTTGTAAAAATTCTGGATTAGTGTTATATACAGGAATAATTACGGATATTTTTTTATTCATTAAATTCTCACATATATATTAGTAGCAAAAAAGCGGGTTTAACCCGCTTGTATTGAATAATTTACCCGAGATGCGATTCGAACGCATGACCTACCGCTTAGAAGGCGGTTGCTCTATCCAGCTGAGCTACTCGGGCTTGGATCCAGAGGGTTTAAACAAGCGTTTGGTTTCTTGGGGTACCTGTATAATCCCTCGTACTTTTATATTAGCACAAACATTTTTCTTTGCAAGACTATGTTGGATATTTAATTGTATTAATTTTTGTAAATTGCCGTAATACTACACTATATGCGACTTTTTATCATACTGTTTTTGAATATTAGTTCTATTTAGAAATTCAAATTAAAGTTTCTATTAAAAGTGTCCGTTATTGACTGTATGTAGTGTATTACTTAGAAAATAAAGGAGAAATTTTTTTATGGCAATTCCAGAAATGAATGGTGTAGGTGCAGTTCAAGGTAATGGTAGCAAATATGAATTGAAACCACAAAAAGAACAAAAAATGGGTAATCTTCCCGTTGGTCAAGGTTATGGCGAAACAAATGATGTCAGACCAAAATTCGGTGTGGTTAATGATTATGGTGGTGATATTGCAAATTTCGCAAAATTTAAAGGTAATGATAAAAATGACGCAATGCGTTTAACAAATTCTGCAGCTAATGACGTAAAAAAACAATATATGCAATTACAGCATGAATATCCTGGAATTGAATTGCAGTTTGAACCAATGCCGAATCCTCAGACAGCAGGGAAAAAGCGTGAAGGATTTTTTAATTATCAGCAACAACTTGATAATTGGAAAGATAATGCGATGACACAAATTAATAATGCGCGTGAAAGAAATACTGTTGAAGTTGTTGGAGATGCAGTTGAAGCAGTAAACCAAAATACTAATGAAAAAGCAGCTACAAATGCAGCATTAACTGCAGGCTATGGTGAAGCTAATCTTGAAGCAACAGAAGAAGAGGGTGTAAAAACCAGAAAAGCTGTTCATTCAGAAGGTGCAGCAACACGTAGAACTGTAAGAAATGAAGGACAGAAAACTAGAGAAGCTGTTCATTCAGAAAGCGCTATTACGCGAAATACTGTTAGAGCAGAGGGAGCTAAAACTCGAAATGTGGTAAGACAAGAAGCAGCTGATACAAGAAATGTCGTGAGAAAAGAAGGTACAAAAACAAGAGATGTTGTGCGCCAAGCTGGTCAAGAAACACAAGAAATTAACGAATTATCAAATGAAGTATCCGATGTTTTAAATACTGAATATCATACAGGAGCAACCAAAAAACAAGTTGGTGATATGCGAGATAAAATAGTTTCTTCTAATTTGCCACACGAATCTAAGAAAGAAATGTTAAAAGATTTAGCTGATTTTTCTGATCAAGTGGTAATTTCTGATAAAGAAATTACTAATGAACAAAAAGACGTAGATATGAGAATAGCGATAGAAAAGGATACTCAAGAACCTGAAACACCGATTTTTGAGGCTCCTCCTTTAAAAGAAGAACCAATATTTGAACCCCCATTCCCTAATGGAGGAGGAAAATCTGTTCCTAAAGAGCCACCAAAAGATAAATCGATAAGAAAAAATCCGTTTATCCATGATAATAAACCAAAAACGGATTGTGTTGGTGTTCCGTATGCGCCTGAGCCTAGTCAGATTTTAAAACCAAAGTTTAAAAAAGAACTAAAATAATAATCAAACATGTAAGGAGTGACTAGTTCACTCCTTATTTTTTGCAACTCTATTTTGTTTAATATATAATTTTCTCATAAGATTAAAAAAAGTAAAGGAATTAATTATGCTAACCGGAAATCAAATTAGAAAATTATATTTAAATTATTTTAAAGAAAAACACGCACACACTTTAGTTGAAAGTTCGTCACTTGTTCCTGACAACCCGACTGTACTTTTGACAACTGCCGGCATGTTGCAATTTTTACCTATATTCTTGGGTATTCAACCTTGCCCTTATGAACCTGCAAGAGCAACTTCTTGCCAAAA